>OCZT010004011.1_pt1 | contig 14946 bp, 10 predicted proteins | sample 1539031 | NCBI WGS metagenome assembly OCZT01 (sample SAMEA3539308, study PRJEB22396) | soil metagenome | biome: tundra; feature: field; material: soil | place: USA | collected 2010-05 | depth 0.15 m
ACCACCGAGATCTACACTCTTTCCCTACACGACGCTCTTCCGATCTCTCGTCATCCGCACCTCCGGCGAAACTCGCCTGAGCAATTTCCTCCTCCTGCAGGGCGCCTACGCCGAGCTGGTTTTCACGCCCGTGCTCTGGCCGGACTTCAGCAAGGCCGACCTCGCCGAGGCGTGCGCCGAATATGCCCGGCGGGAGCGCCGCTACGGCCTCACCAGCGAGCAGGTCAAACCGGCGACCACCGCCGCCCCCTGATCTCCGCCATGCCGAAACGCATCCTCAGCACCGTGCTTCTCTGGCTCGTCGTCATCGGCGTGATCTGGTATTTTCGCACCACCGGCGGCGTGATCCTCGTCGGCCTCGTCTCGGTGCTGACCCTGCGCGAGTTCTACCGCCTGCTCGCCGCCGCGGGTTTCGCGCCTTTCCACCGGCTGGGCATGGCCTTCGGCGCGCTCATCACCCTCTCGCCCTGGCTGCACGAATACATCGGCATCCCCAAAAGCTCGGATGCGCTGGCGCTGGCGGTCATCGTGTTTTCCATCCGCATCCTCAGCGAACGCGAGCCGCTCAAGCGCGTCGAGGCGCTCGCCGGCACGATCTTCGGCCTCGTTTACGTCGCGCTGATGCTGCAATACTTCGTGCGCATCCTCACGCCGCTGCCGGACGATGTCGTCACGCCCAACGGCCGGCTGCTGCTCTGCGTGTGGCTCATCGCTGTGGCAAAATTCTGCGACGTGGGCGCGCTGCTGACCGGCATGGCCTTCGGCAAACACCAGATGGCGCCGCAAATCTCGCCGAAGAAAACCTGGGAGGGCGCCATCGGCGGGGTGCTCGTCGCCATGGGCGTGGGCGCGCTCGTCGCCTGGCTCGGGCGCGGCGAACTGCCGCCGCACCTGACGCCCCTGATCGCCGCCCTCATCGCCGCCCCCATTGCCCTGGTCGCCATCGTCTCCGACCTCATCGAGTCCATCATTAAGCGCCACGCCGCCCTCAAGGATTCCGGCGGCGTGATCCCCGGGATCGGCGGCGTGTTTGACCTGAGCGACAGCCTCATCCTCGCCGCCCCGCTCGGCTATTTCCTGTTCGCCCTGCCGTAAACGGGTAAAATTCGCTGCACAGTTCGGAAATCGAATACCGCCGTAGGGGCGCAGACTTGCTGCGTCCCCTGTTTTTCCGCGTTTGACACCCGGTCGGTCAAAACGGGCGCAGCAAGACTGCGCCCCTACGAACTCCGTGACCCATCCTCCGGCCACCATTCCGAATCCGTGTTAATCCGTGAAATCCGTGGTTAAATTCTGCGGCTGAGATTGGTTATAGCGCCTCCGCGCTTGCGAGGCCCGCATGATTCCCGCATAGTCGCCGGCTTTCGTGGCCAAACCATCCTCCAGTCCCCGCAAACGCATCGTCCTCCTCGGCGCCACCGGCTCCATCGGGGAGAACACGCTGCGCGTCATCGCCGCCCATCGCGACAAGCTCGAGCTCGTCGGCATCGCCGCCCGGGCGAATCATGCGCGGCTGGCGCAGATCGCGCGCGATTTCAGCGTGCCACACGTGGCCGTCTTTGAAGACGTCGCGTTTGCCGCGGCGAAGGCCGGCGGCGCATTTCCTCCCGGCACCAAACTGCATGGCGGGCTGGGCGGGCTCATCGCGCTCGCCGGGTTGCCCGGGGCGGATCTCGTCCTGGTGGCCGTGGTCGGCACCACCGGTCTCGAGCCGGCGTTGGCCGCGCTCGCGGCGGGCAAGGACCTCGCGCTCGCCTCGAAGGAAATCCTCGTGCTCGCCGGCAAGTTCATCATGGCCGAGGCGCGCAAGCACCGCGCGAAACTCCTGCCGGTGGACAGTGAGCACAGCGCGGTTTTCCAGTGCCTGGAGGGACATCCTCAGGCGGGCGTGCGCCGCATCATGCTCACCGCCAGCGGCGGCGCGTTTCGCGACTGGCCCGCCGAGCGGCTGGCCCACGTCACCCCCGCTGATGCGCTCAAGCATCCGAATTGGGCGATGGGCCCAAAGATCACGGTGGATTGCGCCACCCTCGCCAACAAGGGCCTCGAACTCATCGAGGCGCAATGGCTGTTCGGCCTCCGTGCCGAGCAGTGCACCGCCGTGATTCACCCGCAGAGCATCGTGCACTGCCTGGTCGAGTTCACCGACGGCGCCATGCTCGCCCAGCTCTCGCCGCCCTCGATGACGTTTCCGATCCAGTATGCCCTCCTCCACCCGGCGCGCGCGCCGGGCGTCGACGCGGCGCTCGATTTCACGCAATTGCTCGGCTTCGAGTTTCGCCCGGTGGACGAACTGCGCTTCCCGTGCTTCCGGCTCGCGCGCCAGGTCATGGCCGCCGGCGGCATCGCCCCCGCGGTCTTCAACGCCGCCAACGAGGTCGCCGTCGGCGCCTTTCTCGCCGGGCAAATCCCCTTTCTTGCGATTCCACGCGTCATCGATCAAACTCTGCAGACCGTGGAAAACTTTGAACCCGCCACCCTCGCTGCTGTCCTCGACGCGGACTCACGGGTCCGACGCATCGCGACCGCGGCGCTAAAGAAGATTTCCTGACCCTGATGACCTTCGATTTCCTGCAAACCCTGCTCGCCGACGCCCGGTCGATCCTGCTCGTGGCGCTGTTTTTCGGCGGCTCGATCTTTGTGCACGAACTCGGCCACTTCCTCGCGGCCCGCTGGCGCGGCGCCAAGGTGGAACGGTTCTCGATCGGTTTCGACCCGGCCATTGTGTCGTGGCGCGGGCGCGATGGCGTGAAGTACCAGATCGGGTGGATTCCGCTCGGTGGGTACGTGCTGTTGCCCCAACTTGCCGATCTCGGCCCGATCGAGGGCCGGAGCGAGCTCGACGTCGAAAGACTCCCGCCCGTCAGCTACGCGACCAAGATGATCGTGTTTGCGGCCGGTGCCCTCTTCAACGTCCTCTTTGCCTTCGGCCTCGCGAGCATCATCTGGGTCATCGGCCAGCCCGAACCCAATGACACGGCTACGACTCGCATCGGTTATGTCGTCCGTAGTTTCGAGCCGGCCGGCGAGCCCCAGATTCCAAGTCCGGCCAGTGAAGCCGGCTTGCGCATCGGCGATGTCATTCAGGCCATCGATGGTCACAAAGTCTCCAAGTGGGCCGATATTTATGCCTTCATTGGTCTTGGCACCGGACACAGCCCGGATGGCCGCCGCGAGACGATCTTCACCATCCTTCGCGATGGCCGCACCTTGGAAGTCACTTTGCATCCCAGGCTGGTGGGTGAGGACCAGGAAAGGCGGGTCGGAGTGGCCCCCAGCTATGAGATGAGCGTGGTCGAAGTCGCCGGCGGGTCAGTCGCGGCCAAAGCCGGGTTCCATCCGGAAGATACTATCATCAGCCTCGACGGGCAGCTGATCCTCAACGCCCAAACCTATCAGGATATCCTCGAAGCTTCCACCATGCGCACGGTGACGGCGCGCGTCCGTCGCAACGGACAGGAACTCACGCTCACGATCCCCGCCCGGCCTCAGGCCAAGTCCGGCGCCAACATCGGGCTCGGGCTGACCGTCGGATTCACCTATATCTATCCCACCCCCTTCGCCCAGATCAGTGAGCAGGTGACGATGTCGTACCGCACGCTGTGGGGCCTGATCAACCCGCATTCTGACATCGGGCTCAAGAAACTGTCCGGCCCGGTCACCATCGTCCGCATTTTCCATAGTGCGGCCGAGGCCGGCATCCGCCCCGTGCTCATGTTCACCATCCTGCTGAACATGAGCCTCGCCATTTTCAACCTGCTCCCCATCCCCGTCCTCGACGGCGGCCAGATGATGTTCGCCACTATCGGCCGGCTGCGCGGCCGGGCCCTGCCCGTCAATTTCATCATGGCGGCCAACAGCGTCTTTATCGTCCTGCTCTTCTCGATGGTGATTTACGTGAGCTATTTTAATATCCGCAGCTGGGCCCGTGATATCAAAGCGGATCGCGCCGCTGCGACGCCCGTGACGACGCCGGTTCCGGCCAAGCCCTGACGCGGCGACCGCATGTCCTATTGCGCGTCACGCTTCCGGACGGTGCGCCGGCCTACGGTCGAGGTCATGGTCGGCCCGGTCGGCGTCGGCGGCACCCATCCCCTCCGGCTGCAGTCGATGACGACCAGCGACACCCAGGACGTCGCCGCGACGGTGAAACAGTCCATCGCGCTCGCCGAGGTCGGCTGTGAAATCGTCCGCATCACCGCCCCCAACGTCGCCGCCGCGAAGTGCCTGAAGACCATCCGCGCGCAATTCACCGCCGCGGGCTTCGGCCACGTGCCGTTCGTGGCCGACATCCATTTCCTGCCCAGCGCCGCCATGGAGGCCGTGGAGCACGTCGAGAAGGTCCGCGTGAATCCCGGCAACTACGCCGACAAGAAGAAATTCGCCGTCCGCGAATACTCCGACGCCGACTACTCGGCCGAGCTGCAGCGCCTGCACGATTCCTTTTCGCCGCTGGTCATCCGCTCCCGCGAGCTCGGCCGCGCCATGCGCATCGGCACCAATCACGGCTCGCTCAGCGACCGGATCATGAACCGCTACGGCGACACGCCGCTCGGCATGGTCGAAAGCGCGCTCGAGTTTCTCCGCATCGCCGAGGCGCACGCGTACAAGCAGATCATCCTCTCGATGAAGGCCTCCAATCCGAAGGTGATGATTCAGGCCTACCGGCTCCTCGTGCAGCGCATGGCGCAGGAGGACATGCATTATCCGCTGCATCTCGGCGTGACCGAGGCCGGCGATGGCGAGGACGGCCGCATCAAGGGCGCGATCGGCATCGGCTCCCTGCTCCTCGACGGCCTTGGCGACACCATTCGCGTGTCGCTGACCGAGGACAGCGTGTACGAAATTCCTGTCGCCCGCGCCATGGCGGACAAGGCGATGTCGCTGTGGCGACCGGAGCTAGGAGCAGGAAGCAAGGAGCAGGGAGACGATGGCATCGATCCGTATCACTTCACCATGCGCGAGACCGCGACCGTGCAGCTCGCACCGGGAGTCACGGTCGGACCCGAGCAGCCCCCGCGCGTCATCGTGCGGGCCGGCGCCGATGTTGCGGCCACCCTGGCCCAGCTCGCCGCCGGCAAACTCAAGGACACGCCCGCCGAGGTGGTGCTGGTCCAGATGGACTCCGCCGCCCGGTTGTCGCAGCTGCCCGATCCGGGCACCGCGTCCTACGCGTTGGAACTAGCCGCGGCGGTCACGCTGGCCGAACTGAAACCGTTCGTCGCCAAGCTTCGGCCCGGCACGATCTTGGTCCGCGAATTTGGGCCCGGGGAGGCCAGCGCCCTCGCGGCATTCGCGCAGTTCGTCCGCGAGCATCAGTTCATCCTCGCCGTGGCCCTCACCCCCGCCGACTTCCCCGCCCTGAAGTCCACCCTGCAGCAACTGGGCGATGACCGCCTGTTGTTCACGCTCGATGCCCCGCGCGCCGGATTGACCGCGCCGGCCCACGCCACGGGCGCCTACCGGCAACTGGCCGCGGCGCTCCGCGGGCTCGGGTTGCGCGCGCCGCTCTGGATTCGGAACACCCCCGCCACCGCCGTGCGCGGCGACAACAGCTTCCTGTCCAAGCTCCTCGAGGCCTCGTTTCTGACGGGCAGCCTGCTCTGCGACGGCCTGGGCGATTTCCTGAGCATCGAGACCGAGGCCGACGCGGCGCGGGCGACCCGGCTGGCTTACAATGTCCTGCAGGGCGCCGGCGCGCGCATTTCCAAGACCGAATTTGTCGCCTGCCCCAGCTGCGGCCGCACCTTGTTCGACCTGCAAACCACCACGCAGCGCATCCGCGCCCAGACCGGCCACCTCAAGGGCGTGAAAATCGCCATCATGGGCTGCATCGTGAACGGTCCCGGCGAGATGGCCGACGCCGACTTCGGCTACGTCGGCGGCGCGCCCGGCAAAATCAATCTCTACGTCGGAAAAAACTGCGTCCAATACAACATCCCGCAAGCCGACGCCGATGCGAAGCTGATCGCGCTGATCAAGGAACACGGGAAATGGTTTGATCCAGCGCCCGCGCCCGCGTGACCGATCGCCGCCGGCGCGTATTCAGAATTAAACGCACCGTCACCGGTTCGTAACCCGACTGTAACCCTGCAGCCGGCTTCCATAGCCCGTTCCGTGGCAGTCATCGGTCAACCTGATTACGAAAAAATTACGGCGGTTTTTCCGCGCTGAGTTCGGGCCGCCGTGGCAATAAAATAATCGGAAAAGTTATGCCCAGCCCACCGGTGAATAACATGTCAGAAAGTTGCTCTTGAAATGCTTTTTTGGTTCCCTGTTACTGCGCCCTCATTCAGAGTTTTTCTCCCGTCCGGCTCGTTCTTTCTCACGTCCTTTTGGCCTTGTCCCCCGGCGCCCCGGCAACAACCGCTGGCAGCCCTTGATCATCAATCGTTTAGACTCTCCCGTGGTTATTCACCCTTTTACCTGATGATCCGGCATGAATTTCGTTGCAGGCAGGTAGCGTGGATGAGGCTCAGATTGGCGTGGCAGATGCCCTCCGGCGGCGCAGTGTGAATAAACCCCTTCCTTCCGCCCGTTCCATGCCCTCTTTGTCCCTGTCCCCCAGTCTCTGGGAAACCGTCAAATGCGACTTTAAGGAGTTGTTTCCCGAGGACGTATTCCAGATGTGGTTCGAGCCGATGGTGTGCCTCGAAACCACGGAGGACGCGATGACGCTGGGTGTGCCCAATGACTTTGCGGCGATCTGGATCCATGATAACTATCTGGACCTCATCACTCAGCGGCTGCGCCTCACCGCCGGCCGCCTCGTGAATGTCACGCTGCGGAAAGCCGACTCCAACCGCACCCCGTCGCCCGCCCATTCGCACAAGGGCGCCGCCGAGCCCGCCGGACGCGGCAAGACCGCCGCCCGCCGGACGGGCCGCTACGATGAACGCGGCCCCGCCGCCGGCACGCTCAACGCCCGCAACACCTTCGAGACCTTTGTCGTTGGCGCCAACAACCAGATGGCCCACGCCGCCGCCCTCGCGGTCGCCCAGGCCCCCGCGCAGGCCTACAATCCCCTTTTCATCTACGGCAACACCGGCCTCGGCAAAACCCACCTGATGCATGCCATCGGGCACGCCATCCTCCGCGCCAATCCCGACGCCCGGGTCGCCTACCTTTCGACCGAGAAGTTCACCAACGAGTTCATCCAGGCCCTGCAGGAGAACAGCCTCACGAAGTTCCGCCAGCGCTACCGTCACGTGGACGTGCTGTTGATCGACGACGTGCAGTTCCTCGCCGGCAAGGAGCGCATCCAGGAGGAATTTTTTCACACCTTCAACGACCTCTTCGAGTCCGGAAAACAGGTAGTGATCTCCAGCGACCGCCGCGCGAGCGAGATCCAGAAACTCGAGGCCCGCCTCGTCTCCCGCTTCGAATGGGGCCTGCCCGCCGACATCCAGGCGCCCGACTTCGAGACGCGCGTGGCCATCCTCCGCACCAAGGCCGCCAGCCTGAAGTTCGATCTGCCCGAGGCGATCCTCAACTTCATCGCGCAGAATATTTCCAAGAATATCCGCCGCCTCGAGGGCGCGCTCATCAAGGTCGCCAGCTACTCCGCCCTCACCAGCAAGCCCCTCGACCTCGCGACCACCGAGATGCTCCTGCAGGACGTGCTGATGGAGCAGGCGCAGAACATCCTGACGATCGAGACGATCCAGAAACGCGTGGCCGACCACTACCAGATCCGCCACAGCGACATGACCAGCAAGCGCCGGCCCAACAACATCGCCATCCCCCGCCAGATCGCGATGTACCTCACCCGGACGCTCACCAAGCACTCGCTCCAGGAAATCGGCGACGCCTTTGGCGGCCGCGACCACGGCACCGTCATCCACGCCTGCAAGGCCGTGGACAACATGATGGAGCAGGATTCGTCCACCCGCAGCAGCGTCGATTTCCTCAAATCGCAGCTGTCGAAGTGAGCGTGGTTTGGAGGTAGGACGAATCCTCCCGGATGAGCCGTCAGTCAAATGTTGGGCGGGGGTCGCTGGCCCCGGTTGATTGGAAGGTTGAGCGCGTTGCCCTCAACGCGCTGGGTCGGTCCGGCCGCGGCGTTTCAAACCAGCGTCTTGGGGGCAAGCCGCTCCACCTCGAGCTCGGAACCGGCGGGGTCAGCTCGTCGCGCCGTAGCCTTGTGCGAAGGCGGACGACCCCGCCCTACAACAACCCCGAGTTGAAAGTTGCAGGTTTGTAGGTGAAAGTTCCGGCCGCCCGCCTCCGCGCGATTTTCCGTCTTTCCACTTCCGCCTTTCACCTTTCACCTTCCTCCTATGCCTCTCACTCCCGAGCAATCACAAGCCGTCACCAGCTGGGTCGCCGCCGGCGACAACCTCTCGGCCATCCAGAAAAAGCTCATCGAGCAGTTCAAGGTTTCGCTGACCTACCGCGATGTCCGCTTCCTCGTGGACGATCTCAACCTCGCCCTCAAGGACGCCGCCCCGAAGGTCGATGCCTCCGATGTCACCAAGACCCCGGGCGCCCCCGCGGCCGCTCCCGCCAGGAAACCTGGCCCGGCGGCTGACGAGCTCGCGGGCGGGGAAGAAGAGCTGGCCGAACCGGCCGACGACCTGCCCGCCGGCGCCTCCACGGTTTCCGTCACCCTCGACAAAGTCACGCTGACCCCCGGTGCGCTGGCCAGCGGCACCGTGACCTTCAGCGACGGCGTGACGGGCAAGTGGATCGTGGACAACCAGGGCCGCCCGGGATTCACGCAGGTCAGCCAGCCCGGCTACCGCCCCACCCCCGCCGACGGCGAAGCCTTCATGCAACAGCTCAGCGCCGCCCTGCAGAAACGCGGGTTCTGAGGAAAGGGTATCCGAGGTAGGGCGGGTCTTTGACCCGCCTCTGGCGTCTGAGATGGCGGGGCAAAGACCCCCCCTACTCCCAGGCCCTTGACTCCGCCGCGCGACAGACGATATCCTCCGGAGCGAACCGCGACGCATTGCCCGCGTTGCGATTTTGAGAACCCCAACCCCGGAGGCATCATGCAAAAGTTCATCGTGTGGACGGAGTCGCGCCGCGAATACTGGCTCGACTGCGTCCGCATCTATCTCGGCCTCGGCCTGCTCGCCCGCGGCCTGCTCCTCATCACCAACACGTCCACGGGCTACTTCGTCGACCTCCTGCAGCACAGCGGCCAGTCGTGGCTGACCACCGGCGTGATCCTGCACTATGTGATGCTGGCGCACTTCGTCGGCGGCGCGATGCTCACGGTCGGCTTCCTCACCCGCGTCGCCGCGGCCGTGCAGATTCCGATCCTCGCGGGCGCAGTCTTTTTCGTCCACCGCAAGGACGGCCTCTTCGCCATGGGCCAGTCCCTGGAGTTTGCCGCGCTCGTGCTGTTCCTCCTGGTCATCTTCTTTGTCAGCGGCGCCGGCCCGCTGTCCGTCGATCGTTCCGTCTTCGGCCCCGCCAAGCCCACCGGCTCACTCCCGTCGCACTGAGAGCATGAATATGTAGGTTGCCCGCTCGTCGGGCAACGTTGCGCGCTAGCGCGCAACCTACCCTGAGAAGGCGAAGGCGGATGACCCGCCTTTCCAGGGTGGGCGTCGGTGTCCCCACCGACGCTGTCGCCGATGGGGACATCGGCGACCACCTCGCAATCAATCTTTCTCTTTCCTCTTTATCTTAATCATTCTCCGCCTGGTTGCCTGACGAAAGAGAAAGATAAGGAGAAAGAAGAAAGATTGGATTCCCCTCTCTTCCAAACCGGCGGGGACAGCTTGTTGCGCCGTAGGCTCGCGCGAAGGCGGACGACCCCGCCCTACATTCATCGCTTCGGCCGGAACATCCGCGCCACCGCGCCGCGAAATTCACTGATCGCGAAGGGCTTCGACAGGCAGGCCAGCTCGTGTTGCAGCAGGAAGGACTGGAACGTGTCGCTGACCACGTCGCCCGTCATGAAGAGGGTGCGCTTGGCTGCATCCGGGTTGGTCGCCAGCAGGTGCTCGTAGAGCCGGATGCCGTTCAGCCCGGGCATTTTCCAGTCGGACACCATCACGTCGAATTTCTGGCGGCTCATCAGCTCGAGCGCCTGCTGGCCGCTCGCCGCCGTCTCCACGGCGTGGCCCTCGGTCCGCAACAACTCGCCCGCGAGATCGAGGATCCACTGCTCGTCGTCGATGACGAGGATCGTCTTGCCCGTCGGCGTGCCCGCCGGCGCAAACGGGAAGGGCGTGCCGCTCCGCCGGAGCGCGGTGGGCGCCGCGCTGGCCACCGGCAGCTCGATGATGAACGTCGCGCCATGGCCGGGTTTACTCACGGCGCTGATCTTTCCGCCGTGCTCCTGGATAAGCCCGTAGGACAGGCTGAGCCCCAGGCCGTTACCCTTGCCCGCGGGCTTGGTCGTGAAGAACGGATCAAAGATGCGCGCGAGATGCTGCGGCTTGATGCCCGGACCGTTGTCCTGGAACTCCACCGTCACCCACCCGTCCGTGCAGCGCGTGCAGATCACGACGCGGCCCTCGTTTTGAAACGGCTCGATCGCCTGCCGGGCGTTGCCCAGGATGTTCACGAACACCTGCTGCAACTGGTGCGGGTCGGCCAAGATCGTGGGCAGGCTCGGCGCATACTCCTTTACGACCGTGATGTTGCTCGTCCGCAAGTCGTAGACCATGATCTCGAGGACTTCGTCGAGGACGGTGTGCAGCTCGACCAGCTTGCGCTCGGGCGCCTCCTGCCGGGCGAAGCTGAGCAGGCTGTGGACAATCTTGTGGCAGCGATGGGCGCTCTTCGCGATGCGGTCGAGATGCCCCTTGGTCTTTTCGTCCGTCTGCGCGCTCTGCAGCAGCTCGGAGAAACCGATGACCGCGGTCAGGGGATTGTTCAACTCGTGCGCCACGCCGGCGACGAACTGGCCGACGGCGGAGAGTTTCTCGCTCTGGATCAGCTGCTCCTGTGTCGACTTCAGCGTCTGCATGGCCCGCTCCAGCTCGACCCGCGAGTTCTGCAGGTTCGTGGTCATCTGGTTGAAGGTCACGGCCAGCTCGCCACATTCATCATTCGAAAAGCGCTCGATGCGCCGGGAAAAATCCCCCCGGCCCACCGCCTCGGCACTGTCGCGGAGCTCGACCAGCGGCCGGGTGACCCGCCGGATAAAAAACCACACCACCAACGCGCTGACGATGATGCCCGCCACGCTGATGCCCAAGACCCGCAACCGGGTCGTTTCCAGCGCTTCGAGCCGCTGCTCATAGGACGACAGCAGGACAAAGTGAAAGCCCGTCGACCAGGCCGTGCGCCCGTAATCGCCCATCAGGGCCAGGAAATGCTCGCCGTTGATCAGGGCTTCCTGGGCCGCGGATACCTCCCCGACCCCCGCCCCCTCCGACGCCGTGGCCCACCCCAGCACCGCGGCCTTCGTGGTCGGACCCCGCAGCGTCGAAACCACCACCGCGCCGTTGGCCATCAGCAGGATTTCCGATTGCGTCGTCTTCAGCTGCCGCAGTGCCGACTCGCTCAAACGCACGCCGGCCACCAGCACGCCCACCAGCCCGCGTTCCGGCACCACCACCGGTACGGCCACGACATTCAGCGCCTGGTCGCCCAGGATCTGACTGCCCGAGCCTATCTCGCCCGTCAGCGCCAACTTCACCGGTCCGGCCGCATCCCGGGTGAAGTCCTCCAGCGACAGCTTGGCATCGTGCCGGGCACCGCTGAATAACTTCCCGTCCGGCGTGACATACACGAGCAGCTCGGTGTCGTCGGCCATTTCATCCAGTAAGTCCCGCAGATGCGCCTGCATGGTCTTGGCATCGTCGAGGCGAACCACGCGCAGAAAGCGCAAATCCGCCGCAACATTGCGGTAGCGCGACACGGGCCCGCCCGCGCGATTGCCGAGCGACTGGAGAAAAACTTCCCGGGCGGTCATCAGGGCCAGTCCGGCGTCCTCCCGCGTCTGCCGGGTGATGCTCCGGTCCACGACCCACAATGTGATCGCCGGCAATACCACCAGCAGCGTCAGCACGGCCGCCATCACCTTGGCCTGAAGACTGAACCGGAGCGGTCGATGCAGCGCGGACATGGGCTAGTACTTCGGCAGTTCGCCCAGCCCGAGGGCGAAGTCCATCCGGAATTCCGAATGGGGAAACTGTCCGTCGCTGCCGGAGGAGAAAAAGCCCAGTCCCGCCTCGCCCCCGACGCGCACCTCGTGGTCGCGCGTCGACTCCACCGGGATGGAGCGTTCCGCCGGAGCGGCGTCGGCCCGTTCCTGAAGGCTCTGCAACTCGCGTTCGTGCCGCTCGCTCGCCTTGCGAATCTGCTCCATCTGGGCGTTGAGCGTCTCGATGGTCTTTTGCTGCGCCTTCACCTGTTCGAGCAGGCGGCGGTTTTGCTCGATGATCACCTGCAGCGCAGGATCCACCGGCGCCTGGTTTTGCGCCAAAGCCACGCCCTGCGCCAGGCATGCGCCCGCCCCCAACATCCGGAGAAATTTACGGGCACCGTGCATCGGCTAAGACAACACGCACCAGCATGCCGCGCCCACCTGCCGGTGGCAAGCGTCGCACGACTCCCGCCGCCCCGCCTAAGTAGTTGTTCATCCGCCTTTCAGCAGACGCAAAAACGCCGCCTCATCGATCACCGGCACCCCGAGTTCATTCGCCTTGTCGAGCTTCGAACCGGCTTCCTCTCCCGCGATGACATAGCTCGTCTTCATGCTCACGCTGCCGCTGACCTTGCCGCCCGCGGCCAGGATCTTTTGCTCCGCCTCCTCGCGCTTCAGTGTCGGCAATGTGCCGGTGAGGACCAGCGTCTTGCCGGTCAAAACGCCCGCCGTGGCCACGGTGCCCGGCGGATCGATGCCGAGCTTGCGCAACTTCGCGAGCAGGCGCCGGCCCGGGACGCCGGCGAAAAATTCCCGCGTGCTGGCCGCCACCGCCGGACCGATGTCCGCCGGAACCCCGGCCAGCGGGCCCGCGTCAAGTGCCGCGATTTCCGCGTCGAGCCGCGCGCATAGCTGCTTGCGCCGGGCCTTGTCCGCATCGGACTTCGAGGGATTCCTTCGCGACGCCGGCGCTTCCCGTTCCCGCTGCGCGACCAAATCCGCCTTTTTCAGAACCGCGCGCAGCAGCGGCGAGTCCGCCAGCTCGGCGAACGTCCGGTGCCGGCGACCCAGCTCACGCGCCGTCGTTTCACCGACGTCCGGCACGCTCAGGGCATAAAGCCATTTCTCCAGCGGCAGGCTGCGCGCCGCCTCGCGGGCCGCCACGATCTTGACGGCGTTCTTTTCCCCGAACACGCGCGGTTCCTCGGCCGTGCCGAAGTTGAGCGTGGCCAGGGTTTCCAGTGGCACGTCATACAGGTCCGGCGGATCCTGTACATGACCAAGCTCGACAAGCTTCGCCGCCACGACCCCGCCCACGCCGTCAATCGCCAGCGCCCGGCGGCTGCAGAAAAATCCGAGCCGTCCCGCCCGCTGAGCCTCGCAGTCGTAATTCTGACACTTCCACGCCACGCCCTCGGCATCCTCCGCGACCACCTCCACGCGCGCGATCTTCCCGCCGCACACCGGACACTTCCCGCCCACCGCGGCCGGGAGATCGAACTCCTTGGCGCCTTTTGGCCGTTCCGCGGGAAACGATTGCAGCACCGCCGGGATGACCTCGCCGGCCTTTTCAATTTCCACCAGGTCGCCGATGCGGATGTCCTTGCGGCGGATCTCGTCCTCGTTGTGCAACGTCGCCCGGCTGATGGTGCTGCCGGCGAGCAGCACCGGCTCCAGCTCGGCGACCGGGCTGAGGATGCCGGTCTTGCCGACCTGGATCGTGATGCCGAGCAACCGCGTGCGCGCAGTCTCGGGCTTGAACTTGTAGGCGATCGCCCAGCGCGGCGCCTTGTCGGTTTCACCCGTGTCGCGCCGCAGCGCAAAGTCGTCGAGCTTTACCACCGCGCCATCCGTGCCGTAGCTGAAGTCGTGGCGCAGGCGATCGAGCTCGCCGATGGCCGCCCAGGCTTCGTCGATGCCGCGCACCGTCCAGTAGCGCTCCACGACCGGCAGACCCCAGGCCTTCAGCTTTTTCTGCAGCTCCGTTTGGGAACTGACGGCCGCGGGCTCGCAGTAACCGAGGCCGTACAGCACGAGCTCAAGCTTGCGGCGCGCGACCTCCGTGAAGTCCAACTGCTTGATCGTGCCCGCCGCCAGATTCCGGGGATTGGCGTAAAGCTCCTCCCCCGCCGCGGCGCGCTCGGCGTTGATGCGCTCAAACTCCGCCGCCGTCAGATAGATTTCGCCGCGGATCTCGACGATGCGGGGGATATCGCCCTTCGCCCCTCGCCCCTCGCCTTTCGCCAGCTGCTTCGGCAGGGAGTGAATCGTGCCCACGTTCGCCGTCACGTCATCGCCGCGGTCGCCACGGCCGCGCGTCACCGCCCGGATAAAGCGGCCCTCCTCGTAGGTCAGGCTGACGGCCAGGCCGTCGATCTTCGGCTCCACCGTGTAGCGCAGGTCGCCGTTCCCCAGCAGTCGGGCCAATCGGGCGTGAAACGCGCGCAGCTCCGCCTCGTTGTAGGTGTTGTCGAGGCTGAGCATCTTCTGCCGGTGGGCCACCTCCTTGAAACCCTGCACGCGATCATCGCCCACGCGCTGGCTGGGCGAGTCCTTGGCGGCGAACTGCGGAAACGTCTGCTCCAGCTCGGCCAGCTCCCGCTTGTTGGCGTCGTATTCGAAGTCGGAAATCCCGGGCTTCGACCGCTTGAAATACAGCTCGTCATCCCGCGCGATCTGCGCGCGGAGGTCGGCGATGCGTTGCTGGGCCTTGGCCGGGGTCATCGCTCCAATGGAAGCCCAAATCCCCCGAGCGGAAAGAAAAATGACGGGGCGTTCCGGACGAATCTTCCGCCCCGGCGGCCCGCTCCCCTCCAGCCAAAAGAAAAGCCGTCCGCTTGCGGCGGACGGCTTGGGCTAAAGCGCAGGGATCCGATTACGGGGCGTATGTGATC
>OCZT010004012.1_pt1 | contig 14942 bp, 12 predicted proteins | sample 1539031 | NCBI WGS metagenome assembly OCZT01 (sample SAMEA3539308, study PRJEB22396) | soil metagenome | biome: tundra; feature: field; material: soil | place: USA | collected 2010-05 | depth 0.15 m
ATGGCATCGAGGAAACGAAGGGTACCAACACCATCAACTTCAGCGGTATATTCAGGCACTTCAAAAGATACCTGAACATGAGATTGTGCACCCAGATTATAGATTTCGGTCGGTTGAATTTTCTCAACAAGGCGATTTAAATTACTTGAATCTGTCAAATCTCCATAATGAAGAAAAAAACTTTTATTTATATATTCAGGATTATTAAATATATGATCTATTCTGAAAGTATTAAAGGAGCTGGATCGTCTGATAATCCCATGTACAACATATCCTTTATTTAATAATAGTTCAGTAAGGTAAGAGCCATCCTGACCAGTGATACCTGAAATTAATGCAACTTTTTTCATCTTATTTAATTATTAACTAAATACTTCCGTAAAATCAAATCCAATAATCTTTTATACGTATCTTAATTTTTATGGCGTTTTGGATTTCTTCTTCGCTGATTAGTATCAGATAACCACCACCACCTGCTCCTGACAGTTTCCAGGAAAGCGCTTTATCTCTATGACTGTCAATTGCTTTAGCAATTTTTTCATTAATCATTTTAGGGAACATCCTCACCTGCGAGTTAAAAGAGGCAGAAAATCCCTGAGTAAAAGTTTTGATATCCTTTTTTATCAATCCATGCCATGTCATTTCAGCCGCATCTGTCAAGCTTTTAACATTATCAACAGATATATTTGTATTTTCAAGTACAACAAAATCGGCTGGTCTCGGCCATAGAGTAACCATATAAATCCGCTCTTCAAGCCATTTAATTATTGAAAGGTCGGTTATAGTCTCAAACTTTGATGGCCAGTAGTTTTCCTTATCATAAAAAAACCTGTTTATGCCTGGCATAGTAATACCGATTGAATCCTGCGATCCGCTTACATCTTTTGTTCCCGGATCATTATCGTATCTGAAAAGGATCTTTGCAAGTTTTTCGGGTTTCTCCATCGGAAGAATATCGTTCCATAATTCAATTGCCTTTTTTCTGGTTGAAGTAGCCATTCCTGATCGCTCATTGAATTCTATTGTTGGTTCTATTGAAGCTGTTATAGCCCACCCCGGACAAAATTTTGAGACATAAGGCTGATCAATCCAGGTGCCTGCGAGATCAATCCTGAAAGGAATCGGAGTTTCTTTTCTTAAAGATGTTGATGACCGGACAGGCAAGTTAGCATACGGAATTCTTTTTAAAATCTTATAGTCAATTCTCAAATCCTTACATAGCTGTTCTTTGTCAGGAGTATGACCATCCTCATTTACAATAAAAATATCAGGGTCCAGAGACCTCATGTCCTCGGAAAAATCAAGTATCCCGCTTCCTTTGTTAATACTGACTTTATGAACACACGACAAAGCTTCAAGCATATAAAACCTTTCGTCTTCCGAGTTTATGGTTTTACGTCCTTTCAGATCGTATATAGTTTTATCAGATCCTAATCCGACATACAAGTCTCCAAATTGAGCAGCTTCTTTCAAAAATGCAATATGTCCTGAATGGAGAATATCAAAACACCCACTGACAAAGACCTTTTTTCGGTTCATCAATAACACTTTTTGTGTTTTCTATGTGGCTTTAGGAATTAAGGAAGAATATTGTTTCAGGTTTCGCATTAAGTCCAAGACAATAATTGCTACCGGTAGATTAACTCAAATTTGCTTTTATAACCAGGAACTATCTCCTGCATCTCTTCAATAATCATCGTTTCTGACATTTTATTGAGAGAAGCGAGCGTCTTATCTATCTTTATGTTTATAGTTTCAAAATCAGAATCAGCCACCTGAGCGATGCTTATCTTAGGATGGTGGGTAGGAATCATAGGTTCATCAACAGAAAAAAGTTCTTCAAAGAGTTTTTCACCGGGCCGCAATCCAACATATTTAATTTTGATATCCTTATGTGGTTCAAGCCCCGATAATCGTATCAGATTTATTGCAACATCTAAAACCTTTACCGGATCGCCCATATCAAAAACATATATCTCTCCGCCATTGCCCATAAATCCTGCTTCGAGCACTAACTGACATGCTTCAGGAATGGTCATGAAAAATCGCGTTATGTCCGGATGCGTAATTGTTACCGGACCACCATCTGCAATCTGTTTAGTGAAAAGAGGAATAACAGAACCGTTTGAACCCAGTACATTGCCGAACCGAGTAGTTATAAAGTGAGTCTTGATTCCTTTACGGCCCGACAATGAATGAACCAGCAACTCACAAATCTTTTTAGTGGCACCCATCACATTGGTAGGATTCACAGCTTTATCAGAAGATATCATTACAAATTTTTCCACCTTATACCTGATTGCTAACTCCGAAATGATTTTTGTTCCACCTACATTAACCCTGAATGCTTCGTGCGGATGTAATTCCATCATGGGTACGTGTTTATATGCTGCTGCATGAAAGACAATTTCAGGTTTATATTTCCTGAAAATTTCTTCCATATCTTCAGCACGTGTAACGTCGCCAATTACTATTCTGAATTCACATCCCGGAATTTTGTTTTTTAACTCCTCACCAAGATAAAAAGATGGTGTCTCCGCCTGATCAACAATAATCAGCTGTTTTATTTTAAAACGTGTTAGTTGTCTTGCTATTTCAGAACCTATTGATCCGGCACCACCAGTTATCAGGATTGTCTTACCGCTAAGTCCATTCTGTATCTTTTCAAGATCGAGAGTAATAGGATCTCTTCCCAGGAGGTCTTCGAATTTAACTTTTTTAAGGTTTTTTACTTCAAGGTGACCGTTCATCCATGTATCAAACGCCGGAGTATCCAGTATTTCACAGCCGAACCCGATCATGGATTCAATTACTTCCTTTTTCTTGGCAGGTGCAATGTTATTTATGGCAATAATAAAAACTTTTATCTCTTCAGTCTCAATAAAGTCTTTTGTGAGCACCTGTCTGGAGAAAACCTGGTAACCGTCGACTTTTTTTCCCTGAATTTTTTTATCATCATCTATAAAACCCTTAAGCCTGTAGATATTTTTCGGATCTCCTTCAATAAGCCTTTTTACCAGGATACCCATTTCGCCTGAACCGTAGATCAATACATTTTTGCGATCATGCGATGAAGAGGAAGCAAATTCGTAGAATATTTTTACAAATACCCTGAAAAAAAACAGAAGTATAGTTACAGCACCGGAGTGAATAAGAAGTATTGACAACGGAATATTGAAAACAGGGATCCAATCATTTTTTCGGCTCATGTAAGTAACAAAGAAGAGAACTATCAGCGCACTAAAGTTCGCAACAATGATTTTATAAGTATCCCTTATGGTTGTATGCCTTATCATTCCTGAATAGGATTTGAATACTAATATGAATATTGCATATACAACCAATACAAGAAATGCCTGCCTGAATGCTGTTGAAATTTCAAAAGTATAGACTTCAAAATTATATCTCAGCATATAGGCAATAAGGAAGGAGAAAAAGACAGTTCCGGAATCAATAAGAAATACCAACCAACGTGGTAATGAATGATTTTTAAAAACTTTGATAATCTTTCCTCTAAATGCTTCGATCATATCAAGATATGTAAATACAAATGTATGAAATATTTGTTAACATAAGTGTGGAATTAAGACACTTTAATTGTTCTAAAGTTGTAGGGTATTGATGTCTGAACAACGGGTAGTAACGCTTCAGTCTTAAAAAATATCTATGCTATCGCACCGTCAGTCACATAACTGAAACTTGTATATGTCTGACTATATGTTTTTTCAGATGCATATTGTAACAAATGTTACAAATTTTCCCAATACCATTTAACTGCCTCTTTCAGGCCTTCTTCGACATTAAATGCCGGTGAATAGTATAAAAGTTTCTTAGCTTTTTCAATTGATGCGAGCGAATGCGGAATATCGCCTTCCCTGACTGGACCATAAACCGGTTCAATAGTCAAAATATCTTTGTCAAATTCGGCTGCCAGATTGCGAATCGAAAAGAATAACTGATTAAGAGATGTTCTTTCACCATGAGCAACATTATAAACCTGGTTCAACGCTGCTTTATTCTGAACAATTGATGCAAGGTGATTTGCCTGAACCACATTGTCAATATAGGTAAAATCGCGCGAAACAGATCCATCGCCATTTATAAGAGGAACTTCATGATTCATCAGTACTTTCATGAATTTTGGGATAACTGCTGCATAAGCCCCATCCGGATCCTGGCGCCTGCCAAAAACGTTGAAATATCTCAGACCTATTACATCAATACCATATGTCTTGGCAAAATTGCTGGCAAACAGTTCATCAACATATTTGGTAATAGCGTATGGCGATAGAGGAGAACCTATTTTATCTTCAACTTTAGGTAGATCGGGATGATCACCATAAGTGGAGGAACTGGCCGCATAAATAAATCTTTTAACGCCCGATTCTTTTGCTGCAAAAAGCATTTTAACAAAACCACCGATGTTTACGTCAGTAGATGTAATAGGGTCCTTTATGGACCTTGGAACCGATCCTAATGCAGCCTGGTGGAATACGATATCTATATTTTCTACTGCTTTTAAACAGTCTTCATAATTACGGATATCACCCTCAATAAGTCTAAAATCAGGATTGCTTGCAAATGCTTTCAGGTTTTCTCTTTTACCAGTCGAAAAATTATCCAGACACACTACTGTATTTCCTGAAAGTAAAAAGGACTCTACAAGATTTGAGCCGATAAAACCTGCTCCGCCTGTAACCAACACTCTACTATCCTTCAAGATTCGTTCCATCAGCAATTGAAAAAACAATATTACAAATTTTAACAGAATTTAACGTTAAAAAAATTACTCTTTTTCAAACATAAGAAGTATTTCATTCAAAATAAATTCAGCTGTTTTTCCATCACCGTAAAAGGCAGGATATTCAAGATCTGAATGTAAATCCATAAAACTAATGAATTCATTTCTAATTCGATCAGGATCAGCATCAACAAGCTTTGCAGTTCCATTTTTCACAAGTTCTATCCATTCAGTCTCTTTCCTGAGTACAATACATGGTTTTTTAAAAAAATGGGATTCTTTCTGAACACCTCCCGAATCAGTAACAATCATTCTGCAGTTCTTCTCAAGAAGAATCATTTCGAGATATGAAACAGGAGGAATTATCTTAACATGTTTAAAATGGTTAAGCTCATCAAAAAAGCTTTTAAGCCTGGTTTTAAGCGAAACTATAGTCCTTGGATGCAAAGGCATTACAAGCATAATATCCTTTTCTTCTGCCAAAGTATTAAGGGTAACAAAAATTTCTTTCAATCTTACTATGTCATCTGTATTTGTATCTCTATGGATTGTTACAAGTATATAGTTGTTTCTGACAAGTGACAGCTGTTCAAGAAATGTCGTCTTCTTTTTTTCTGCCAGTCCGGCAAAATATAGTGTATTATCGTACATTATATCACCTGTCAGATAGATTTTGGGATTATTTATGGTATATGGCGGACTGTTTTCGGGCCTGAATCCTTCACTCATAAGGTTTTTAAAAGCTGCATTTGTCGGAGCGAAAAGAAGTGTAGATGAATGGTCACTCAAAATCCTGTTTAATTCCTCTGGCATTATTTTATTAAATGATCTCAGTCCTGCTTCAATATGAATTACCGGAAAATGAAGCTTTGAAGCGGATATTGCTCCGGCAAGTGTAGAATTTGTATCGCCGTATAGCAAGACACAATCAGGTTTTTCTTTTAAGAGTACCTCTTCAATACCAGTTATCATCAGAGAAGTTTGCCGGCCATGTCTCGCGGAGCCAACTCCAAGATTATAATGGGGCTTATGAATTTCAAGCTCCTCGAAAAAGACTTCTGACATCTCCTTATCATAGTGCTGACCTGTATGAACTATAATTTCAGTAATATCTTTTGAAAAATGTTTCCGGATTGCCCTGCTTATTGCGGAAGCTTTTATAATTTGAGGTCGTGCTCCTACAATATTAATTAGTTTTATCTGCGGCATTGAATCAATAAATTTTATCAGGTTCCAAAGATAAAAAAAGAATTACTTAAACAAAGTAATAAAAAACAGGAAGGGCGCCTAAATGTGCAGAAGCCCTTACTTATTGTATGTACCTGTCTAAAATTTTATTTGGCGTAATTTACTGCACGTGTTTCGCGGATCACAGTAATTTTTATCTGTCCCGGGTAGGTCATTTCATTTTGAATTTTACGTGCAATTTCAAATGAGAGGCCCTCTGCCTCTTTATCAGTAACTTTTTCGGCTCCGACGATTACTCGAAGCTCTCTTCCGGCCTGTATTGCATAAGTTTTCATAACACCCGGGTACTGGAGGGCAAGGGATTCAAGTTCTTTCAACCTCTTAATATACGATTCAACGACCTCACGCCGTGCTCCCGGGCGCGCACCTGAGATGGCATCGCAAACCTGAACTATAGGAGCAATCAGTGTTGTCATTTCTGTTTCATCATGATGTGCACCTATTGCATTGCATATCTCAGGTTTCTCCTTGTATTTTTCAGCCATTTTCATCCCTAATATTGCATGTGGCAATTCCGGTTCATCATCAGGAACTTTGCCGATATCGTGAAGAAGTCCGGCCCTTTTTGCAAGTTTTGAATTCAGACCAAGCTCAGCTGCCATAATTGAACATAAGTTAGCTACTTCGCGTGAGTGCATCAGGAGATTCTGACCATATGATGACCTGTATTTCATCTTACCTATCAATCTGATAAGCTCGGGGTGTAATCCATGTACACCTAAGTCAATGGTAGTTCTTTTTCCTACCTCCAATATCTCCTCCTCCACCTGTTTCCTGGTTTTCTCGACCATCTCTTCAATTCTTGCAGGATGTATTCTCCCATCTGTTACCAGTTGGTGAAGCGCAAGTCTTGCAACTTCCCTTCTGATTGGATCAAAAGCCGAAAGGACTATTGCCTCAGGTGTATCGTCAACAATAATTTCAACCCCGGTAGCAGCCTCAAGTGCCCGGATATTACGACCTTCCCGGCCGATGATACGACCTTTCATCTCATCAGACTCGATATGAAATACTGTTACTGCATTCTCAATGGCATTTTCGGCTGCAACCCTCTGAATTGTCTGAACCACAATTCTTTTAGCTTCTTTGTTAGCAGTCATTTTTGCCTCATCAAGTATCTCGTTAACATATGACATTGCCCCTGTTTTTGCTTCCTCCTTCAGGGATTCAATAAGATGGTTTTTTGCTTCTTCTGCCGAAAAACCGGAAATAGCTTCAAGTTGTTCAACTTGTTGTTTATGAAGACGAGCTAACTCTTCTGATTTTTTGTCTATCAGCTCTAGCTGGGATGTAAGATTTCCTCGTATTGCATCAGCTTCATTCTTTTTACGCTGAGCCTCTTCAATTTTTTGGGACAAAGACTGTTCTTTCTGTGCAATTCTGTTTTCCGCCTGTCCTATCTTGCTGTTCTTTTCATTTATAACCTTTTCATGTTCTGTTTTTAGTTGAAGAAATCTCTCTTTTGCCTGAAGTATTTTTTCCTTCCTTATCACTTCAGCCTCTGCCTCTGCCTCACTTACAATTTTACGGCTTTTGTTTTTTAAAGCCAGCTGCCAGACGAAAAAAGAGGCACCAAAACCCAGTACAAGGGCTGAAATACATAAAACAACCCACAGCCCGTTACCGTTACTTAATGTTCCTATTATTAATGTCATCATAAATTTTTAAATTATATATATTTAATAAAAAACCCGCAAAGTTCCTCCAGATTTTATAAAACCCCATGTCTGAATGGCTGGAGCTACTAATTCAGTTTGAACGTCCACTGTCCCGTTTTACGGGGATCCCGACGAATCGGGATGAGGCCTGTTCTACCTGAACTAAGAGTTGCTCCAAAGTTTTAACTGTTGAGTTTCAAAAATGAATGAAGAAACAATGCGGGCAATTAGATTTTCTATTTTAAAGAACGCTGTTACTCTTTTATATCAAGAACCGAATCAATTTTTTGTATCAGTTCTTTTAAGGCATCAGGGAGATAATCTTTTTCAAGTTTTTCTTCTTCTTCTGTGAGCTTAATCACATACTGCAGGGAAGCCATAGCCAAAAAGTCCTGTACATCCTTATCGGTGTACCTCTGCTTGTATTGCAGCACCTTTTCATTTATCATCCTGGCCGCTTTCCTGATCTTCTCCTCATTCTCCCGTTCCACCTTCAATGGATAATATCTGTCCGCCACATTAACCCTTATCGAAAACTTATCATCCATTGTTATATTTTATCTGTTTAAAAGAGCAACACACCTGTCAATTTCCCGCACCAATTCGGTTATTTTTTTCTTCGCCTCTAAAGCGTTTTCACCTTCACCCAACAATGCTCCTGATAATTTAATCCGTTCGTATTTAATTTCCAATTCTTTCATTTTTTCTTCCCGGTCCCCAAGCAGTCCCTTCAAAACTTCGTTGCCACTTTTAAGATCCGTCACTTCAAGCTTCAAAATATTATATCGATCCAACAATTCATCCAGTTTTCTGTTTAATATAATTAATTCTTCATAACCCTGACCGGACATAATATTATCTTTAGTACAAAATTAACATTGTTAATGGAATTTTCAAAAATTTGAGTGAAATAGTTTGCCTTAATGAACCAGAATTATAGCTTTGCACCTCTGTATTTATAAAAATTGAACATGATGCTCCTAATCCGATTTTTTATTTTTAGTATATTGTTCCTCAGTACATTAAATGACGTTCCAAAAGATAAATCAATATTCATCCCGCCGGTAAAGATACCTCAATTATTATCTGCAAACTTCGGGGACTTAAGAATAGACCATTTTCATTCCGGTATAGATATTAAAACGCAGGGTGTTACCGGGAAAGAGGTCGTAGCTTCAGCAAATGGATATATTTATAGAATAAGTATTACTCCAGGGGGATTTGGTAATGCACTTTATATAAGGCATCCTTCAGGTTATTCAACAGTTTATGGGCACCTTGAAAGATTTGTTCCTGATATTGAGAATTATGTCAAAGCTCAGCAATATGAGAAGAAAAGCTTTCAGATTACATTATTTCCTGCCAAAGATCAATTTCCTGTCAAACAGGGTGAACTTATTGCATATTCAGGGAATTCAGGAAGTTCAGGTGGCCCGCATCTTCACTTTGAGATAAGAAAGTCAGATGGCGAAAAACCCATCAATCCCCTTCTTTTTGACTTTGGCATGGTTGATAACATTAAACCTGTTATTGAAAAGCTTGTAATATACCCTATCAATCGCCTTACATTGATAAATAACCAGAATTCAATTAAAAAGATAAATGTTACCGGAGGTCATGGTGTTTATACTGTCCCTCAGGAAAACGAAATATCGATTAACGGGCTGGCAGGATTCGGAATAAAAGCCTACGACATGCTTAACGACAGCCCAAATAAATGTGCTGTATATTCAATTGAATTGTTAATTGACAGTACTTCAGTTTTTAAATATATCATGGACAGCTTTTCATTCGATGAATCAAGATATGTTAACAGTCATATTGATTATGAGACATATATGAGGGAGAACACCTATATTGAAAGGGTATTTGTTTTACCTGACGATAAATTAAGTGCCTATAAAAATGTCATCAACAGGGGTTTATGCAACTTCAATGATGACAAGTTACACCTTGCTGAAATTATTGTTTATGATGCTAACAATAACAAATCAGTGTTAACATTTCATATAAAGGGAAAATTAAAAAAGTCGCAGCCGGTTGCCGGGCTTACTGATAAAAATATCAAAATAATGCCTTATAACAAAGTCAATAAGTTTTCATCAGAAAATATTTCGATCAATATTCCTGAAGGAGCACTTTATGACACGCTTTACTTTTCATACAAAAAAGAAAAAGGAACAAATGAAATGTTTTCTGATCTGCATTATGTCGATGACAAATTCACACCTGTCCAGAAAGCTTACTCTTTATCTATAAAACCTGCTTATATTCCTGCCGGAAAAGAGTCAAAAATGCTTTTAGTTCAATTGGGCGATGATCAGAAAAGAAGTGGGATTAACAGCACCTGGGCCGAAGGATATCTTTCAGCGGACCTTCTTTCTTTTGGCAGGTTCTATGTTGGGATTGATACCATTGCACCAATTATTTCAGCTAACGGATTTGTTTCGGGGGCAAATCTAACAGGGAAAAAGGAAATCAGAATTAAAATCACTGATCAACTTTCCGGAATAAAGTCATATGAGCCATCAATAGACGGAAAGTGGGCCCTGTTTGAATATGATCAGAAAAACGATATGCTGATTTACAAGTTTGATGAAACACGGATCACAAAAGGATCAAAACACAATCTTTCTCTGAAAGTAACCGACAATAAGGATAATTTCAGTGTTTATAAATGCAATTTTATATGGTGAACGATCCTATCCTGGATTTTCCAGAAAGATTATTTAACCGCAATGGACGCAATTAAGGAAGCCCCCGTGTCCCGCCGAAGCGGGACTTCCCCCTAAAGTGGAATTAATTAAGTGCTTTCCAGATAATTGCACTTGTAAACGCAGTATTAGTCCCGCTTTGCGGAAATTGGAGGTAAAATAAAACCTTTGCGACTATTGCTTTTAATGGATTTCGTCTTTATTGACAACCACAAAACCGGATCATATAGAAAGGTTGTTGATTTGTTAAATATTCTTAAATAGCTGAAAAACCGGGAATTTTAACTATCTTTGACGCATTATGCAAACATTATAGTCCCTCATTTGTCTACATAATAAAGTTCTAGTCCATATTATTTGTACCTCAGTTAAGCTAATAAATAGGTTAGTTTCTATTTAGAAGGTTCGATGAAATTTCATGACGAACAGAGGAATATTTCTTAACACTTCAATTACATTTATATAGATTATGATGAACGGAAGCATATTAAAGTGTTTCTTACAATACAAGTATAATTATTTGTAAAGCAGATTCACGTACTATAAATTAATATTAATTAATTATTTGAATAGGATAATAACATGCAAGAAAAAAAACAGACCGTTTTTAAAACGCCGGATATAACAAGAATGCAGGAAGTAGTAATAAATCCCAGGACGAAATTATATATAGCTGTCGGTGCTGATCCGGAAGAAGCAAGAAGCCGCTACTGGGCAAGACAGGATGCAAAAGGCAAAGTTCTTTTGACACCTAAAAAACCTGTATTAAGCTAAATCTTTACAGGCTTTTCCAACTTTTTTACTTAATAGATTTTGGCCGGATAAACATTGCGGCTTATCATACTATTGATACTCTCCACAACAAAAGGTTTATCTTCCCGGTAGGTGACGCCGAACCATCTTTCATTGCTCATAAGGATCTTTATTGTTATTTCCCCATTCTTTACAAATTTATCAATAGAAGTTGGAATATCCAGCTCAGCTTTCAGGTCCATCCCGCTCCGGTTAATGAAGTTTCTGAACTCATCGCCAAGGAAATTGAAGCATGAGGGTTTAAAACCCCACAGGTTCATTGATACAACTTCATTTCCTGTAAACTTTTGGAATTTCCCATCGGGTAAAGGTGCTTTTGCTCCATCAGGTGTTTTCTCAATCTGACGTGTCTCTACAATATTTTTCAGAAGACCATCTGCTCCTACCCCGCAGACTCCCCGATTTACGTGTCCATGATCAGACAAAGTATTTCCCATCTTATAACCCACAATACAATAGCAATCAGGATCTTTATCATTAACCAGAAAATCATGTAGGATTTTAAATGACTCGACGCCATAGTAATCATCGGCATTTATCACCCCGAAAGGTTCTTTTATTTTTTTTGAAGTAACGAGGATGGCATGACTGGTTCCCCAGGGTTTTTGCCGTTCCGGAGAGACTTTTACACCCTCCGGCAGATCAGTAATCTCCTGAAAAACATAGTCAACTTCTATTTTCCCTTTAAGTCTTTTTACAAACCGTTCCTTAACCTGTTCCTCTATATCTCGTCTTATCACAAAAACTATTTTACCAAATCCTGCGCGGATTGCATCATAAATTGAATAGTCAATAATTGTTTCGCCGGAAGGTCCCACTTCATCGAGTTGCTTATTGCCGCCATAGCGTGTTCCCATTCCTGCAGCCAGAACTAATAGAGTTGGTTTCATAAGTTTTAAATTTTTGTTTAGCACAATTATACAGAAAATATTGTTATTTTTATATAAATACCTGACCCATAAATACAAATTTATTGATTTTCAAGCGACTTAAAACAAATTGTCAATTATTGCTTCTCTACCTGATTTATAACAAATAACATTAAATATACAGAATATGAAATTTAGCCTGGAAATATGCGTTGACAATATTGAATCAGCCATTGAAGCCCAGAATGCAGGAGCAGATCGCATAGAGCTGTGTAACAATCTAATGGAGGGAGGAACAACACCCGGATTCGGTACAATTTCTTCGGCAAGAAATAACCTTACTATAGGTTTACATGTGATAATCAGGCCCAGAGGCGGAGATTTCCTCTACTCTGATCTTGAGTATGATATAATGAGAAGGGAAATTGATAAATGCGGAGAATGCGGTGTTGATGGGATTGTCCTTGGAATACTGGAATCTAAAGGCACTATAGATATTGAACGTACTGCAAAACTTATTGAATATGCCCGACCTATGTCAGCCACTTTTCACAGGGCTTTTGATATGTGCGTTGATCCGGTGAAGGGACTAGAAGATGTGATAGTATCCGGAGCAGACAGGCTCCTTACATCAGGTCAAAAAAACAAAGCAAATGAAGGTATCGAATTGATAAGTCAGCTTATCCAACAGGCAGGCAAAAGGATAATAATTATGCCCGGATCGGGAATTAATGAATCAAATATTGCAGAGCTGGCAAAAATTACCGGAGCGGTAGAATTTCATCTTACCGGCAGAAAAGTTATTGAGAGTGAAATGATTTTCCGCAGACAAAATATTTCTATGGGTGGGACTTCAGGCATTCCCGAATTTTCAAGAAAAGTTGCTGACCCTGATATGATAAGAAGCATAATCAATATCCTTAAAGATATATGATTCTTCATTGAGCTTAATTCTTATAAATCCAAAACTCGTCATAATTGCTTGTTTGCTGCCCCGGCCCTCTAAAGAGAACTTAAATAACTACCTGATTACCAGATAATTTATCTTCTATAAAGAATTTTGGAGTTTAATATAAACCTGATATCTTTGGAAACTTATATTTAAGCTTTCATTCCAATTTACAAACTACAAACTATCATAATTAATTTATTTACTCAATATGAAAAAAATAATTACTTTATTAATGGTAATACTGTTGTCAGGTTTAATATCGGAACAGATAACAAATGCCTGTACAAATTTTCTTGTAACGAAAGGTGCGTCTGTTAAAGGATCGACTATGATAACATATGCTGCTGACTCACATCAATTATATGGAGAGTTATATTATTGGCCGGCAAGAGACTATCCTCAAGGCAGTATGGTTGATGTTATTGAGTGGGACACCCGTAAATATATGGGAAAAATAAGCCAGGTTGCGCATACCTATTCTGTTGTCGGAAACATGAATGAGCACCAGCTCGCTATAGGTGAAACTACATACGGGGGCATTGAAACTCTTGTTGATACAACAGCCATAGTCGATTATGGCAGTCTTATTTATCTGACGCTTCAAAGAGCTAAAAATGCCAGGGAAGCTATAAAAGTTATGTCTGACCTGGTATCTGAATATGGCTACGCCAGTGAAGGTGAATCATTTTCAATAGCTGATGCGAATGAAGCATGGATTTTTGAAATTATTTCCAAAGGAACAAATAATAAAGGTGCAGTATGGGTAGCACGTCGTATACCTGACGGATATATTTGCGGTCATGCAAACCAGGCAAGGATACAGACATTTCCGCTATCAACGGGTAAAAAGAACAGTATTGCAATCACTTCCAGGGAACTTAACAGGGTATCAGATCCTATTGTTGAATGTGTTTATGCATATGATGTAATTGATTTTGCCAGAAGCAAAAATTTATTTAAGGGGAAAGATGCCGAGTTCAGTTTCTCTGACACTTATAATCCTATAACTTTTTCAGGTGCCCGTTTTTGTGAAGCTCGCGTCTGGTCATTCTTCAAATCGGTTAATGATGATATGAATCAGTATTTCAACTATATTTCGGGACATGATTTAAGCCGGCGTATGCCTCTATGGATAAAGCCTAACCATAAAATTTCCGATTATGAGATGATGAATTTCATGAGAGATCATCTTGAAGGAACAGCTCTTGATATGAGAAAAGATGCAGGAGCAGGTCCATTCGGTCTCCCATATCGCTGGCGCCCCCTCGAATGGAAAGTATCGGGTACAGAAAATGCTCCGCAGTATTGTAACGAAAGAACCGTTGCCACGCAGCAAACCGGGTTCGTATTTGTTGCTGAATGCCGAAACTGGTTGCCTGATCCTGTTGGAGGTATATTCTGGTTTGGAGTGGATGATGCAGCTACTACTGTATTCACACCAATGTATTGCGGAATAACTGAGGTCCCCGAATGTTTCAAAGTTGGAAATGGCGATATGCTTACTTATTCTCCTACTTCAGCTTTCTGGTTGTTTAATATGGTAGCCAACTTCTGCTATACACGATATGATCTCATGAGCGCTGATGCGCAAAAAGTACAAAAACAGCTGGAAACCAAATATATATCCAAAACAGATTCTGTTGATGCTGAAGCACTTAAACTTTCTGCTAAAGATATGAATCTTGCAAAGGAATATCTTACAAATTATTCAGGCAAAATGGCTCAGAATACTTTTAATCAATGGAAAACATTAAGTGAATACCTTCTGGTAAAATATATTGATGGCAATATCAAAAAAGAAAAGGACGGAAAGTTTGAAAGGAATCGCTGGGGTAATCCAGTAATGCCACTACAGCCAGGTTATTCAGATGCCTGGAAGAAAGCAGTAATACTGGAAACAGGCGATAAATTACTTGATCCTACAAAAACTGGTCATTAGTAGAAAAA
>OCZT010004013.1_pt1 | contig 14942 bp, 16 predicted proteins | sample 1539031 | NCBI WGS metagenome assembly OCZT01 (sample SAMEA3539308, study PRJEB22396) | soil metagenome | biome: tundra; feature: field; material: soil | place: USA | collected 2010-05 | depth 0.15 m
CCTCGCGGAGGCATTTCGTGCTGATGAGCTGGTTATGGTCGGGGCGAGAGGAGTGAAGCCGACACTTTACGGGTATTGATCCGCAATCCCTGGAGCCGGGCCGCGGCTGCTGCGCCGGCAGGCTGATCGTTCTGGATCACAACGCTCGGCGAAGGCGGTCGCATCCGGCGCACCCTTTAGCGGAGTGCCTTGACTGGCCGCTGAATCTCAGGTTCCGCCATCTTGATTCGCGTCCTTCGGATCTACGTTCAGCACTGCAAGCGGTGCCGGCCGCGTCGCGGATTGTGGCTTTGGTGTGAAGGGCATGAACGCGAGCGGCGCGACATGGCTATCGATCTCGTCAGATGTAGCCGCCCCGTCCGTGATGCTGTCCGCAAACCGGTATAACGAATCGGGAGCTTGAGGCTCCGGATGCGCGGCGATCGACTGGAGTCGGCGCGCCAAATCGACGTCTTCTTCGTAACTCACCAGGCCCTCCCAGGTTCCTTCCCATGGGTGCACCTTTTTCATCAGTGCACTCTCCTGACGAAATTGCGGCTGAAAAGGTTCAGTGGGGTTTCGGTCGCACGCGTCTACGCCGGAGTGGCCTCCAAGCGCCGAGAGCCTCAGCGGCCCGTCGGGAGCCGTCAGCCCGCCGCCGATCCGCGCCGCGGGCCCGCGAGGGACCGGACCATCGCCAGCCCGTCCATCGCCATCTTGCGCACCCGTTCGAACTCTGCCCGCCTCGGGACGATGAATGCAAGCGGCGACACACCTGCCCATTTGCTGGAGACTGCCAGCAACACCGACGCGTGGCAGGTATATGAGATAAGTGACGCCGCGGACGCCCCAACGATTCCCCACATCGGAATAAGCAGGATGTTGGCCGCGAGGTTGACGCTCAGACCGACGATCCCTGCAACGGCCGTCGCGATGGGGCGCCCGAGGCCGGACACATACGAAGCCAGGATCTTCGAAAGGCTGAGCGACATGATGCCGGGCATGATCACGACCAGGGCCGGGAAGGCCGCGTGCCACTCCGGCTTCATGAAGACAAAGAAGAGGACAAAGCCGGCCGGTACGATGGCGACCGCGGCCATGAAGGTCGTGAGCATCGCCAGCCGGGAAACGACGGGGGCCATCCGGTCGGCCTCAGCCCGATTGGAAGCCGAGATAGCCGGGTAGAGCATCGCGGCGATCGAGTCGGGAACGTAGAAGGTCATCTCCGCAACGCGGACCGCGATCACGTAGTAGCCGATGACTCTCAGATCGCCGAGCAGCCAGCTGAGCAAGAGAACGTCGGCGCGATAACTGAAGAAGCTGGTGATGCTCTGCGGGTAGAGCTTGAGTCCGTACTGGGCGAAAGCACGGAACGAGACAGGCCCGCCGACAGAACCGGCGGAGGATTTTGCGAGCTTGTGGACCTCGTAGACGACGGCGAGGGCACCAGCGATGTTGGCCACCAAGTAGGCCGCAACAGCCCCGGCGACGCCGAAGGGCACGAACCCGATCAGGACCGCCGTCAGGATCAGCATTGCCGCGGCAACAACAACCTGAATACGGTTATACGCACGGTTCGCCCCGTGCGTATACAGGATCCCGGCGCCGAACTGCGTAAGGAGGAGCAGTGGCACGGCAACGAGCATCGCTATCAGCAGGTCGTCGGATGTCGAGCCGCTCGTCATCGCTCGAAGCATCGTCGACTTCAGGAATGGCAATGCGACGATCGCTACGGCAGCTATGGACAAGGAGATTGCAAGGGTCAGACCCAGCGCGATCCGCTCGAGCGATTTGACCGACCCACCCCGGCCGGCCATGAAAGTCATCGCCGAGGGCATGCCGAGCTGGCCAAACGCAAACAGCATGCCCACCCACGTCTGCAAGACGCCGTACTCGCCTGACGGAGCAGAGCCGAGCAGCACCGCGATGAGCAGCAAGCTGGCCGCGCCCAAGGCAAATTGAGCGATCTTGGTGGCGAAGATGACCACGACTCGCCCGGCGAAGAGCGAAGTGTCGTTGGCCCAGCCGACGCGAGGGGGCGGCGTGGCCGCGGGCGCGTCTACATCCGACGTTGCAGTTTGGGGATCTGACGGCATGAGGCGAATATACCTTGTCCGAGGGCTGTTGCCCGGAGCGACAGCCTTGCGGCGCCGAGCAGCCTATCTGGTACGATTCCGATTGTCTGCCGCGGGGGGAGATTCCCTTGTCGAGCCGGGTCAGAGTTGCTTGCTGCGACCTCGAATTTGCGGGCGGACACTCTAGGAGAAGCCACGGATGAAGATCCGATCTACCATCTTGTTGCCGCTGTCTCTGAGCCTTGCCGTTGCAGGCTCGCTCGTCATTTCTGCTCCGGTGGCAGCCGCCTCATCGAACGCTGGCACAGCCTCGAACTCGCAGGTGGCGAGGGCTGCAGTCATGTCGAACGTGCAGACTGTCCCAGCCAACGTGAACGGGCAGACTGTCGCATCCGTCCTGCCTTGTGTTGCCAAGTACAACTTCACGGCCAATTTTGACTACAACTTCAACATTATCCGCGACGACTGGGTTCAGATCAAAGGAACGGCATGCGCGAACGGTTCTACGTCGTGGGGATATTCAGTTTCCTACGGCAGTGGGACCACGACTCCCTATACGAACTACGGGCTCAGCTACTTCTCGTACGGCGCAGGTTCGACCGAGTTCTGGGCAAACGTCGGTACCCCCCATGTCGGCAAGGTATACCCGCGCGTTAATTTCTACCGGTATGGGAACGGCTGGATCTTCGACTGCTTCGATAGTACATACAGCGGCGTGTTCGGCTGCAGTTTCTCCTAGCTGGTAGCTAGGTCCTGGGGCTTGTATCTGACCTCAAGCCACAATGCACGCTTCCTCGCGGCCCTGCGGACCAATGAGCCGTAGGGCCGCGGCGGTTGAGCCGACCCTCTGATGGTTGTCGCAACCGCCGGCCATGCTTGATGTAGTAATGGAAGTTGTAACCACCGCCGCGGCAACCGCGGCCTTGCATCGCTCCATCCGCGCGCAGCAGTGGCCATACGACCGCTCGACGCACTGATACGGCGTAGCCACTCCCTTGCTGGATCGATCCAGGAGCCTTGGCCGGGGCGGAGGGCCGCCCGGCGGGCCGGGCAGGCGGAGCCGGGCGGAACTCCGCCCCCTGTGCTTGAACGCACCGGCCCGGATCCGATATCGAACCGGGCCTGGGAGATGCTGCGAGACGGACACGGCTACGTCGGGGAGCAAGTGTCGCTTGGGCTCGTGCTGAGCTGAGATCTTGCGCTCGGGTCGGCCAGCTGTGCCATACAGCTGTCACAGAGCAGGTTCAGAGTGCGGTCATTGGCGGAGGAACTCCGCACCACGGGCATGAACCCTGGTCACGGTTCGCATACGGTCGGCGTGCTCGACCGCGAACAAGAGGTGTGACCGGCCCTCACTTGATCGCTCGGCCCTCTTTGGCTTAGGGGGGCTTACTCGGAGCGATCGGACCATTCCCCGACCCGCGACGGCATCGCATAGCGAAGCCTGATGAACGCGTCCCGCGTCGGTTGCCATTTCGTCCGATTGACCCCGAAAGGACATGGCTTCCGATGGATGCCGCCCTGCCCACCGCTACTCCCGCGATCCTGAGCGCGCCCGGCTCTCTGGCCGCTCGTTGTTCGTCGCCGATCCGCCTCGCCGGGGAACGGCTGACTGTCAATCGCGACACAGGAGAAATCGTCGAGCGCTTCGCCAGTAGCGATGCGCCATTCCGCGTCGTCCTCCTCGCCTGTGGCAACCGGCGAGCGTCGCGCTGCCAATCGTGCTCGGACGTATACCGCCATGACGCCTACGCTCTGGTTCGAGCCGGAGTCGCAGGCGATGCGGAACGGGGCGTCCCCCTCGACGTGTCGAGCCACCCTCGCATCTTCGCCACCTTCACGGCACCTTCCTTCGGTGCCGTCCATCGCCGCGTCGTTCGAGGCGCATCGGCTCTGCCATGCCGACCAAGAGCGAGCCAATCTGCGTGTGCACACGACCGGCCGCTCTTCTGTCCCGTCCGCCATGACCAGAACGATCAGGCCATCGGCCAGCCGCTCTGCCCCGACTGCTACGACTACAAAGGCGCTGTGCTCTGGAACGCCCATGCAGGGGCTCTGTGGCGTCGAACCACCATCGCTATGACCCGCCTCCTCGCCGCCCGAGTCGGAGTGCCTCGGAGCGAGATCAGCAATCTCGTGCGTCTATCGTTCGTCAAGGTCGCCGAGTTCCAGAGCAGGGGTCTCGTCCATCTCCACGTGATCCTGCGCCTCGACGGGCCCGGTCCAAGGCCGACCGCGCCGCCGAAATGGGCGACGAGCGAGCTTCTCGCCGAGATCGTCTCAGCTTCGGTGGTGCAAACATCGCTGCGGACCCAACGGCCCGACGGGGAGCCGTTCATCGTTCGCTGGGGCGTCCAGCTCGACATTCGCCCGATCCGCGCAGGTATCGAAGGCGAAGGCACCGATACCAGAGTTGCCGGCTATCTCGCGAAGTACGCCACCAAGGCCGCCGAGAGTGCGGGTGGTGCCGACCGTCCGCTGCGCTCGCCATACGAGATCGATCTGCTGCCGGCCACCGACCACGCCCGCTCGATGATGGCGACCTGCTGGGCTCTCGGGAGTCTCGCGCAATACGAACATCTGCGGCTGCGGGCCTGGGCGCACATGCTCGGTTTTCGGGGCCATTTCCTGACCAAGGCTCGCCGCTACTCGATCACCTTCCGGGCTCTGCGTACTTCTCGTGTCCGCTATCGCGCCAACCTCGCGATGATCGCCCGTGGCCTCAATGGTGTTCCGGCTCTGGCTGAAGAGTCCACCCTCGTGATCGCGGCCTTTGCCTTTGCCGGCGTGGGCGCTCCGGGCCTCGCTGACCTTGTGGGGCACCAAGATGGGTCGGCGCCATGAACGACCACATCGCGGTTTCGCTCATCGTTCCGAAGTGCGATGATCGAACGCAGGAGGAAGTGGACATGGACGATCCGCTCGTGATCGCTCTCGCGCAGCTCGTTCGGGATCGCTGGCACAACGAGCAGCGCAAACGCGCCCGGTTGACAGTTCTGCGACCGACCGAGGGCAAGACCGACGCGCCGCCTGCGGAACGGAGAAAGAGCGCATGAGCCACCTGCCTACCTCACCCGACGCCCTGGTCGGACTGCGTGCCGCTCGCTGGATACGAGAGAGCACCACGGGCCAGTTCGACCGATACGGCCCCGAAGCGCAGATCGAACTCCAGGACGCCTCAATCCGCCGACTCGGCCTGGTCGATACCGGCCTCGTCTGGACGGCTGCGCATTCTGGCCGGACGGTATACCGCAGCTCCGAGATGGTGGCCATGCTGGATTCCGCGCGGAACGGCGCATTCGATGTTCTCCTGGTGGGCTACGTCTCCCGCTGGCAGCGCAACCTGCGGAGGACCCTGGAACTACTCGAAGACACCCTCCATCCGGCAGGTGTCGCAGTCTGGTTCGCCGACGAAGAGATCCTCAGCTCGTGCGATCGACACTGGGACCAGCTTGTCGATGAGGCCAAAGACGCCGAGAGATACAGCCGCCGCCTCGCCCGGCGCATCCATGAGGGCTACGCCTCCAAGCGAGCCAAGCAGCACGATCCGGGCGGTCATCCGCCCTATGGCTTCCGGCGCAACGAGGACAAGCTGATCGAACCAGACCCGGACAAGGTGCCAACGGTCCGCCGGCTCTTCGAGTTGTCGGCCGCAGGCTACCCCGATCGAGAGGCAGCGCACGAGGTCGGCTTGCCCCTGTTCACCGCGCGCGGACTTCTCACCTCGCCGCTGGTGGTCGGAAGGCTGCGCGACGGCTCGGCCGCTCACTGGCCCTCTATCGTGACCGAAGACATCTGGAACAAGGCCCAAGCGGTCCGCCTCGGTCGGGCGACCAACCTGGGTCGCAAGGCCGATCCTCGCCGACCCTACGCCCTGCCCATGCTCCATTGCGCCGCCTGTGGCACGAGGCTGACCGGCGATACCGGCTACTACCGCCACCGCGAGCCCTGCGAGGCCTTCATCGCGGCAGCCCCCGCCCATCACGGCCGGGGTCGATCCTGGGGCCATGCCTACCACGCCGACCGATACGAGGGCGTCGTGGAAGCGCTACTCGATCGCGTGGGCGCCAACGCCGGCACCCTAACCGCAGTTGTGCGCAGGGTTGGTGCGCAGCCGGTTCGCGTGAACGGCGCCGATGCCGAGCGGATCGCCGCCGAACGGGAACGTGCCATGGCCCGCTATCTCAAAGATCGGGATAGCGGCGCGCTCGACTCCAGCATGCACCGACTCGATGCTCAGGAGCAGGCCATGCGCGAGCGTGCAGTCCCTGACGAGGTCCCGGCCGAAGTCGCTGTGGGCTACTTGCGGGAACTCAACAAGACCTGGCAAGAAGCGGAAGGTGGGCAGGGCCGGGCGCTTCTAGCGCAGGCGCTGTTCGAGCGGATCGATGTCCTCGGAATGAAGGAAGCGACCGTCACGCTCACCGAGCACGCCTCACGTCATGGCTTCGGGGCGGTGCTGCCGGAGGAGTTCGGAATATCCGTAAGTGGTCGGGGCGAGAGGAGTGGCGGCTACGCTTTCCAACTGATCTACTCAATCGTGCGGGCTGGCGTAGTCCTGGTCGAGGTTGCGTAGTCGGCCGCCGGAGACTTGTACCGGCGATTCCCACATGTCGGACAGTCCTGCTGTGCGGAGCTGGATCGTGGCTACACCAGCCTTCAGCCTTGCGTTCAAGCATCGAGACTAGCGTGATCCAGGCTGCCTCTTCTTCATCCTCATGACCGCGACGGGAACTTCGGCGGTGTCGCAGACGTAGCCGAAGGCCGAGCCCGCGGGCCTGGTAAGCGTCCCCGACACTGCAGCTGAGCCAGATCGGTGCGATGCGTTGCCTTGACCAAGTGGGTGATCGAAAGTCTTTGACCCCACGGCATGCTCACGCAGCCCTCGCGCATCCGACGTTCGCCCGGCTGAGCTATTGTTGCGGTAGTGGAACTGCCCGCACCGCCTGTCAACCCCCACCTCATTGCCTGTCGGCAATCTCGGCTGGACCTTGGTCGAGGCGCAGGTTGGGTCTTCGTCCTGGTCATCGCAGCCGGGATTGCAGCGGCCGCAGTACTCGTACCCCCAAAAGCGCAGAACGACCACTGGCTCTGGCTGCGCCTGTTGCTCGCCTTTGGACCGCTGGTCTTGTTCGGCCTGCTGGCCAACTTCGGGCCAAAGCGGCGGCCGAGTGGGATGTTAGGCCGGTTGTGGGCACGTCCATGGACGGTCACGATCGACGAGCAAGGATTAGCCTGGACGGGGCCGAAAGGTCAGCAAGGCCGGGCCGACTGGTCACAGGTCAGCGTGCTCGAGCACCTGCCGATGCGATCGACATGCACGGCCGCAGTGCGAGACGTGAAAGGCGCGGTGATCGTCTACCTGCCCGAGACGGTCGTCCTCGTTGACGATCCGCGGGCCAGTTACAGACTCTTTGATCTCGTCGTCCAGACGCGGCCCGACCGCTACCAGCGACGCAAGGGCGGCCTGCTCGACTCGAATGGTTGCGTCCTTCGCAAGGGGCTCTCCCGATCGAGTACGCATCTGGGCGTTTAGCTTGATCTTGATAACGTATAGGAAATTGTAGCCAGCCATTCCGAGAGACTTTCCGAGAGCATCCTGGCATAGGGCTCGATGCACCACGTGGCCGGCGTGGACATGCCGCGTCAAGATGCTGCCGGAAAAGGGAGGGCGACCCGGCCGTGGCCGCAGGTCCGCCGGAGCGCCCGACCTGGAAGGGCGAGCGAGGCTACCGCCAATGGCTTCGCCTACGCCGTGCCAGCCACGTTCACGGGAATTGTTGGGTATGGTCGGGGCGAGAGGATTTGAACCGACCAGCAGTCCTGCCGGATGGTGATTCGAGATTCATTCGGACTCGTCGACACCATGACCTGATCGTGTCGCCCTTTCGGCCATCAACCCGGCCGCGAGGCCGATCGGTTACGCCCCGTTCGATCAGTTGACGAGGATGGCACTCTGCACTCCGGTGATAGTCGAGGTCACTGTGTCCCGGGCCCGGACAGTCTGGCTGCCGTGGGTTCTCAGAACGAGAGCCGGGACGAGGGTGTAGCTGAACTTGTGGACGCCATTGTCGGCGGCCGTGAAGGTGTAATCGGCAGGCACGCTCGACAGCGGGTCAGAGGTCGTGAAGTGGATCCGGCCGCACGGACCAATTCATCATCGAAACGGATGGACGAGTCGAGCTTGATCAGCGTCCGCCTCACGCACCTACGACGCACCAGCGGCGCAACAGGTTGAGGTTGGGTGCCCGCCGCGCGGTGACGGCAAATGCCCCGAAAGACGTGAGCGGATCCCGGCCCGGTATTGTGCCCGATCTTCACTTGGCGCATCGGCGCGTGAATTCCGCCGACCGACTACGCCGAGCGGGCTAATCTGACGCCATGCTCGAAATACCCGAGGAGAACCGGAAGAATCGCGTCGGACCGGCCGCCGGTCACGGCGCCGCAACTTCGGCCGGAGCCGCCTCGCTTGAGTTCCGCGGCGTCACCAAACGGTACGGGCGCGGCGAGCAGGTCCACAACGCGGTGAACGATCTTTCGTTCGAGGTCCCGGCGGGAGCGATCTGCGTCCTGGTCGGACCATCGGGCTGCGGCAAGACGACCAGCCTCAAGATGGTCAACCGCCTGATCGAGCCGACGGCGGGCGAGATTCTGCTCGACGGCGTGAACGTCCTGACCGAGCACGTAACCGAGCTGCGGCGTCGGATCGGCTACGTGATCCAGCAGGTTGGCCTCTTCCCGCATCTCACCGTGGGACGGAATGTTGCCGTCGTGCCGGCACTGGTTGGCTGGTCGAAAGAACGCCAGCGCGCCCGGGCCGACGAGCTGCTGTCGCTGGTCGGCCTGGACCCGGCGAACTACCGGAACCGCTATCCGTACCAGCTCTCCGGCGGCGAGCGTCAGCGAGTCGGCGTGGCTCGAGCGCTGGCCGCGGATCCTCCGCTCATGCTCATGGACGAGCCGTTCGCCGCCGTGGACCCGATCGTGCGCGAGCGTCTCCAGGATGAGTTCCTGCGCCTGCAGCGTGATCTAGCCAAGACGATTCTCTTCGTTACCCACGACATCGACGAGGCGATCAAGATGGGCGACTTCGTCGCGGTCATGGAAGAGGGCGGCCGCCTTGCCCAATTCGGGCCGCCGGACGAAATCCTGGCTCATCCGGCCTCCGATTTCGTGGCCCGCTTCGTGGGCGCGGACCGCGGCCTCAAGCGGCTGTCGCTGGTCACGATCGCGGACCTCGAGCTGGAGCCGGTGGCGGCGTCGGCCCGGGCCGAGCTTCCCATGTTCGTCCCGAATACCAAGCTTCGCGACGCACTATCGGTGCTGCTGGCGGCGGACTCCCGAGGCGGTGTCGCTCTCGACGACAAGGGCCGGCCGCGCGGCTTCGTCACAGTGGACGCCATCGCCCACGCTCTGGCGGACGACTACCCCGGTAGAAGCCACGCCAGCGCCGCCGAAGGCGACGCCAAAGTCACCGCCGCAGACCACGCCAGCGCCGCCGAAGGCGACGCCGAAATCGCCGGGCCGGGTGGCGACTCGTGAATGGCGAGCCGCTCGTCCGCTGGGACTGGTTACTCGCCCACCTCGGGCCCATCGCCGACCGCGTCGGTCAGCACCTGTACCTTACCGCGATCGCGGTTGGCGTCGGCTTCGCAATCTCGTTCGCGCTGGCGGCCCTCTCGATCCGCCGCAGGAGGGTCTATCCCTTCGTCGTCGTGCTGGCCACGGGTGCTTACACCATCCCAAGCTTCGCTATCTTCGTGGCCCTGGTCGCGATCACCGGGCCGTCGGTCATCTCGGCCGAGATACCGCTCGTCCTGTATACGCTCATCCTGTTCGTGCCGAACATCGTGGCCGGCTTCGACTCAGTCCCCTGGGACGTCCTCGATGCCGCCGACGGAATGGGCTATACGCGCGGCCAGAGGTTGTGGCGGGTGGAGCTGCCCCTGGCCGTCCCATTGGTCGTGGTCAGCCTGCGTCTGGTCAGCGTGTCGACGATCGGTCTCGTGACCGTCACTGCGATCCTGGGCGACAGCCTGGGTGGCCTGGGCTACTACATCCTCGACGGCTACCACCGCCACTTCACCACCGAGATCCTCGCCGGCGGCCTGCTGTCGATCGGCCTGGCCGTAGTCGCCGATCTGGGCTTCGTGCTGCTCCAGCGGCTGCTCACCCCGTGGGCCGCCCGACGAACCGTGGGTGGCTGATGGATCTCATCCGCGTCACAGCCGCATGGCTGTCGGACCCCATGCATTGGCAGGGCACCAATGGGATCCCTTCGAGGCTTCTGGAGCACGTCGCGCTGAGCGGTGTCTCTCTCGTGCTGGCCGCCCTGGTGGCGCTCCCTCTGGGTCTGTGGATTGGCCATACAGGCCGTTTCTCGTCGCTGGTCGTGAGCTCGGCCAACGCCTGGCGGGCCCTGCCGTCCTTCGCCGTAATCGGGCTGCTGGTGCCATTCACGACCGTTCTCGACGCGAACCTGGGCTTCACGCTGTACCCAACGCTCATCGCGATGGTTGTCCTCGCCGGACCGCCCATCCTCGTCAACGCCTATCAGGGGATCGCCGACGTGGACGATGACCTCGTGGAGGCGGCACGGGCGATGGGCATGAAGGAGCGCCAGATCCTGCGTCGCGTGGAGATCCCCATTGCCCTGCCGGTCCTCGCCACCGGCATACGATCGGCGGCCGTCCAGGTCATCGCGACGGCCACGCTCGGAGCCACGTTCGGGTTTGGGGGCCTGGGCCGCTTCATCATCCTGGGTGACGCGAACAAGGACAACGGCGAGCTGTTCGGGGGAGTGGTGCTCGTGGCGGTGCTGGCCTTGACCACCCTCGGCCTGTTCCTCGTATTGGAGAGACGCCTCGTCTCTGCCGGTCTCTCGCGCGGCTCGGCAGGCTGAGCCCCTCACGAGATTGGGTCACCCGGCGGCATCGGGAGGGCAGGGTCTTGGCCGGTGGGCCACGACGGCCTATAGTCGCGAGACGTCGTGGCGGCTCGACTCTGGGTTTGCGCGGCCGGCAACAGGAGGAAACCCAATGCGGCGACTCCGCATGCTCGCCCTCGGGGCGTCGATGCTGGTGCTTCTGAGCGCCTGCTCGACGGGTGGGGGCAGCAAGCCAACCATCAAGCTCGGCTCGGACGGGTTCTACGAATCCAAGCTCATGGCCGAGATATACGGCCAGACGCTCGAGCACAACGGCTACACCGTCGATCGCACTGCCATCGGCCTGGGTACTCGCAAGGTCACCGCGGCCGCCCTGGAGAGCGGTCAGTTCGATCTGAAGCCCGAGTACATCGGCAGCGGCGTGGCGTTCTATGCCGGTACCGCGACCGGCGATCCGGCCGCCAACGCCGCGTCTCTCCAGACCATTCTCACCGGCAAGGGCGGCGGAATCACGGTCCTCGACTACTCGCCCGCGGCTGACCAGAATGCGTTCGTCGTCACCAAGGCGACCGCTGACAGCAAGCACCTGGCCACACTCAGCGACACGACGGCCGTGGCCGGCCAGCTCAAGTTCGGCGTCGCGACGGACTGCGCCACCAACCCGGTCTGTGCGGCGGCCCTAAAGACCGCCTATGGGCTCGACCTTTCTGCCGCTCTGCCGCTCTCCGCGTGCGACCAGCCGATGGCCGACGCTCTGACGGCCGGCACGATCGACGTGGGTGAGCTTTGCTCCACCCAGCCGGATATCGCCAAGAACGGCTGGGTCATCCTGACAGACGACAAGCACACTCAGCCGGCCGACAATATCGCCCCGCTGGTCCGCAACGACTTGCTGGCCAAGGTCGACAAGGCTGGCTTCGAGAAGATCCTCAACGATGTCTCGGCCAAGATGACGACCGACGCCCTGACCAAACTCAACGCCGAGTTCGTCTTCGACAAGAAGGACATCGGCGTGATCGCGAAGGAATGGCTTACGGCCAACGGCTTCGTCTGATCCAGCGGCCGATTCGGCCGTACGCGAACTGCCCTCGTCGCACGACGGGGGCAGCCCCGTGTCTGGCGTTCCGCGTTCTGCCGGCGGCGCCCCCCGGGCTAGGTGGCGGGTGCGGTCTTCTCGACCCAGGCCGAACGCCACTCAGCAGCCGGGAATGGCTTCGACCAGTAGGCGGTCTCGCGGATGATCTTGCCGTCGCGGCATTCAAAGATGAAGACCGTGTTGTAGACGCGACCGGGCCAGACATCGCCCTCGAACCGCTGCTGCGCCCATATGGCAGGCGCAACAGGAGGAAGGAGCGAGGATTGCCAGGCGTTCCGCAGAACTCGCCTAGAAACGGTGGTCCAAGTCCTGGGAAGTGTGAGGCACCGGGTGAGTGCTAAGGGGCCCCCAAGTGGCGAATGCCGGCCGCCGTCACCATCGCTGGATCGTGCTCGCAATACGAGCTTCTCCATGACCATCGAGAATGATCACCGGTCTCTGCCCCGGCCGCTGATCGGCTGGCCGAACGCATGATTGCACCGGAGGGACGGCGACGCGGGCCGCAAGAAGCCGGCTCCGTGTCGATGGCCGAACCAAAAGGAAAGGGACGTTCCAAATGTCGCGTGATCTCGACGCTCTGCGGCGGTTCCTTGCTGCTGCGGGGCCGGGTCCCATCGAGGACGCGGCTGCGCTCATCGCGCTCCTGGCAGCAGTGTGGCCTAGCCTTGCCGGCGCAGATGACGAAGCTATGGCGAGCTGGAAGTTCGGTCGGATGGAAGGCCCCGAGTGGCGGCCGCCCCTCCTCACCTTCTCGATCGAGCGCCACCGCGCTATGGTGCTCGGCGGTACCCGGGCGGATCTGCAGCGGTGGACCGTCAATCTTGACACCCTGACCGCGTCCGTTGAGGTAGACGGGCGCAGGCAGCTGCGCCCGTTAGCCCCACGACTCAACGTCGCACCACTCGTCGCCGAGATCGTGGAGCTCGTCGCAGCAGGAGTCGAGGACGACCGGCTCGGGTGGTCTAAAGACCGCCAGACCGTCCGAGTGCGGATCAGCAAGATCATCCCGGCTGACGGCTTCCTGCAGACGGTGACGGGGAGGCGGAAGCGCTTCCGCGACAAGCTGACGGTCGCGATGGCCGCGTCTGGATGGAGCGTCGGGTCTGCGGCGGGGACATTCGTCCGTACTGGTCGGTGATGGTCGGCCCCGGGCAGGACAGCCACGACCTGCTCATAGCGTGTATAGCCATGCCGCAGGCGCCTAGTTGTAAGCGGCAGTAGGGTCAACATGATCGCCACCGGGTTGCTGCTGGAGGCGCTTGGCATCGCGCGCGTCGTCCCGGCCGGCGGTCCGGGATTCGATCCGTCGGAGCGTTTCCGGCCACGGACGTAGAGTAAGAGCATGGGTCTTCTGGCGCGCGCCGAAAGTGGTTTCATGCGACTCCACGAGGCGCTCTACATCCGCACCGACGGCCGGGTGGGCCGGCGAATGATCGGCGTTCCCACGCTTCTGCTGCGAACGACCGGCCGGCGCTCAGGGTTGCCGCGAACCGTGGCCCTCGTGTACGCGGAGGAGGGCGATCGCTACATCCTGGTTGCCTCCAACCACGGTTGGGATCGACCTCCAGCCTGGTTCGTGAATCTGCAGGCCCAACCAAGGATCAATGTGCAGGTCGGCAGGGTTCATATCGACGGCGTCGCGTCCGTGGTTACCTCGGACGATCCCGACTACTTGCGCCTCTGGCGTCTCGTGAACGCGGTCAACCATGATCGATACGACGGCTATCAGTCGAAGACCATTCGGCCGATCCCGCTGGTGGTCGTTCGCCCGTCGTGACGGCTTTACACCAAGGCCGGACGCCGTGGATCGCGCCCGTCAGGGGCCACAAGGAGAATGGGCATCGCGACTCGGCGCCTGAACCCCGAGTAGTCCACTGACGTTCCCACGGACCTCCTTCCGGGTCCTTCCGGCAGGCGAATCAGCCTGGCGTCGCACGATCCGCACGACGTGGTCATCGTGTCGTCCGGCCAGTCTGGAGTACAGTCAGGTCGCAGGCGGTCCAAGCCGCCGCGGGAGGTTTCATGGATGTCGTCGAGTTCCAGCGTCTGACCGCTCGGGTTGTCGTAACTCGCAATTCCGAGTCGCGCGCCTTTCTCCAAGCGTTTGATCGAGCTCCGGGGGCGATGTTCGGGTGGTCGGAGCGATCTTGCGCCAACTGGGGGGCGTGGATTCGCGCCAACGATGCTCTGCGAGGCGCAGTCGTCCAGCTAGAAGACTTCCTCGGCGCGGACGTACCCGCGGCTCGGTAAGCCAAGTACCAATTGGCCGCCTGACACCCACGATCAATCCATTGCGGCGGTACTTCCCCAGCACAGTCCCCAGTTAAAACGGGCGGTGCGAAGACGGTCAGCCATGCGGCAGGTCACGGTCGAGGCATGAACAGGTTCGTCTGAATGCGCGTTTCGTCAACGTAGACGGTCACATACGCGCCCGGGCAACCCCGACTCGTGCGGTTCGGAAAAACCCGCCACTTGCCTGCTTTATCCTGAATCGCGGATTGGTAGTCGCCGGTCGTGATTCCGTAGAAGTTGCTTCCCCGCTGAAGTCTGCGGATCGTCGTGGAGGTTGGACTGGCTGTCTCCCAGACCGCGACGCAGAGACTAGTCCGGCGCCCTCCGCGAGGCCTCTCCCACACCAGCGGCACTTTCCCTTCGGGCATGCCACTACTGGTCTCGATCCACTTGACCCACCATTCCCGCACGATCGTGCGTTCGCCGCTGGTGCGCCGCCAGGCCGGCTACGACTTGGACCTCGACGGCTTCGAAGCAGACCACATCACCCTGGGCGCCACCATCCTCTTCCGTAATCCGTACATCGGACTGCGCCTAAACGATGGCGGCCTGAGGTCGGGACCACCTTGTGGCGCTGGCGATCGAAGAGTCCGTTTCGAGCGGGGCGCCGGTC
>OCZT010004014.1_pt1 | contig 14942 bp, 13 predicted proteins | sample 1539031 | NCBI WGS metagenome assembly OCZT01 (sample SAMEA3539308, study PRJEB22396) | soil metagenome | biome: tundra; feature: field; material: soil | place: USA | collected 2010-05 | depth 0.15 m
GGTGGAGCATCCGTTCCGAATCCTGAAGCGCATCTTCGGCTTCGACAAGGTGAGATATCGCGGACTGAGGAAGAATCATAATCGACTGTGCGCCTGCTTCGCGCTGGTGAACATCTACCAACACCGCCAACGGTTGGCCCCTCTGGGGGCATAGTGTGTCCGGAAGCCGGAAAACGGCCTCCGGAGACAACAAAAACACCCACGCGCAGCGCCGTATTGAGAAGAATCTGCTTCAATGCCGCCGGGAAATCACAGAAACGCCCTGCGGCTACGAAATCAGATACCTGCGCAGGGCTTCCGCTAGGCACGCACGGCTACGTAAGCAGAAAGTGAATCAAAATGGCGCAAACTGCACCGGAGCTTCGAAATTGGAGCAGGAATCGGCCGAACGGCGGATCCTCTCCCTTGCACAAGAGCCACTGACGTTCTGAATGTCTCTCGGTTGCTGCGGCGCCGGCAAATGGGAAGGATGAGCGTTTCAATGCTCGCGTGGGCCGCCTGGCTAAGGGGAAGAGAACCGGCTGGCACCGCGGGCTGCTCACATCACTGAGGATGGAATCGTTTTGCACCGGCAGCAAAACTGACTTGCTAACCACCGTGCAAACGGTTGCGCTTTGATGCGTCAGCACCGCGTGCGGTGGACACGAGAAGAACTGCCGGTTGCGTGCTGTCGGCTGGCCGCCTCCCCGAAATCGCATCGAGACGGTCCTGCTTTCCACGCACTAAAACTCGAACCAAACTCTCCTCGAGACATCCTGCACAGGACTGCATGAACCTGCGCTCAGCAGCATGAGGATCCGGACCTTGAGTTTGTTCCAGATGGTCGAAAAGCCTCTTACCCAACCCGCCACGACTCATCCCAGCAGAGATTGTTCCCGACATGGTTCAACCGCGCGGTGCCGTCCAGGTTATTTACCGTTTCAGACTCGACGGGTGAGGAAGGAGGCAGCTCCAAGCTGCACAGCCCTCGTCCTACATCGGGAAGATTGCACTCGGCGCGGAAGGCTACCGGGTAAACGGCTAATTCTCCACATGCAGTTCCCGTACGAGCTTGATCAGCGCTCTGCCTTAGATCGCATCTTTTTCACTGGTCAACATGACGTACTTCCGCATAGCGACGGCATAGCAGTATCCAACGACACTGGTAGGGTCCAGATACGGGCGGCGCCGGGAAAGTGACATCAAAACCCTACCTCGCGAACGGCCTACTCCCATGCTTCTCCAGAGAGGCGAAGCGGGTGACACGAGCCTCTAATGAAAATGACTTGATTCGTTTATGACTCCGGGCGGGACTCGGTGAATCCAAGGAGTGGCGGCCAGGGACGCTGCTGAAAAGGCGGTGCAAACGGAAAAATGCTGCGTAATTGTGTCAGCGTGAATTATAGGTGTTATGTCAATATGCTGGGCTACACTGACCATTTAAGCTCAATATATTGTGGTTTCCACTCTGGATGATAACGCCCTAAAACAAGCATCATAGTGCTGAGCCATCGAAGCAAGTTGCCCCCAAAGTTGCCCCATTTTATGAATGCCTGATCCTTGGGCAGCTATAGGCTGGCATTTTTTTCGTGAGGTTCGGGAATGTGAAAATGTTTGGCTTTGCGCAGCTCATCTACCTCGAATAGCCGCCGGTGAACTCGGCCCCCGGCGACACACTTTCACAAGTTCTTAGTTAGGAATGCCAATGTCGGCAGATTCGATGGTCGCTCAATTCAATTCCAGACGCAGAGCTTGCAATCGACATCCACGACATGTCGAACTTCACAAAGGATGAAAGGGAATCAACGCAGTAACGATGAGTGGCGCGTGGGAGGCAGAGCTACTCCGAACCTACGGGATCAGTGCCGTCTCTTCTGCTCCCCGAAAGTTGCGAAGACTTTGCCCAATGAGCTCTGAAACAGGTGATCAATGCTGATCCCAACGTTCTGGGCCGCAAGGGCGTTTCCAAATCTTGCCCCGTACTTGGGCCAAGCGGCGTCGCTCCACATTTCCTTCTGGATATGGCTATCCAGCAGCGAGACTGTCACATATGCACCCCCTGTAGAGGCAGATTTGGAGCGGAAGAGGCCCCGGAGTACGCCGTCTCCGCGCCGAGCCAGTTTCCAGAGGTCGTCGGCGCAGCATCGGCGAAGGCTCCAGTTGCCGGTATCTGTTCGTCCACGGCCGTGGCGTACAGATCCTCAAGAAAATCGGAAGTCGGGCTCTGCAGAGTTACTTAAGGACCCTTACCCGATACCGAACGATAGCCCTCTCACCTGCGTCGCGGCGTTCTATGCCATCGCTCATAGCACAGGGGAGCGAGCGGGGATTGAACTGGACCGTTCGACCTAAGTGATCGTGAACTGCATCTAGAAGCCCGGCGGACGCTCTCCGGCGACGGCGAACTCTCTCTCCAATGCCATCCCCACTTCTGCCAGCCTGCCTTCTTCAAAAAGTCGGCCGATCAACGTGACCCCATGCGGAACCCGGCGCGGTGGAGAGAATTTGGGCAGCGGATGCGTCGGGTCCGGCGCCCAGTCGCTGCGAGCCTCCGACACTTCGACAAACCCAGCACGGAAAGTTAGCGAAGGGTTGCCCGTGCAGTTGGTAATCACCAGCATCTCGTCCCTCAACGACGGCACCAGGAGCATATCTACCTCGGAAAGCACACGTGCCATCTCTTGTGCTACCTTGCGCCGAAACCGATCCGCCTGCACAAGGTCAACCGCAGATAAGAACCGCGACTGGCGAAAACAGTTGGGCCAGGCGTCAGGTACCTGCGCCTTCAGCTCGTCCACTTTGTGGTTCAGGGTCAGATCCTCAAAGGCCGCACCCGCCTCGGCAAACAGAATAAGGTTGAGCGAGTCATAAGGCCAATCTGGAATGGTGACCTCGACAGGTACCATGCCGAGTCGCCTGACTGCCTCTAGTGCGGCCCGATCCACATCCGTTGCTGGAGCCTCCTTCATCCACCCCGGAAAGTACCCAACGCGCATGCCTTTCACATCCGCTGCCGCATTGAAAGAAAGTCGCTCGGCACACTGGCCAAGTCGCGCCCATCCGGCCCGCAGATCGTCTTCAGCACCAACACAGTATCCTCGACACTCCGAGCCATCGGCCCAAGTTTGTCGAGCGACCAGCAAAAGGAAGGCTCTCACGACAGGCGAGCGCTGCGAACGGTTCAAACGGCACTCCCAAGACTGCTCTATGACGTATGGGTGACGTACAGGTCGGTTATCGCCGCATCACTCGCATGTAAGTTATTGATTCTATCGGCGTCCCATCTGACTACGAGTTGGAACCAGACGATTAGCTGGCTGCGCCTTCTGAATACGGTGAGAAAGGCTCCGGAAACTGGTTCGGCTCCGGTAGAACTCCTTGGAAACAGAAGGGTTCCGAGTGCTTGTACTAGTCCCCACCTTGTATAGAACCATGTGGAACTGCACACTGTGCCGGAACAAGCCATGGTAGGGCGCTAAACTGATCGCCCAATACGCGCAGGTGCCCCGGAAGTTTTTCGACGGGATTGAGAGGTCTACCCCATCCCGCTTCGGTGCGGCAACGAGGTATGCTCAATCGGTTACTGCCGAGTAGGCGACAATACGTCCATGTCGAACAGATACCATTGCTTTTACGTGGGGGATGCGATGCTTCGCTACAAGTCTGCTTTTTCCCTGTTGCTTTTCTTGCCTTCAGCGATACCCAGCGTTCATGCGCAAGACATCTTAGGCCAATGGCAGGGGAGACTACAGTCAGATCATCCACGTCGAATGGTCTTGAACGTCTCGCACGATAGCACTGGGAAGCTTCAAGCGTATTTCGTTGCGATTGATGAGGGCCCAGACCATGACCCTGCGACCGCAATCTCCATAAGCCATGGAGAAGTGGATGCTTCGGCGACCGGGGGAAGCTATCACGGCAAGTTGAGCGAGGACGGCAGACGGATCACAGGAACATGGACAGAGGGATCATCCCAGTCGCCGCTAGACTTTCAGCGAGCTACGGAAGACACATCTTGGCTGACAAAATCGAAGACTCAATTGGTTACGGTTGCCCCCGGCGTATCGCTCGAAGTCATTGACTGGGGCGGCAGCGGACCTCCTCTGATTTTTCTTGCGGGATTGGGAAACACGGCTCATGTCTTCGACAACTTTGCGCCGAAATTTGTCCCAAAATATCATGCGTACGGTATCACGCGGCGCGGTTTTGGTGCGTCTAGCTCTCCAGCTCCCAATGATTCCAACTACACGGCAGATCAGCTTGGAGACGATGTTCGAAAGGTGATGGATGATCTTGGACTGAGGAAGCCAGTGCTCATTGGACACTCGATCGCAGGTGAGGAACTGAGTTCTATTGGAAGTAGATATCCGGATAAGGTTGCAGGGCTAATCTACCTCGACGCCGGCTATCCATATGCGCTTTATTCGCCTGAATCTGGTGACCGTGGGTTGGATGCCAAGGACTTGAAAAGTGCCCTGGACGAGTTTCTCACCGCCCAATCAGGAGCGGATGTGAAGAGCGTGATTGCCAGCACCGCCAACGTCTTGTCAGAGATCCGGCTTGTGCAAAAAGATCTTGAAACATTTCAGAGGCGACTTAAGTTGCTGCCGCCTCAGTCGAACTCAGAGACAACGCCTGTAGTACCCTTTGCCCCATCTGCAATCATCAGGGGTGAGCAAAAGTACACCAACATTCAGGTACCCATTCTCGCAATCTTTGCCAGTCCTCACGCTGATCCCAACCTCGCGCACATGTCTGAGGACAGGAAGAAGGAGTCCATCTCACTTGATCAGCAAGAATCAGCTGCTCAGGCCAAAGCGTTTGAGCAGCTTAAATCTGCGAAAGTTGTGATACTGCCAAACGCCAACCACTTCGTGTTTTTCTCAAACGAGCAGGAAGTCGAAAAGGACATGCAGGATTTCCTCGCCACACTCAACGCAAAGGATAACTAAACACCGCAGCATCTGAACTCCACCGACCAGATTTGGTTCCGGTCGTGTGACCGTCTACTCGGCAGTTACCATTTGGTCAATAAGACGCAAACGCTTCGTTTCCTGTGCGTCGATAACGCTTTTTCTCGGCCTCCCGTTCCACCAGATCAGCATAAGGCATTTAGAATGAAATGATTGCCTGATGGACCTCAACTCATCTTCCTATTCGAGTCGAACGGCACTATTTTCAAACATCTTTGGAATCAGTTGTTTCCAGAATGAGCCTCGTACAGCATAGAGGGGATTCGACTACGAAATACAGATCAGGCAGCACGTCGTACCCATCTACCAATGTCTAGGGACGTCAACTGAGCTGCACGGCCCAAAGACGATTCACGCGGATTGTAGCCCTTCCTTCAATCCGGTAGGATCAAGAGATGCCAATCATGGTAAGGCTTGCTGAGCAGGACTAGATGTAATTGTCTGGTGAGGCTTGGCAGGGACGTAAAGGCACAGCTAAATGGGCTGTGGGGTCAGCCCGTCCTGACCCGAAGGCACGGCAAGTCTCCGTCGAACGGCTCCGTACAGTATTGGAATTGCCGGAGATGACAAATGCCCAGGCGAAGGAGTGGCTCGACCATCTCTCCGCCTTGGCAGATGTAACCGTACAAGCCTTTATGGAGCAGCGGGAACAAGCAAGGGCAGCCTATGCCGTTGCGGAGCCTCTCGCGGTCGAAACCTATTTGCTCAGGCCGACCGCTTTAGCTGCGTAGAGGGCAAATGGGACATGCAGTCATCTGTATGTCCCATCCTTTCCTCCCGGCAGCTTGCGTTCATATCACAAAAACTGTATATGTTTGGTATGGCAACTGACCAGACCGCACGTTGGCTTGAGCGCGTCTTTACGGCGCTGTCTGATCCTCTTCGAGCGCGGATATTGAGCATACTTGCGGAGTATGAGGTTACCGTCAGCACGTTGGTTGAAGTGATGCACACTGTGCAGCCCGTTATATCCCGCCAACTTGCTCACATGCGAGAAGCACAGCTTGTCGAGACGAGACGAGAAGGCAAGTGGATATGGTACTCTTTGCAGCCTCCCCCCAATGGACCCGCTGGTGCCGTGCTGCTGGATGCTCTACAGCAGTTGAAACAGACCAAACAAACTCAGATTGACCTTGCGAAGCTCACGGCTCAGGGCAAGCGCACGACTGGACTTTAGGAACACTCTCAACCCATCATCAGGTGACTCATGGCCAAGAAACGCCAGCTTCGAGAACAGCCTAAGGTCGCGCTTCTATATTTGCGCGTCTCAACCAAAGAACAGCTTCAGAACCTCAGCATGGAAGTACAAGAGGGCCGCTGCCGAGAGTGGTGCAACAGGCAGGAGTATGAGGTTGCTGGTGTGTTTCACGACGACGGTGTCTCTGCGCGGACGGTACAACGTCCCGCCTTTCAGGAGATGCTTGCCTCCATCAAGGCTCAGCGCGGTGCCATTGGCTACGTCGTCGTCCATGACCTAAGCCGCTTTGCCCGGAACATGGAGAACCAGCTTGAAGTCATCGCTGAGCTTCGATCCGTTGAAGTTTTGCTCAGGTCGGTCATGGAAGAAGTGGACGAGACCGCTGCCGGGAAGATGGTCACCAACATGCACGGCATGGTGAATCAGTTTTTTAGTGACCGAAACTCCGAGCGCACCAGAGTCGGGATGGAGAAGTCAGCGCGGATAGGCCGCTTCCCGTTCAAGGCTCCTCTCGGATACCTAAACGTCAGACCGACGCGGGACAGCCCCAACCTTATCCCTGACCCCGAGCGTGCGGGACTCATCCAAAAGGCATTTCAGCTTTACGGTGGCGGGACGGAGAGCCGCGCTGGCGTACTGCGGCAGGTCACCTTGCTTGGCCTCACTTCCCAAGGGGGAAAGCCGCTAACCGCACAGAGTTTCGAGAACCTCCTACGGAATCCCATCTACGCTGGATGGGTAGTCATTCCTGCTTGGAATATCAAGGAGCGTGGCAGCTTCGAGGCGCTTGTCTCCGATGAAGTTTTCGACCGAGTGCAGGACATCCTTGACGGTAAGCGCATAGCTATCGTGCCGCACAACCGTAACGATGAGAACTTTCCGCTGCGCGTCTTCGTCGTTTGCGCCACTTGTGGCACTCCGCTCACTGGCAGCTTCTCCAAGGGACGGAGCCAGTTTTACCCCTACTACCGGTGTCGCAACACGCGGTGCAAAGCGGTAAACGTAAGGAAGGAGGTCATCGAGCGTCAGTTCACTGCCCTGCTGTACCGCCTGTCTCCGAGCGATGAACTGTTGAGTCTGTTCCGCGATCTCGTCATGGGCGTATGGGAGCGCAAGCAAGCCGACGCAAAGGCTCAGATGACTGCCATGCACCAGAAGCTGGCCGCCCTAACTGACCGCAAGAACACCCTGATGGACCGCTATTTGGACGGCAGGATTGACCAGGGCACTTACGAAGAACAGAACGCACGACTAGGAACTGAGATTACCGAGGCAAGAACTGCATTGCGGGGTATCGAGACCGTAGACGAGGAGATCGAAGAACTGCTTGAGTTTGCAGATGGCGTATTGCGCGATCCGGCAGGATTATGGTCTCGTGCGTCGATTGACCAGCGTCAGCGATTGCAGAAGGTTCTATTCCCGGCTGGAGTGACGTACTCGGTGGAAAGCGGATTTGGAACCGCTTTAACCCCTTCAATATTCAATATGTTACAGGAGCTTGGGTCGAACAATTCTAGTATGGCGTCCCCGACGGGATTTGAACCCGTGTTATCGCCGTGAAAGCCGCACCCCAAATCGCAGCACCAACATATCGCTGAGAATCGGAATGCATCGGATCGAATCCCAGCAGTCGCAACGAACATCTTAACTGCTCCGCACTTGTCCGCCGGCCTCGCAATGGTTCTTGGGGTCGGATTGGTGTTGGAAAATGTCACGGCACGACACCCCAAAAGCTGGCGAAGGTGATGTGTTCTTCGGATTTCGTGCTGCATCCCTCCCAGTCTACTAATCGACGATGATTAGCCCGAGGATCCGCAGCGCTTCGAGCAAGTCTGAATCGTCTTCGGCCACTATGCGCGAGTTCGGTTGCTGAATCGGAAAACGTTCGGAGATGGCCCAGTCTTCAAAGATGACCCAGTTTTCGATTGAGTGGCCGTAACGGGAGTGGTAATAGACTCCTGCGTATCCAAGTTCGAATGCATTCCGGCCGGCATGTTGTGTGAATAGGCGAGGCTCAGCCCGTTCAAGTGAACTCAGATCGACGTCCTCCATCCCAAGTCTCACTGCAATCTCCGCCAGAGCCGTTCTGAGATGACTGACCCATCCCAGCGCGTAAATGTCCGCGTACTCGCCTCCCACGTTCGCGGTGCCAATGCACCGTCCTTTGAACCACGCTCGACGGACAGTGCCGAGAGCTGTGAAGTCGTCTTCACCATTTTCCATGAGCGCCAGGTCTGCGATGAATGAGACGTCTACGCGAAAACGGGCCAGGGTTTCAATGAAGCATCCGAGGCGTTGCGATGAGGCGTACAGAACTCGATACACGCGCATTGGGTCATCGAAGCGATTTCCAAAGGTCCCGTCTTCCTTGGCATAGGCCCAATCAGGAACGGCCCATGCGTCGTCATCCCTTCCTACGCGGAAAAGCGGCCCCTGGGGCCGCTTCGATTCGAGATTCACGAATTTGCTCCTAACCGCCAACGAGGAAAGCTCGCGCGGCTCCCATGATCTCCGGCGCCACTTTCTCCAGGTCGTTTTCCCTCATGAACCGCAGCGGTACCCGATCACCGAGTTCCGGGTTCAGACCGGTTAGCCAGGATTGGATCACAGTTGGATCTTCTTTTTCGGCGAGCATCCGGACCAGTTGGAAGGCAAACCTCAGGCGCGGTTCGGCATCACCGTAAAGCTCGCTTCCGTTCATCCACCGGTCAACGGCGCGCACGTCCCGTACACCGCCGACGTAGGCGGTCAGCTTGCGCCCAATGAGGCCAACAAGCCGCTTCACAATCTCCGGGATAGGGAGGCGGAGTGCTTCGCGGTGCGCGGCAAGATCAGGGCGAGATGCTGGAACGGTAGCCATTGGAACCTCCTGCAAATCAAGTATAGACCATAATTACATAAAAAACACACGTAAATTACACTGCAATGCCCGCAGGTTTCCACTGGCTCGCGCACATGTGGTGATATCCAAGGGTGTTAACTAACGTATTTTCAAAACTTCAAGTTCAAAATTCAGCGAAAGTTCGCAGTGGAGCATTACACAAAACGCGGCAAACGACCCCACCGCTGCCTACGCATGATGGAAGGAACTCACGATGGAGTTCGCAAGCTGCGCGGAACAACTCCTTGTCGACGAACGTCCCGCTGCCCAGGCGTAGGGTGTGGATCGCGCCGATCTCGACTGCTTGTAGAGCGGCAATCGCTTCGTCGCGATGTTCGAGCAGGCTCCGCGCGATTGGGATAAGCGCAGTTCCTGTTTTCGTCCGCGCAATGCGGTTGTCGCGTAGTTTCCGGTAAAGACGGAGATGAAATTGCTCTTGGAATTCCTGCGCCTGTTTGCAGAGATTTGGCGGAGTGGTGTAAAGATTCTCCGCAGCGGGGCGGAAACCCTCTTGCACCAGGACCTCAAGCAAATATTTGAAATGACGAAACTCAGCGAAGTCGTTCATACGGAAGCCCTCCGCGAAACGCTCATCCTGAGGGGAACCAACGAGGGGCAATACATCTGCCCTATACTTCAGTTGCATCTATCCCTTGCCCAAGGCAATCAACACAAAGCCAAAATGAACGCGCGTAATCTATCGCGAAAAGCCCTCAAGGGAATGCCAGTGTAGCAAGATTCGGGACGCTTTTCCACACTGTTTCACATTTCTTCTACAGTACTTTCGATACAACAGGACGCTCACATCTAAGCGCTCCTATGAAGTGCTCCCACTTAACAGTATTCGGCTCCGAAGGGACTTCCGTTTCGTACTGTTCTGTCCTAGCCATGAAGGGATTGCTTTCGACTCTGAAGAGCAGCTTGCGCATTGTTTCGCGCGCCACAGGATTTTGATACCAGTCGGCCTCGATTCATAGGTCTTGTTCGAGCGGCTTTGGCCGCGAAAATCCCCTCCGTCGCCGTCATCAAAACCGTCCACGCGGCGGAAGCTCTTCCGCGACGCCCACACCTGAATCAGCGTGCCATCCACCGTGAAGTGCTCATCCGCCATGAACCGCTTGGCCTGCTTGTTCAGTTCGGCGAAGAACCGCTGCGCCACATCGGAGGTCAGCAACCGGTCGCGATTCTTCGAGAACACCGCATGCCTTCCTTGGTATCGACGCCGACGTGCGCCTTGGCACCGAAAGACCACTGGTTCCCTTTACGCGTCTGACGCATCTCTGGATCGCGCTCTTTCTTGCTGTTCTTGGTCGAAGACGGATCCGCGATGATCGTGGCATCGACGATGGTACCTATCGCGATGCGCAGGCCTTTGCTGGCCAGGTAATGTTTCACCGTGTCCAGAATCTCGCCGCACGTTTCATGCTGCAGAAGCAGGCGACGGAAGCGAACGATCGTGGTCTCGTCAGGTACTGCGGCATGACCCAGATCAACGTCCGCGAAACGACGCAGCGCAGGCGACTCGTAGGGCACATCCTCGCCGCTCGGGTCAGAGAGATTAGACCACCGCTGCGAAACGTAGACGCGCAGCATGATCGACAGCCCAACCGACTGACGGCCGTTGCCGGCCTGGGGATAAACGGCTCGATCAGTGCCTCCAGCTCACATCACGGAACCCAGGTTCCATCAAGCTCAAAAGCTCTCCCCGACGGCTATTTCGTGCGTACTTTTCAATACTTGCATGGCTTGCCAATGTCATCTGCTGCTTCGCGTTCCCCACCCTCATTCAACTTTATCCAATCTGAATGCAAGTGGGGAACTTACGGAGAGGCCCTTTAGCAAATGTAGCCGTCTCGTCCTCTGGTAGCTATTTGGCTATCTGGAAGGTGACCCGGCGCAACTGAGCATTCTTTGCACCCATGGGAACAAGCGTAACGGATGCGGTTGAGCCATCCTTGCGGAGCATTCTGCCTGCTAAGACAACGCCTGGGTTGTCGAGCGGGTAATCAGGGTTCGCATCCGTAACGGTTTTCGGCGCAAAACCAAACCCAGCGCTACGCTCTGTGGCGGGCAGAGCGAGGTTAGTTTCGACATTTTCGGATTTCGTGACGAAGTAATCCTTGAGCTCGGACTTGGCGTAAGTCCTGACCGTCTTCACTTCACCTTTCACCGGCAGGACATAAAGCAGAGGGCCGTACTGGAGCGCGAATTCATCACCGAGTGCGGGGACCTCGCGGACAAGCTGATCGAAATGGATGGCGATGGAGTCACCTTCTTTCCACATTTTGCGCACCTGCCAGAAAGAACCCACTCGGCGAATACTCGCGCCGGGGCACGTGATCTTCGTCTCCTTAGACCATTCGGGATTACGCAACCAGAGACAGAAGTGAAGCGGCTTGTCCGGGCGCAGGGTAATTTCGACATCGCCGGAATACGGGTAACTTGTCTTTTCGTCGATCAGGACAGGAACGCCCGCAACTTGTGTCTTCACCTCGCATGGGCCATAGAGCGTCACGGCGAGGGCTGGCTCGGGACCTCGGGGCTGCATCCAAGCATTGCTAATGAAATAGGGCGCGACGCGGGTGGAATTGGGATTGCAGCAAACCGCCACTTGCTGGTGTGTCGGCGAGAATCGCTGCCTCATCCCCATCTCATCATGGATGGACAATCGGTTTTCATAAGAACAATAGAGAATCGCCGAACCATCAGGTTCGCGGGAGCCTTGGGCGGCGTTGAACCAGAGATGTTCAGCCGCTTGGAAATAGGCAGCATCCCCTCTCTTTTGTCCGGCGTTGATGAGCGAGAATTGCCGCTCGAAAATCGTGCAATATTCATAGCCGGCATTCCCGGGCTGCGGCGGAGCATCAACGCTTTCCTCGCTAACAAGCGCGCCACTCGGCAAGGTGAAACCGTTCATGGCTGAAACAATGCCCATCCCAAGTTTCAAGTATTCCTCGTTGCCGGTAGCGGCCCAGAACCAAAACGGCATGCGCATGGATTCAGTCACTGTGGCGCCGTGCCCGCCCTCATAACAATTCTGAAACGCCTTGCCAACCAAGGGGGTTTGATGGAACTGCCGAAGATTGGCGCGTTCGCGGTAAATCTGCAAGCCGAAATCCAAATACTTTTTATCGCCCGTCTTGGCATACAGCGGTTCGAGAATGTCAGTGTACATGGCGTCGTGTTGTGCGAACTGAATATTCTTCTTCCCGGAATAACCCTCTAAAATGCGATCCACGGCGCGTTTTACTGCGTTGTACACATCTACGTCTCCGGCAGCCTCGGCATAGGCGAGGAGGCCCCGGAACAGACACGTTTGGGTCCAGAGTTCACCCTTTCCGTTGTAGCGAAGTTCCGGGGAGAAGATTCCGATGTAGCCGTCGGCGTCCTGCGAAGCCAGAATGTGCTTAACGTAGGCCTGCGCCTTCGCCATTGCCGCAGGTTCTTGCGTCAGACACGCGAGCATTGTGTGCCCGCAGCGCCAGTTACCCTCGGTTTCGCCGTTCCACCAAGCATCGCTTGCGGCGTTTCCCCTGTTGGGTTTTCCAGGAATGTTGCGCCCGGAGGCGAATATATCGCTCGAAGCCTCGTTGCAAAGTTCATCAAGGCGCCCGGCGAACCCTGTTTGAAGATCGCGGTGCATTTGCGCCAGGATCCAGCCTGTAGGCTTGATCTCACCGAACTTCAGTTGGGTGAAAGCGGGCTGAACAGCATAGACCGCTGATCGTGGTGAAGATTTTGAACCTTTGGATTTGGGCTCCCGATTCGGCGTCAGCTGTGCGAGCGCAACCTCTCCTGCTGGAAGCAAGAGGCCGCCGGTTGCGGCGATCATTAGTTTTATCGAATCCCGTCTGTTCATTCTCCACTCCTCTGATTGACGTGCTTTCTGAATGCGTGCTGTTCGCCGAAAGTACTGGTTCTCTGCAGATCGGCATCACAGTGGTAAATGCCCTCTCAAATGTTCTGCCTTTGAAGACAATTAATCCGCCCGATCTCGTTTTGCGTGTGCGTCTGGGCGAACCTGGCCAGGGTGTGCACGTTTTCGTGGGAAGTGTCGCGCACGATTTCGCACCCCGCAGCTACAATCCACTGCGCGCCAACTTCCTCATGCAGCGTTTCCAGTACTTGAGCGATGGTTTCCGGCGAACCATTGCGAAGATCTCTCACCGGGTCCAGGTTCCCCGCCAGGGTCTGCTGCGGACCCGTTTGGGATCGTGCCTGTCTCATGGCCACAGGATAGTCGATGTCCACCAATTCGCAACCCAACTTACCCATGCCGCCGAGGATGCGGCGCGTATTCCCGCAGATGTGGAGGCGGACCCTACCGCCGCTTGCGTGAATTGAGTCCACCAATCTCTTCTCATATGGCCACACAAATTCGTCATAGACACGCGGGCCCACAAGCGATGCAGCCGCATCTCCGACTCCGATTATGTCCGCCCCGGCGTCGATCTGCGCAGTGGCAAAGCCAATAGCCCTTTCCAGCGTGAACTCGAACAGTTCGCGCACGAACTCGGAATCATCAGAAAAGTCGATCATTAGGCGATTCAATCCACGCAGGTCAGCGGCCTCAGCGCAGGGTCCCTCGACCCAGCCCTCAACAAACAAATCCTTCCCCACACGTTCCCGCATCATTTGAATCGCCCGGATTCGATTCTCCATGCGTTCTCCTGCGATCAAATCCGCGGCCTTCAGCCGGACGAGGGACGATTTGTCGGCAAACAGCGCATCTTCCTCGATAATCGCGGGCGGCTGGTCCTCATACCATTGAATATTTGCCCCCAAATCGCTGGCTTCGCAGGCAGGATCGGAAATCGTGGAAACATGGTCGAAGCCGAACATCTCGGCTGTTTTTACCTGCGCATCTGCCATCATCCTGTGTTTGCGGACATACTGCCCGTATTTGACACCAAGAATATCGGCGGCAAACATCATTGTGATTGGCATACATGGAAGGTGGTCTGCCTTTTGTCCGGCAAGAACCGCAAGTATTCGTTCGCGACCCGTCATAATTTACACCTTCTTTCCTGAAGCTGAACTAGGCATCCAGAGCGCCCGTTCCATCAAAGAGGCGTTGTGGCAAGCGTTTGTACCGATTGCAGCTTCCTATGGGGCCGTTGATACAGCCATCATGACCATATTTGGGAGCATCTTCGTGTGTCGTCGCATCTGTTGACGAATTCGTGTATTTGGTTGACAGTCGTCGAGTCACATGCAGCACTCCGTTGGCTAATTCGTGGGAAAATTGCTTCAGCAGCGCCATTCCGCGAAGTACCTCACCACTAGATCAATGTCGACCGCACCATAGTGACCTCGCAATTTGCACAGAAAGGGAAGTGAGAAGGGAAAGCCTTTTTGGATCAACGTTGATGGAGAGGCTTGGCCGTCCGGGCTCGCGGAATCGCATCGCCTCGTTGCGTTACGGCCCATCCACGTTTGCTTCGAATTCAATGGCCGCCCACCCACAATCATTTCGCTGATTGGCCGCCTTCGAATACGTAATCTACTGCTGCAAAACAGCTTGTATCCTTCGAGGATTGATCTAGGGAGACTCTGCACAAGTTCCCGCCCCACAGCCAGCTTGCATAGAATTGAAGCATGAAGCGGAAGGCGCATTTTCAGCGGACGTTGTCGGCTCAGACGAGCTTTGAGAAGTATGGCCGGAAGAGCAAGCGGGAGCAGTTTCTGGACGCGATGAACAAGGTCGTTCCCTGGTCGCGTCTGCTTGCGTTGGTTGAGCCGCATTATCCGAAGGCGGGCAACGGTCGCCGTCCGGTTGGCCTGGAAGTGATGCTGCGGTCTTACTTCGTGCAGCAGTGGTTCAACCTGTCTGACCCTGGCCTTGAAGATGCGCTCTATGACTCGCCCGCGCTGCGGCAGTTTGTCGGAGTTGATCTGGGCATGGCCGCGG
>OCZT010004015.1_pt1 | contig 14940 bp, 15 predicted proteins | sample 1539031 | NCBI WGS metagenome assembly OCZT01 (sample SAMEA3539308, study PRJEB22396) | soil metagenome | biome: tundra; feature: field; material: soil | place: USA | collected 2010-05 | depth 0.15 m
TTATTGGAACTTCGCCTCTACTGCCGCGGATGATCGTCAAAAGCTTCAGACTGGCCGCGATCCCCGAAGTGCGGCATCATCTGATCGGCGTAAAAACGGCCGCTCTCTTTTCGCCAAAGATAATGGATTACCTAAGGCGGCGAAAATATATGCTTGTATTGGCACACGAATTCGGGGCTGACCAGATCTCGCTTCATCGTTCGCTCGCAACCCGCGGGCTCGGCCGTCGCGCCGCCGAGGCGAACATGCCTCTGACCGTTTGGACCGTCGATGATCCAAAGTGGATCGGGCGGTGCCATAAGTTTGGGATCGGAGCATTGATCACGAATGATCCGGCGGGGATGATCGCAGCCCGCACCAGCGAACGCGACGTTGCCTCGCGCATCGATTCCGAATAAACTCGTCTTATACCCCCAAAGGCAAATCTTATACAAATGAAATTTTATAACGACGTTCTTGAACTTATCGGCAACACGCCGCTTGTCCGTATAAATCACATTACAAAACAGCATGGTGTAAAGGCACAGGTTTTCGGGAAAATGGAAAGCCTCAATCCCGGTTATTCCGTAAAGGACCGCATCGGTATCTCGATGATCGATTGGGCCGAACGCGAAGGCGTCTTAAAACCCGGCGGGATCATTGTCGAAGCCACTAGTGGAAACACCGGTATCGGTTTGGCTCTCACAGCTGCGGTGCGCGGTTATAAGTGCGTCTTTGTATTGACAGATAAGGTCTCGGTCGAAAAGGTCCGCTATCTTAAGAGCATGGGAGCCGATGTCATCGTCGTACCCGCGGCAGCCAAACCCGGAAGTCCGGACCATTATCACGAGACGGCAAAGCGCATCGCCCAGCAAACACCTAATTCGTTTTACCCGGACCAGTATAGTCATCCGGCCAACCCGCAAGCACACTATATGACAACGGGCCCGGAGATCTGGAACGACACCGAAGGCAAGGTCACCCATTTTGTTGCCGGTATCGGGACCGGCGGAACTATCAGTGGAACGGGCCGCTTTCTAAAGGAAAGGAACCCGAAGATCAAGATCATCGGAGCCGATCCGTATGGCTCGATATTTAAGACATACAAAGATTCAGGCCACGTTCCGGAATCGACACCATACCTCGTCGAGGGGATCGGACAAAGCTTGCCGGTCGGCAACGCTGATATGAACGTTATCGATGAGATCATCAACGTTACCGATCGTGAATCGTTCGATTTCGCGCGTCAGCTTTCGCGTCGCGAGGGTATCTTTTGCGGCGGGTCAACGGGTACGAATTTCGCCGCCGCTTTGAAGGTCGCAAAGGATGCGGACGAGGATGCCGTCATTGTCTTTATTGTTTGCGATACGGGCGAGCATTACCTGAGCAAGTTCCATTCAGACGAATGGATGAAGGAAAAGCTGCTGCTCGAGCCGCAGAGGATCACCGCCGGTCTTATAGCCGAAACAAAAAACTCGGGATCGCCGCACGAATTGATCTTCGTCGAACCCGACGAGACTGTTTCGGCCGCACTCGAACGAATGAACGAGAACGGTGTTACACAGCTTCCCGTGCTCGAAAACAACCAGTCGATCGGCAGCATTAGCGAAAGTCATCTTCTTGCACAGCTGCTGGCGGACCGCGAGCTGTTGAATTCGCAGGTCAGCGACGTCATGGAAAAGAGCTTCCCGGTGCTCGACGTCGATACAAGCTATGCCGACATCAAATCTAAGCTGCAGCGTCACCCGGCGGTTTTGATCGAAGATTTCAAACGCATCACCTCGATCATTACGAGGTCCGACATCCTTGACATCCAAGCGTAGAGAATTATTTGCATGATGGGCGATGTTCCAAAACCTGATAATGAAACAGGCACCGAATGGAAGATGCCGGAGCCGAAATTTCGCACGTCCGAGGGGCGCACTCCTCGCGGTATCTTGGACCCGATGGCCGATGATCCAACCGAGCCAGGATTTTCGGACCCCGAGATCGGCAATGCAAACGACCCGCTCGCCATAAACACCGAACCGGCGGTCACGGCCGATCAGCCAAAAGGGCCGGCGCAAGTAAAAATAAAGAAGAAAAGCGGTTGCGGGCGAGTGGTCGCATGGTTACTGGCATTGGTGCTTCTCGTCATCGGCGTCGTTGTGGGGCTGTTGATCTATTTCATCTATTTCTACCGTCCTGCGGAGACAGGGAATTTTTAGGGGATGGTTTGGAGTACCTTCTTTAGCAGACCGATATGTTGAGGTGAAGCCGCCTAAAGGCGGGACTCCGAACAAAGAATGGAAGACGAAGACCAATTCATTTCCTTCATCCACAACTACTGCGACCGGTGGTGCGAGCGGTGCGAGTTTACATCGCGCTGCCGTGTTTTCGCGATGGAAGCCGAGATGTCCGACGACGAAAAGGACATTAACAACGAAGCCTTTGTTCGCAATCTTTCGAACATCTTTGCGGAAGCGAAACAGATGTTGATCGAGAAGGCCGAGGAATTCGGTATCGATCTGAGCGAAGAAAGCCTCGAAGAAGCCGGTGTAATTCTCGAGAACAAGAGAACCGCCACGAAGGCCAGTCCGCTCGCCTCGATGGCACAGCAGTATGGGTTTGATATTCGCCCGGTCCTCGAATCAAAAGATGAGTGGCTGGTTGGATCCGATCTTGGTCAGGACATTATCGATGAGGTCCTGGCGGTGCTTTACTGGTACCAATTTTTTATCGGGGCAAAGGTCCATCGCGGTGTTTACGGCATCCTTGACGAAGACGGCAATGAGCAGTGGGACGAGATCCACGATATCGAGAGCGATGCAAATGGTTCCATAAAGGTCGCCCTCATCGCGATCGAGCGCTCGATCCTCGCATGGACGTACCTCCTGGATGCAAGTAATGCCGCCGTCATAAGACCGCTTATCGAGAGGCTCGAAACGATACGCCAGGCGACTGAGAAGAAGTTTCCAGTTGCTCGAGAATTCGTACGTCCCGGTTTCGATGAAATCGAAGCCGTGATGTGATATCACCGCCCGATGAAGCGCGGTCTCGCCGTTCGTTACGGCTACGGATGGGTCATCTCCTCGGGCTTCACCAACTCGTCAAATTTCTCCGCGGTCAGCAATCCTAATCCCACAGCCGATTCTTTTAACGAGATCCCCTTCTTAAGAGCGTTCTTCGCGATCTTGGCTGCATTGTCGTAACCGATATGCTGGTTGAGTGCCGTCACGAGCATCAATGAATCGTTCAGATAGTGATCGATCCTTTTCCGGTCGAGTTCGATGCCGGCGATGCAGTAATCGACAAAGCCGTGACATGCATCGTGGATCAGCCGAACCGAGTGCAGGAAATTGTGAATCATCACCGGTTTAAATACGTTCAGCTCAAAATTGCCCTGCGAGCCCGCAAACCCGATCGCGGCATCATTGCCAAAGACCTGGACGGCGACCATCGTCATCGCCTCGGACTGTGTTGGATTTACTTTGCCGGGCATGATCGATGATCCCGGTTCGTTTTCGGGCAGCGAGATCTCGCCGATCCCGCATCGCGGACCCGACGCGAGCCAGCGGATGTCATTGGCGATCTTCATCAAACTGGCGGCAAGGGTTTTGAGCGCACCCGAAGCAAATACGATCTCGTCATGAGCGGACAGAGCGGCGAACTTGTCCGGATGCGAACGAAACGGCAGACCCGTGAGCTCGGCGATCTTTGCGGCCGCACGCGTCGCGAACTCGGGATGGGCGTTAAGGCCAGTACCGACGGCGGTCCCGCCGATCGCAAGATCGAACAACCCGGGCAGGACGAGATTCAATCGCTCGATGTCGCGCTTTACCAGATCGGCCCAACCGCCGAATTCCTGTCCGACGGTGAGCGGTGTCGCATCCTGCAGATGAGTGCGGCCTATCTTCACGACATCCTTAAATTCGCGGGCCTTGGCCTCGATAGCATCCTGGACCCTTTGCACCTCGGGGATAAGGGCGGTCAGCCGCTCGGCGGCCGCGATATACATCGCCGTAGGAAAAGTGTCATTAGACGACTGCGACTTATTGACATCGTCATTGGGATGGATCGGCTTCTTGGAACCCATGAGGCCTTCGGCAATCTCGATCGCGCGATTTGAGATCACCTCGTTGGCGTTCATGTTCGTCTGCGTGCCCGAACCCGTCTGCCAGACGCGAAGCGGAAAATGAGAGTCGAGCTTGCCGTCGATCACCTCATCAGCTGCCTTAACGATCAGGTCCTTTTTGTCCTCGGGCAATTTGCCGAGCTCGTAATTGACGATCGCTGCTGCTTTTTTGAGTATGCCAAGAGCGCGGATCACCTCGCGCGGCATAACATCAAAACCGATGTTGAAGTGCTTTAGCGAACGCTGTGTCTGCGCTCCCCAGTAGGCGGACGAAGGCACCTCGATCTCACCCATCGAATCGGTCTCTGTTCTTGTGTTTGTTAATTTTTCTGCTGCTTCTGCCATTTTTCAACCCAAAAGTCAGATCTGCCGCAGCGCGTGCTGTAGCTTTTCGTTGACGACGCCCGCCACCTCGGAGATCTCCGCCGAGTCTCCCACGATCGACATCATCGAGTTTACATCGATGGCGGCGACAACCGACTTGTCCGCGGTGTCGGTCGCATAGACAACGACGTTGCAGGGCAGCAGCAATCCAATATTAATGTCCTGCTGGACCACCTTGTAGGCGAGCGGCGGATTGCAGGCGCCAAGGATCACATATTTGCGAAAATCGACGCCGAGCTTTTCCTTGAACTTTTCATCCATGCGGATCTCGGACAAAACGCCAAAGCCATCGGCTTGCAGCGCTTCTCGTGTCCGCTGGACCGCTTCGTCAAATGCTAATGGCACCTCGCGTGAAAATCCGTATCCCGTCTTTTCCAATGCTTGTCCTGTTGCGGTATTTTCCATTATTTCCTCACTTCGGTTCATCGACCGTATCTTTTGGGCGCTCACCTGCGCCGCATGACGGACGCATTCAGGTCGGCACCCCAAGTTTTGGCAAGATCACCAACTGCAGCAATAGCCAAATAATAACGAAACCTATAAGAATAGCGACTTCCTGCATGGCGGCTAATCCTGCGACATGGGCAGACCCTCTGCCTGCCAACGCGTTGTACCGCCCGCCACGCTGATCGCTTGTTTGAATCCGGCCTGGACCAATAGATCCGCCGCCTTCTTTGAACGCACGCCGGTTTGGCAGATCACGTAGATGGGTTCATTCTTTTCGAGTTTATCCAGACTTGTCGGAAGCGTATCCAGCGGGATGTTGATCGCCCGGTATGCATGCCCACCCGCGAATTCAGCCGGGGTGCGAACATCGACGAACTGCGAATAAGCCGCTTCGATACCGGGACGTGCTTCAGCCGGGGACATTTCGATCACCCCGGTTCGTGCTACCGGTGGAGAATCGGTGGTTATTGTCGGCGCGCTTCTACAGCCCGCCGAAACGACCGCGATGATCGCGGCAAATAATATAAATATATATTTCATGACCGTTTACCTCTTAGGTATTATGAAGCCGCGACGGTTTCCGTCGGCAGCCCTGCCGCGATCCATGCGGCTGTTCCCCCGGTAACGTTATAAATATGTTCGAATCCGGCATTTTCGAGAATGCTGGTACCGATGCTTGATCGATAGCCGCCGTGGCAAATGACAAGGGTCAGCAGCTTTGGGTCAAGTCGGCCAACGTTACGCTCGAGCTTGTCGAGCGGAATACCGATCGTCCCGGTCGCATGACCTGCGTTATGCTCAGGAGCCCGGCGAACATCGACGAATTGCATTCGATCGTCGCTCTGCATCAGCCGGTCTACTTCATCGATCGGTAACTGCATGATCGTTTTCCTCTCGCCGTCGTAATCGCCGTTCAGAATATATCCGATGACCGTATCGTGCCCCACACGTGCGAGCCTTATAACCGCCTCATCCATTTGCGCGACGGTTTCGGCAACGATCGCGATTGGCGTACCGATCGGTATCAAAGTTCCCGCCCACGAAGCAAATTGCCCACCGAGTCCGATGTTTATCGCGTTGGGTATATGTTCTGCCCCGTATTCGTAATTTGGCCTGACATCGATAACAATGCCGTCAAAATCGCGGATCTCTCTAGAATCAAGTTCACGCGGCACGGCTAGATCCTCCAATGCGGAGGAACCCTCGAGGTTCTTCGCAGCGCTTCGCGGAAAATACATCGGGACCTCGGGCTGATCGCAAGCGATGATCCTAACAAACTCGTCTTTGCTCATCGGCTGGAGCGCGTAGTTATATCTTCGCTGTTCGCCAAGGGTTGACCACGTCTCTCTTGACAGAGATCTGCCGCACAGCGAACCCGCACCGTGAGCGGGATAAACCTCGGTTTCATCCGGAAAGCCCAAGATCTTTTCGTGCAGCGAATCGTAAAGCATTTCCCCCATTTGTTCGGCCGTAAAACCCTTTGAGCCGATGAGATCAGGACGTCCCACGTCGCCAATGAATAATGTGTCGCCGGTAAACATCTTCGGCGGCGCCGTGTTATCCGATCGGTCCTCGGCTACGATAGTTATCCCCTCGGGTGTATGGCCGGGCGTTTCGATAATACGCAGGTTCACGTCACCGACGGTCAACTCGTCGCCGTCACTTACCTTTAGCGTTGGAAATTGCGTATTCGCTCTTATCCCATAAACGATCTCGGCCCCGGTCTTTGCGGCGAGCTCGAGGTGCCCGCTAACGAAGTCGGCGTGCGAATGGGTTTCGATGATATATCTGATCTGTTGGCGGTTTGCGGTGGCCTCGTCGATGTACTGCTCTACATCTCGCTGGGGGTCGATAACAACAGCCTCCCCATCCGAGCCGATGTAATATGACGCGTGTGATAAGCAACCGAGATAGAATTGCTTGAAATTCATTTCAGGCCCTTCGCTCATATTCTACGACAAATCTGAGCACCGGTTCATCTTCGTCCCCCATCATTTCAACAAAATCGATCTGCGTGAGCCCGTTACTCCCAAATTGAGAAAGATCGCCGCGAGAAAGCGGCCACGGCATCTGAGTCGGCTCCTCGTCATCTTCACGGCCGCGCGTGACTACGACCAGACGCCCATTGTCTTTGACAAACGAAGCGATCGCGTCGATCATTCGTCCGCGCATCTCCATGGGCATCGGTTGGATCGTATAGACCTCTAGCACAAGATCGAACGCGCGCTCCCATTCGGCAGGGCTTTGCAGAAGGTTTGCCGTAACAAATCTAATATCTGTGTCCGGATGCAGCCTCTTCGCCCACTCGACCGCCGTCGGCGCGATATCGAACGCAGTGACCTTGAATCCGAGGTCATACAAATAACGAGCGTCATCGCCAAGTCCACAGCCGACGACGAGTGCACTGCGTCCGTTTCCCTTGAGACCGGTCCTTTCAGCCCACGACCGAAAGAACTTATTCGGTTCAAGATCGGCCCATGGGATGATCGCGCGGTTTTCTTTGGCCTCTTTGTATAAGGCGTCAAAAAAGCCCAGTGGGTCACCTCGTTCTTTATATTTAGCGGCAAGTTCGCGAACGTGCTCACGTGCTTTTTCCAGATCGTCTGTCATCAGATTCCACGCGCGTCCCGTTCAAATTCCTCACCCGGCTTCTCCACGGGCGCCTCGGTTTCTTGCCAGGCGTGCCACCCACCAGCCATCGACAATACATTTGTATAACCCATCTTTTGAAGCATATCGGTTGCGAGTGCCGAGCGATAGCCGCCCCCGCAATAAAGGATTAGCTCGGCGTCTTTGTCCGGATGGACATGTACGATGTCCCTCTCGATCACCCCGCGCCCGATGTGCTCGGCCCCGGCCGCATGGGCTTCATCCCACTCACGATCTTCTCGGACATCGATAAGCATCGCCCCATCGGAAACCCGCTGTCGTGCCTCGTCGACCGAAATCTCATGGACGCGGCTTTTGGCGTCGTCCGTGATAGCTAAAAATTCACTTGAATGTTCCATGTATTTCTTATATGCTTTGCGAATCCCAAAAACAAGAAACCAGTTTAAATACGCCGAAGGGCTAAAAACTTACGGGGGAAATTAGAATGAAAAAGATATCTATACTACTTATAGTTGCGTTTTGTTTCGGTCTCTCCGCCTGTAGCAAAGACGCCGATGTGAATGCATTTATAAGTGAATTTGACGCTACCACAAAAGAGATCACCTCGAAGATCGACGCGGATCCGTCCGAAACCGGCGTCGACGCTGCGCAAAAAGCTTTTGATGCCCGGAAAGCAAATCTCAAGACAAAGTGGGACTCGATCAAGGACGCGGTCGGCATACAGGTAAGCGCTGACACGAAGAAGAAACTAGAAGATAGCGTCACGGCCAATATGAAGACCTTGACCGACGTCGCCACCAAGCATGCCATGGAGTTGGCTCAGGATGGAAATGCTTCCAACAAGTTTCAGAAGTTGGTGACCGAATTTACCGGTATGTTTACAATGGACAGTAAGTAAACCAACACCCTTCATTTACGAGCGGCTCACGATCAAACCGCTTTCAGTCGATGCGGCACGCGACTCTCACGTGCCGCTTTTTTGTTTGAATAGGAGCGACTCGGTATAATCGTTATTTCACCTAAATCAACAAATGAGGACAAGGCATTGGCAGAACAATTTGACGTAACTATCATCGGCTCCGGGCCCGGCGGGTATGTTGCAGCCGTGCGTGCGGGGCAACTTGGATTAAAAACCGCCATTATCGAGAAGGAAAAAGACGCGCGTCTCGGCGGCACCTGCGGATTGCGCGGCTGCATCCCTACAAAAGCTCTGCTCAACGCAGCACATCTTTATCAAAAGGCGGGCGAATTCGAGCACTTCGGGCTGAACGTGTCAAATCTCGGTTATGACTGGCCGGGGGTCCAGAAATACAAATCGGATGTGGTCGCCAAAAACTCGGCCGGAGTGACCTACCTGATGAAGAAGAACAAGGTCACGGTCTTTAATGGCTTTGCGAAGATCCTCGGGCCGGGAAAAGTTGAGGTCGCTCTTGCGGACGGCAAGAAGCAAACGATCGAAACCAAGAACATAATCATCGCGACAGGATCGGTAGTGCGTCCGATCGCCGGCTTCGAGACCGACGGCAAACAGGTCGTCAATTCCGACCATATCCTCGAGTTGCAAACAGTTCCGAAATCACTGATCGTGATGGGTTCGGGTGCGGTCGGTGTCGAGTTCGCGAGCGTCTACGCACGTTTTGGCTCTGACACAACCGTCGTCGAATTGCTCCCTCGGATCGTACCGCTCGAGGACGAAGAAGTTTCAAAGGAGCTTGCACGCAGCTTTAAGAAACAAGGCATAAACGTCGAGACCGGCTTGAAGCTCGATAAGATGGAGAAGTCAAAGACCGGGGTAAAGGTATCCGGCAAAAACGACAAGGGAACCGAAGTAACGCTCGAGGCCGAAATGCTGCTCGTGGCGGTTGGCCGGATGGCGTACCTCGAAGGATTAGGCATCGAAAACACAAAGGTGAAGGTCAGCCCAAAGGGCACCGTCGAGGTCAATGAGTATTGTGAAACCGGCGAACCCGGAATCTTCGCCATCGGAGACGTACTCCCGACCGCCCAACTCGCCCACCTTGCCTCGAAGGAAGGTATCCTGGTCGTCGAACGTATCGCCGGCAAAAAGGTCGAACCTATCAACCACCGGCTGGTCCCCAACTGTACATATTGCGACCCCGAGGTCGCGAGTGTCGGTCTGACGGAAGCAAAGGCAAAAGAAGAGGGTTATGACGTAAAAGTCGGTAAGTTTCCCTTCTCAGCCTCGGGCAAGGCACGCATACTCGGTGAGACGGATGGCTTTGTAAAGATCGTCGCCGAAAAGAAATATGACGAGGTGCTCGGCGTTCATATAATCGGCCCGCATGCGACCGAGCTTCTCGCCGAGGCCTGTGTCGGCATGGCTCTCGAGACGACAGCCGACGAGCTCGGCCGTGTCATGCACGCGCATCCGACCGTATCCGAGAGCGTTATGGAAGCCGCCGAGGGGGTCCACGACCAGACGATACATATGTAAGGCAGTGGTCGGTGGACGGTGATCGGTGGTCGGTCGTTGAACTTCCGGTACCGCCCATAATTACTTTAGTTCTTCCCTATGAAAGGTAGCTCGACGTCATATCCGCGCAAAAAGATCAAAATACTCCTTCTGGAGAATATCTCTGACGCCGCCGTCGCCGAACTGAATGCCGGCGGCTATGAGAATTTAAAACAGATCGGGGGCGCTCTTAGCGAAGCAGATCTCGCAAAGGCTGTCGCCGGCGTCCATCTGCTCGGCATCCGTTCAAAGACGCAGATAACAAGAAAAGTGATTGAAGCCGCCGACAAGTTGATAGCGATCGGCTGTTTCGGGATCGGTACCAATCAGATCGATCTCAAAGCCGCGACCGACAAGGGAATAGCTGTCTTTAACGCTCCGTATTCAAACACGCGTTCGGTCGCCGAGTTGATCATCGGCCTTTGCGTAATGCTGATCCGGAAGATCCCCGACAAGAACGCGGCGGCACATCGCGGCATTTGGCTCAAAGATGCCATGGGAAGCTTTGAGCTCCGTGGCAAGATACTCGGCATCATCGGTTACGGTAACATCGGCTCACAGGTCTCGATAATGGCCGAATCGATGGGTATGCAGGTGATCTATTACGACATCGCGACAAAGCTGCCTCACGGAAACGCGAAACAGGTCCGTGACTTAGACGAGCTGTTGAAAAGGGCCAACATCGTTACTTTGCACGTACCGTCAGACGCGACAACCCGAAATATGATCAACGGCGAAACGCTGCGATCGTTTAAGAAAGGGGCGATATTGCTTAACTACAGCCGCGGCGATGTTGTCGACCTGGCAGCCGTAAGAAAATCGATTGATGACGGACGATTGGCCGGTGCGGCTGTCGATGTTTTTCCAAACGAGCCCGAAAAGAGCGGTGATCCGTTTATGACAGAGCTGCAAAACTTGCCAAATGTGATCCTCACCCCGCACATCGGCGGCTCGACCGAGGAAGCGCAGGCAAATATCGGACTCGACGTCACGTCAAAGCTCATCAAATATCTCGACCTTGGGATTAGTGAGGGTTCGCACACCGTTCCCCAGGTCAGTTTGCCGCCCCAGGCAGGAACCCATCGGATACTGCACATTCATCGCAATATGCCCGGCATCCTGGGACAGATAAACTCGCGTCTCTCAAAGGGCGGTATCAACATCACGGGTCAATATCTCAAAACCAACGACGACATCGGTTACGTCATACTCGACGTCGACAGCAAGATCTCGGGCGAAGCATTTGAGATCCTAAAAGGGATCAAAGGAACAATAAAAGCTCGGCTGGTTTATTAATGCGGGCATCTTAAGTACTGGAACAAAAATCATATTTCGTTATATTTCGCGAGGTAGGTAGTAATGAGAAACAAAATAATCGGCATGCTTCGGGTCGTTCGAGTCTATTTTTCTATGCTTATTGCCGCGCTGTTCATCGCTCAGCCCTGTGCTGCTTTTGCGGCAAGACCAGATGTCGCATCGGATCGAGGCGAGGCTTTAGGCGGCTTATCGTCGGACCAACGCGTTAGCCAGGCATTGCTGCGACTGACGTTTGGTGTTCGGCCCGGAGACTTTGAAGCGGTCAAAGACATGGGCGTAAAGGAATATATCGATAGACAGCTCGCCCCGGATTCGATCGATGACTCTGCCTTGCAAAAGCGTCTCGACAGACTTCCGACACTCAACCTCTCCAATCCTACAATTGCCGAACAGTACAATCCGCCGAAGCCAAAACCTACACCGACGCCGGTGCCGACACCAGTAGCAGCGGCAGTAGCAGCGGCCGGGGCGGGAGCGGAACCGGGATCAACAATGACGATGGTAGCTCCAACACCGTCGCCGTCGCCGACTCCGAAGCCGGCTCCTACACCTGTACCAAAGAATCCGGGAATGGTCGTTACCGAGCTTCAGCGGGCTAAGCTGCTGCGAGCAGTCTATAGCGAAAGGCAGTTGAACGAAGTGATGGTTGATTTTTGGGAAAACCACTTTAGCATCTTCGTAAACAAAGACGCAGACCGATGGTTAATGACGGGGTTTGACAGAGATTCTATCCGCCCCTTCGCTCTAGGAAAGTTTCGAGATCTGTTGGGTGCCACCGCTCACTCACCCGCGATGATGTTCTATCTCGACAACTGGCAGTCGACCGCGTTACACGAGTACCCCGCAACAAAAGATAAGCCGGCAAGAAAGACAGGCGGCATAAATGAGAACTATGCACGCGAGTTGATGGAGCTTCATACGCTCGGCGTCGACGGAGGATATACCCAAAAGGATGTTCAGGAAGTCGCCCGCTGTTTTACCGGCTGGACGATACGAAACCCGTACGCAGAGGGTATTTTTTACTTTAATCCGGCCCAACACGATAACGGGGAAAAGACGGTCCTCGGCGTCAAGATAGCGGCCAACGGCGGTATTGGCGATGGGGAAAAGGTTCTCGATATTTTGGCAAGACACCCGTCAACGGCGAGGTTCGTAGCCACTAAGCTTGCGCGTCGTTTTATCGGAGACGATCCGCCGAAAGCTGTCATTGACAGGGCCACCCAGGCCTTTCTCTCGACAGATGGTTCAATACCCGCGACATTAAAGAGCATCATCGATTCACCCGAGTTTTACAGTCAAAAATATTACCGGGCAAAGGTCCGATCCCCATTTGAATATGTAGCGGCGTCGCTTCGGGCTACCTCCGCCGAAACCGACGCTGGTCAACCGATACTTGGATGGATAGCGAGGATGGGTCAGCCAGTCTTTGGCCGGGTAACGCCTGACGGTTATCCCGACCGCAGCTCCGAATGGCTATCCAATAACGACATGCTGGCGCGATTCAATTTTGCCGTTGCCGTTTCGACAAATGGGATCAACGGCACACGCATCGATTTGCCAAAACTGGTCGCACCGGCCAACCCGGCAGATTCCAATGCGATCATTGCCGCGTTGACCAAATCTCTCCTGATGGACCAGATATCCGCTACGTCAAAGGCGGCTATCGAAAAAGCGGGGTCGACTGCGGTTCCGCCGGCCGTGGCTCAGACAAAACCGGTTACGCTGAACTCGACGTCTTCACCGGCCATGCAGGTGTCGGCATTGGCCCCGACAAAGGTTTCGCTAACGAATGCTGTGGCAACAACACCCAAGCCGGCTGCGAACGCGCTCATTTCGCAGCTCCTTGCGCTAACGCTTGGAACGCCTGAGTTCCAGCGAAAATAACGATGCGATCATTCATAAACCTATCGACGGCGGCAGCGGCGATCTTGTTGATACACGTTGCCGCCTTTTCTCAATGGGAGCGACAAGCTGTTAAAACCGATGCCAGCTTTCGCGGTCTCGCGGTCGTCAATGAGAAAGTTGCCTGGGCCTCGGGGACGGGTGGTACTGTTATCCGGACAGTCGACGGGGGCCGCAATTGGCAGGTCATTACTGTTCCGGATGCTGAGAAGCTCGACTTTCGGGATATCGAGGCGTTCGATCAGTTCACAGCATTTATATTGAGTATCGGCAACGGGGACAACTCCCGAATTTACAAGACAATCGATGGAGGCAACACCTGGCAGCTGCAATTTACAAATACGGACCCGAAAAGGTTCTTTGATGCGATCGCATGTTGGGACCGGCGGCGGTGCATCGCCATGTCCGATCCGGTTGACGGTTTTTTTCTTCTTTTTGAAACCTCGGATGGGAATACTTGGAAGTTGCTTCCAATTTTTACATCACAGAAAGCGTCTGCCGGCGAAGCGGCTTTTGCTGCGAGTGGCACCTGTCTGATCGTTTCAGGGAAATCTGACCTATGGATGGTGACTGGTGGAACCGACGCGCGAGTTCTTCGTCAGAGCAGCTGGCCCGACGCGATTGTCCCGGCTGACTTAGCGGTCAGATCCTTTGGATTCATCAACGGGACTGCTGGCAGCGGAATATTTTCTATTGCAATGTTTGATGAAGATAACGGTGTTGTTGTTGGCGGCAATTATGAAAAGCCGGCTGAGCATACTAAGAACTTAGCCTTAACAACGGATGGCGGAAAGACATGGAACCTTGGGAATGGATTGAACGGCTATCGCTCGGGCGTCACATATGTCGACAGGCACACCATTATCGCCGTCGGCACTAACGGCTCCGATATCTCGCGAGACGGCGGCAAGACATGGAAAGGTCTCGACAAAGAGAATTACAACGCAGTTCAGGCAAAGGGTAGGCGTGCCGTCTGGGCGGTCGGCCCGAAAGGCATTGTCGCCAAGCTAAGCCCCTCTCCTTTGTAAAAGGTAAATAGAACAAATAATATGCTCGTGGACGTACCTTTACTTAGGATGTCTTTTACGAGCGTTCCATTCAAAACAGAAAGTGGCCTGTCGCAGGTAAACGGCATGGCCAAGTTCTCCAGCGCCGGTATTGTGCTCGAATTCGAATCAAAGCTTTTCGGTCTGATATCAAAAGGCGTAAAAGAAGTACAATTGCCGATTGACGAACTGCTCGACGTAAAGTTCAAAAAGGGCGTGATGAAGCGTGGAGCAAAGATCGAGCTTCGACTCAAATCGTTCGCTAAATTGACGGAGCTCCCAAATCAGGAAGGCAAGATCGTTCTCAAACTCGTGCCCGACGATTTTGAACGCGCCCGCGAAGCCGTAACCCGCATCAATAAAGACTTGGTCGAGACCGCATCGTCGCTGCCGCCGACGCACACGCCGGTCAGTGTGTTGTTTGACGAGAGTGAGGAGGAGACGGGCGATTTGCGCTAGTGAAAGCGGGTCCCTGAAAGGGACGAATTCAATGGCGTCGGGTGGAACCCGACGTTTCACAGTCCATAATAATTTCCAGTCCCTGTAAGGGACACATTAGTTCGTGAACACTCGTATCCACGTGATGTGCGTCCCCTTCAGCCTTCGACGCAGACTGCCCGCGTTATGGGCTAAAGGAACAAGGAGAAGAATTTGGCCGCGGATTGACG
>OCZT010004016.1_pt1 | contig 14938 bp, 8 predicted proteins | sample 1539031 | NCBI WGS metagenome assembly OCZT01 (sample SAMEA3539308, study PRJEB22396) | soil metagenome | biome: tundra; feature: field; material: soil | place: USA | collected 2010-05 | depth 0.15 m
AGTCTTTCGCTGATATCTATGCCCAGACAATAGCTTACGGAATGTTTGCTGCCAGACTTCATGATACTTCACTGGAGAACTTTACCAGACAGGAAGCTGCAGAACTTATCCCAAAGTCAAATCCTTTCTGAGAAAACTGTTTCAATATGTTGCCGGTTATGACCTAGACGACCGGATAAAGTGGATCGTTGATGCCCTTGCTGATATTTTCAGGGCAACAAATGTTGAAGAGTTGCTAAAGGACTTTGGCAAGTCAACCCACCAGCATGATCCAATGATTCATTTTTATGAGACATTCCTTACGGAGTATGATCCCGCGTTGCGCAAAAGCAGAGGGGTTTGGTATACTCCTGAACCGGTCGTCAATTTCATTGTAAGAGCAGTTGATGAAATTCTTAAGTCCGAGTTTGGTTTGTCTCAAGGTCTGGCGGATACTTCTAAGATTAAGATCAAGGTACAAGCATCAGGAACTGGGAAACCTGTTGAAAAAGAAATACACCGGGTTCAGATTCTTGATCCTGCAGCGGGCACGGGTACATTTTTGGCAGAAGTGATAAAACAGATTTATCAGAAATTTGAAGGGCAACAAGGGATCTGGAGCCAATATGTTGATGAGCACCTTTTACCCAGGCTTAATGGTTTTGAGATTTTGATGGCATCCTACGCTATGGCGCATCTTAAATTAGATATGTTGCTTACTGAAACTGGATATAAATCTGGTAAAGAGCAACGTTTCAGAATATATCTGACAAATAGCCTTGAGGAGCACCATCCTGATACCGGAACCCTGTTCGCAAACTGGTTAAGTACTGAAGCGAATGAAGCAAATCATGTTAAAAGGGATACTCCAGTAATGGTAATTTTAGGCAATCCACCTTATTCAGTCAGTAGTAGTAATAAATCTAAATGGATTGAGCAACTGATGGTAGATTATAAGAAGAATCTAAATGAAAAAAACATTCAACCATTATCCGATGATTATATAAAATTCATCCGTTATGGGCAACATTTTATAGCAAAAACCGGAGAGGGAGTATTAGCATACATATCTAACAATAGTTTCTTAGATGGATCTATTCACAGACAGATGCGTAAAAGTCTTCTTGAAATATTTGATAAAATATACATACTTAACCTTCATGGCAGTAGTAAAAAGCAAGAAGTAAGCCCTGATGGTAGTTCTGATCAGAATGTTTTTGATATTATGCAAGGTGTCTCCATTAACATTTTTATTAAATCAAGTAATAGCAGGAATAAAAAGCTCATGCCAGAAGTTTTTTATTCCGATTTATTTGGGATAAGACTATATAAATATGAAACATTATTGGGAAAGTCAATACCAAAAATTGAATGGAGTACTTTACCAGTGAAGGATCCAAATTTCTATTTTATCAAAAAGGACATATCATTTCAGGAAGAATACCAGAATGGCTTCAAAATTGAGGAACTTTTCTTACTTAAGAACATTGGCATTGCTACAGGAAATGATCAAGAATTAGTAACATTTAATCCGGAAGAAGTTGCTGATAAATATTCTGAGGCTGCGGTTAAGTATTCTTATAGACCATTTGACTGCAGATTTACTGTTTTTGATAAAAAATTACTTCAGCGGGCAAGATATGATACTATGAAGCATCTCATTCATCCAAATGTTTCATTGCAACTGACTTCAATAAATCGTCAATTAAGTTTGGGATATTTCTTTATTTCAAATACTATTTCAGATAGACATTTATTGGATTCAGCAGGAGATTCTATGTCAGTTTTTCCTCTGTTTATTTATCCAAGCGGCGATAATTACGTAATTGGAAGCAATCTTATTCGAGAGCCAAATTTGAATCATGAAATTGTATATAGAATTTCTGTTTTATTGAAATTAAATTTTGTTCCAGAAAAGGAAAACAATCAAACCACTATTTCACCAATAGATATATTAGACTATGCTTACGCTGTTTTACATTCACCAGGCTACCGGTTGAAATATAAAGAGTTCCTGAAAATTGATTTTCCAAGGGTGCCATACCCAACGGATGTAGAAATCTTTTGGACGCTTGTAAAACTTGGTAGCGAGCTCCGGAAAATACACCTACTTGAAAGTCCTGTTGTTAATAATTTCACTACAACCTACCCAATTAACGGATCGAATGAAGTTTCCAAGCTCAAGTACGAAGATGCAAAGGTCTGGATCAACGGCGATCAGTATTTTGATCATGTCCTCCAGGTTGCATGGGAGTTTTTCATTGGTGGATATCAGCCGGCACAAAAATGGCTTAAGGATCGGAAAGGAAGAATTCTGTCCTTTGAAGATATACAACATTACCAGAAAATCATCGTTGCCCTGGCTGAGACCGACAAGCTGATGAAGGAGATTGATAAAATAGAGATTACCTAGTAAACTTTGGAGGGCAATGCTTTTTATAGCACCGTCCGAGTTATATGGTGTTTTTTTAGTATTTTTTGGATGTAAAACAAGGAATCACATCTTCACTGAAATAAGGTTCTTGGCATACCCAAAACATATAATCAACCTTAAGAAAATCCATAGCAAAAGCGTGTAGTAATGGTACAATGTTTTCCCTATTTTTAACAACAACATCATTACCTGTTTCTTCAATATAATTTCCATCTTGTATTGCAATCCCAAGTGGAACAGTAAATTTCCCTTCGTGCATCATTGCTAAAGTATGATTAAGCTGCCCCTTTTGTTTAATCATTAAATCTGGCCCTCCTAAACCAACTCCAATTTCTTGTCCGTATCGATATATAGAACGCAGATAACCTTTATCTTGCCGTGGAAGCCATTCCCCTGGCATAAAGTTGGCATACTGCATTGTAGTTGATGAAGGAAAAGCTTTTTTAAGAGCGAGCATATTGATTTTTAAGCTTTCAGTATACCTCTCGGGTGTAAAAGAAGTATCAGTTTTACTTTTAACATCTATTGCACTTTCCTGTAAATTAATCCCTTCCACCTTGCCATCAAATTCTTTTCCCAAGGCTTTCAGTAATAGAGCTAAACGTTCCTGAACCTTTGGATTCCATCTTTTAGCTACCCAACCCACTACCACTCCATTATCATCAACTTGAGGGATTGAACCTCCATCAAATTCGTCAGTCAGCAGATAATTTGGTATTCCAACATATTCGGGGTTAAAGGTTGCATCCTGCAATTGAATGAATAATTTCTTTCCATGTGATAAAAGGTAGTTGTAATCATCCTTGATTATTGAAAAATCATACTTTCCTTTTTCGGGTTCCAGTTGTTCCCAAGGATACATTATCTGAGCACCTACAAATCTTTGAATATTTAAAAAGGGATGATTGTGTATTAGCTCTCTATCCCGGGCGAAATATACAAAATGCTTAATGCTATCAGGTTTTAAAGGACAGGTGGCACTTAAATATTTCTTATATGCATCAAGATACCGGTTGGATGGATTCTCACTTTGTCCAAAGACATTGACTGTAATGCAATATCCAAGTAATATTAACGATAAATATTTTTTATTTCTCATGATATAATATTATACATAATAATCATTTTGTGCACATGCATTGGACATAACGGGAGTCTTTCTAATAACCTTTATCGATTTTTCATCTAAACCAGATTTTACTATGTCTTCTCATTCTGGCGGTTTGGTCAGTTGTCGTCTGTGTCCGGGTTATGCTTTTCATAGCACCGACCGAGTTAGCTGTTAGGGCTTATTTTGAAACTGTCATGTTTTACGCTATTTTTTTAGCAGTCATGTTGAGCAGTTTTCCTCTCTGTAAGCCATGCTTCCGCCCTGTCAGTCATATACAACCAACTAGTTATTAGTCACGGCCTCAATGTTTTATATAGTAAATTTCGTATAATCAGGTATTGCATATCAAATCTATCAAATAAAACCGAATTATCAGCGGTTTAGTTATCTCAATTTTTACCCCCGCTGGTATGGGCGATAAGCATTTATTTGTAGACTGAATGTTGGACTTAATTGAAAGATTATAAATGCTTATTGCCTGTACCAGTGCGTTAGCTGTAGGGCGACTCTTTTAAGGGTGTCTCATTAAAAGGAAATTAATTCTTTAGTACTCTATCTCGTCGACTGGCAGGGACGGGCTGGAAGGCTCTTTACGCAAACACAGTAGGTTATTGATAAACCAAAGATTAATATGTTTGCGTAATGTGCCTGACAGCGGCGGGACAGTTTAGATTAGAAAATCAAAAATGCAACTATACGAATTAAGAGTTCAAAAGTTGATTTAGTATTAAGATTGTGAAAATAATTTGCACTTTAATTTTTCATTACCTTATAATTATACTTAAAAGATCCATTTATAATTTGTATAATGTATACCCCTGATTTCAAAAGGGAAATATCAATTTTGGATTCTTCATCAGATTGTTTTGAGCTGAATTGAAGAATGCCATCGATACTATAGATTTTTATAGAATAGGTTTTTAAACCACTACTATTTTTAACTATTAATTTATCATGTAATGGATTTGGATAAATTATAAATCCACCATTATCAATGAGCGAATTAAATCCAGTTGGTATGTCGATGTTTTTAACTGTTATTATAACAGAGTCTATCTTTGAATTAAATATGCCGTTATTAACTATTAACGAAAAAGTATAATTTGTATTGATGTTTACATTAGGCGCTACAAAAGTTGGTTTTACAGATATATTAGAGCTCAATATAATTCCCCCAGGAGGTGTCCATTTATAAGTTAGAGAATTCCCTTTAGGGTCTGAAGAAGTTGAACCATCCAGATAAACTGTAGTTCTTTCATTAACTATTTGATCGGTACCTGCATTTCCAAGAGGAAACAAGTTAGACAATACTTTAGAATCTTTTATACAACGGACAGAAAACCCCATATCCTTGGACAAATTAACTTCTGAGGTTTCATCTCCAAAACTTCTCAAATATATGGCGTAATTTAAATTACTTGTTGACGAACTCCAATAATACGTACTAAAACCCTTATCGAAGAAAAAAGGAGCAATCTTACCATGAAAACCACTTGGGCGAGCAGTAAATCCACTACTATTTGTAGTACCAGAACTTTGATACACCCAATGTGAAGTTCCCATTTCTTTCAATCTTCCACCTGCAAGATCAGCTCCCCCTAAAAAACCTATTAATTCATTCCATTCATCTACAGTTGGCACGTGCCATTGAATAGGGCAAAGTTTCTTGGTGTCTACTGCATAATAATTGTACAATGCACCAAAAGCAGATTTATTTGATGCAAGATCATTATTATACCAACAATATGAAGGAGTTAATAGAGTATTCCACGATGCGCCATCCAAAACTAGAGGGATTGAAATGCCGTCATTAAACTTTGTTGTATTAAGGTTTTGAGTTAGCCATATCTGATTGCCTATATTTATTTTATTGTAGATATTTCCATCAGAATCTAATACTGGGATATCATCTTGAGCAGTACATAACTGATTTACAGTCAATTTTGTTAATACAACGCTATCACAACCATTCACACTTTCAAATTTTTCAATGAAATTACAGGTTTCAGTATGACCTTTATAACTCTCTCCTTTGCACATTGTATAATTAATTCTAATTGTATCCATCTGTAATACATGTGTATTAATTTTCATTCCTGGATCACCTATAAAATTCATTCGACGGATAAAATAATAAGACCAAGAACCAATTGAAATTCCATCACTATAGATTGATGCATAATCTAAATTATATTTCAAAGCAGAATTATACAATTCACCAATTGATTGCTTACCCTTGAAATGTTTAAGAATCCCATCTATGAAAGAATAACCAGCGCCATACCCACCCTCAATTGAAGCACCTATTGAACTAACCGATCCATTCTGACTTGTAATTAAAAAATCACCCAAAGGTATTTCACTTGTCGTATTATCATTAAAGTTACACCCTCCCGAAAAAAAGAGAACAGGTTTCTGCATATCATTCCAGTTCATTAAATTATTCATATTAAGTGGAGCATTTTCCCAAATATTGCCATGTCCATAATAAATAACTGCTTTTATTGGTCTTGAATTCAGTACATTAAATAATTCATTTTCAGTTGGATCAACAAGTGAAATCGTGTCAAATCCATTGTTTTTTGCAATGACCATATCTCCATTAATCCCCTTAGCAAGTTCCATTTCTAATTTATTTCCATAAAAAAGTATAGTATTGAGATTGTCTAGGTTAGATTCGAAAATTTTGATTTTATTAAGATAATTCGTCGCCTGTTTTGTATTTTTTATAGGTATTCTTCCAACTATTATACTGGGTAAATAATTGGAGTTTAAAGAATCATTTTGTACAGAATACCATAAGTCACTATCAAAAACGGCATTGCTTAAAACACCTCCATAATAAGTATTATCATGAGAAAAATATGTTGGAATTAATTCAGTACTCCCGAGTAAAACAATATATTTTAGTGATGCGTGACTTGATTTGTAATTTTCAATCCATGTGTCAATAACTTCAGGATTTTTTATTTGATCAGAAGCTATTGATGACAAATTAACTATACTTATAACGTATCCTGTGGATTGTCTATACTCTTTAAATTGTAAAGCAGAGTTATTTAAAGAATCTGGGCAAATAATAAGATAATTACTCTCCTGAGCCATTGAACAAATAGTTAGAAGTATTAATCCAACTAGCGATAGAAAAAATACTTTAATTTTCATTTTTTATTATATCAATTTTTGTTCTTTCAAAAAAACATCATCAATTTAATTATCTTTTAAGCAACGAACAGACATCCCATATCCCATGTTTCCTCCATTTAAAGTAACATTTACTAGGGTATACATCATGCTACGGGCAAATGCATCAACCCCTGTTCCTGTATTATCTTCCGTTGAAGTATACCAACTACCATAAAGACCAATATAAGGCATGAATTTTCCTAAATTATCACGTAAACTGCCAGGAAGGGCGGTAAAGCCAGTTTCATTTGTTGCCCCTGTATTTGGGGTTGACCAATGAGTTGTTCCAATTTCTTTAAGCTTGCCACCGGCAACATCAATCCCTCCTAAAAAGGTTGTGAGGGCAGTCCACTCGGCATCACTTGACACATGCCAGTTTGTGGGACAAACATTTTTGCCTCCGCTTCTTGTAGAGTTTACTGTATACCAATTATACAGTGCCCCATAAGTTGCTTTATAAGTTGCATCGTTATTATACCAGCAGTAAGCGGGTGTAGTTAACGCCGCCCATGCCGCCTCATTTGTTACATTGGGTATTGCAGTGCCATCGTTATATTTTGTTGTTTTCAGATTTTCAACCATCCAGGTTTGTGTACCAATTGTAACTGCATTATAGATATTTCCTTCTATGTCTGTAACTGTGCCGGGTTGGACACCAGAAGATGTCGTAAAACTTACTTGATTTCCGTATGCTGTCCCAATGCTATTTGTAGCATAAGATCTGACATAGTATGTGGTATTGGCAGTTAAACTGGTTAGACTGCTTGTAAAAATTCCAGTACCCGTTCCGTCAGAGGTTTTTGTACTCAATGCTGTTGTTGGATTAGTTGAAGTACTCCAACAAACTCCACGTGCAGTTATTGATGCACCTCCATCACTAGTTATATTACCGCCGCTTGATGCTGTTGTAGTAGATATTGAGGATGCTGCTGTAGTACTGAGTGTAGGTAACACTGGTGCCAGCGGGCTAGTATTAAAACTTACCTGAGTTCCGTATGCTGTTCCAATACTATTTGTAGCATAAGCCCGGACATAATAAGTTGTATTGGCTATTAACCCTGTAAGGCTGCTTGTAAAGGACCCTGTTCCAGTACCGTCTGAAGTTTTTGTACTTAATGCCGTTGTTGGATTTGCTAATGTGCTCCAACAGATACCCCGTGCAGTTACTGATGCACCTCCATCACTTGTGATATTACCACCACTTGTAGCAGTGGTCTGTGTAATTAAGGATGCTGCTGTGGTGGTTAAAGTTGGTATCACTAGTACTGCAGCACCTGTAGTGAAGCTTACTTGAGTGCCATAAGCCGTTCCAATACTGTTTGTTGCATAAGCCCGAACATAATAAGTTGTATTTGCTGTTAACCCTGTAAGGTTGCTTGTAAATGAGCCTGATCCAGTACCATCAGATGTTTTAGTTGTTAATGCCGTGGTAGGATTAGCTGAGGTGCTCCAGCATATACCCCGTGCAGTTACTGATGCACCTCCATCACTTGTTATATTGCCTCCACTTGATGCTGCTGTAGTAGTTATTGAGGATGCTGCTGTTGTGCTGAGGGTTGGTGCAATTGGTGCCAGTGGACTAGTAGTAAAGCTTACCTGAGTACCGTAGGCTGTTCCAATACTATTTGTAGCATAAGCCCTGACATAGTATATGGTATTGGCAGATAAACCGGTTATGCTGCTCGTAAATGTACCAGTCCCTGTTCCGTCTGAAGTTTTTGTGCTTAAAGAGATTGTTGGATTTGCTATTGTGCTCCAGCATATTCCACGTGCAGTAACTGATGCACCACCATCTCCTGATATATTACCGCCACTTATTGCAGTTGTACTTGTTATTGAGGATGCTGCAACAGTGGTAAGAGTAGGTAATACTAGTGCAATAGTGCTAGTAGTAAAACTTACCTGATTGCCATAAGCTGTACCTCGACTATTAATAGCATAAGCCTTTACATAATATGGAGTATTAGGATTTAACTCTGTAAGGTTCGTAGAAAATGTACCTGTTCCATTACCTATTTGAAGCTTTGTTCCTGCCAATTCTGGATTTTGTAATGTTCCCCAAAATACACCTCGTTCAGTTACTGTAGCATTTCCATCTGCTGTAACATTCCCTCCAATTGTTGCAGATGTTTGTGTTATTGTACTAGGATTACCAGTAGATACGGTAGGAATCATAGGGATTCCACCAGGTGCTTGAGTTATTGGAAAAGAAACATCAAAAAGACTTGTACTAATGTCCATTACTATTAGACTAAATATTTTCATTTGAATTCCAATAATTCCTTGTATTCCTGCTTTCAAATTCCACCAGGGATTATCCGTTGCACTTGCTGATAATTGTGTATAAATAGGTGAAGATATGGTTGGAGCTACACATCCATCAATTAACAAACTTAATTCTGGCCTTACATATACTTTTGCAGAGGCTCCTAAGGTTAGCGTAGGCGGAATAAAAGTAAATGATTTATCAACATTAGCGTAAGGGATCCATTTCTTAGACTCATATGTTATACCTGTCGTAAAATTAAAATTTTGATTGACTGAAGTCGTAATTTTTGAATTAGCAGTAAAATCAACTCCAGCATATAATGTCAATACAGGTGTTACTAGAATAAACAAGGGCCCAACAGTTATCAGAGAAGGCACTTTTGATGTTACTTTTAAAAAAGGTATTTCCTTTTTCAAATTAATTAAATTTGCAGTATAAATTGCTGATAAATTCAATTGTTCTGCAAACGTGTAAGCTAAAGAGAGCTTCTGTAAAGTAAAATTGTCAATATTAATATCCCCAGTACAGCCCTGGTCAATACTAAGAGTTCCCCTTACTGAAATTTGATCATTCAGTGTTTGAAGATTTTCATCTCCATCAATTGTCAAGTTAATAGTGATATTATTCAGTAAATCTTTGATAGAACTGTTACCTTTTGCATTGTTATTTAATTTAATCCCATCATGAATATATTTTATTTTTGGTTCTTGAAAAAGTCCAGACATAGTTCCTGAATTTAACTCAAAATTTATATCAGCCTTTCGAATCGCTTCACTTAATGATGCCTGCTCTGTCTTCAAGATAATCTGTCCTTGCTCTTTAGTTACTGATATGACTTTTCTTAATAAACCTTCTCCAACACTTGAGGAAATAATATCTCCTTTGTTAATATTGGATGTCGAGGAGGAATTCTTAAACGTCAGGGTGTAATCTGTTGAATCGATATTTATTAAAGATGTGTTAAATTCATCATCAGAAAGCACTTTAGTTAAATTGGGAATTATTGTTTTTCCGTTGTCATAAACTGTATCGGAATCTGGTTCTTTTTTGCATGCCCAAAGGACTGTCAAAAGGCAAAGCAAGCTAAATACTTTAACTAAGTTTTTCATTGGTTTAGGTTTTCTGAAAATTATAGATAAAATGTTGTTTGTTTGATTTTAAAGTGAACAAATTTATCAACCAGCAAATATTCTTGATGAACTGCTCTTAATCTGAGGTTAAATTTTTTTGAATTTTGTGAAAGGTTGTAAAGCATCCAAATGAATTTGGACAAGTTGTGATTGGCAGAACTAGCTGCCGCTGACATGGTTTTCACCAGTCCAGATAGATGGGCGGGAATTGTATTATCATGCTTAAGTTGTTTAAGCGGTGAAGTCCAGATGAACAAGCAGGAGCTTTCGAGTCATGATGAAATTGTCTTGGTGGCAAAGTCCAGACAAGCAAAAAAGCATGTGTTTTGCAGCGCAGGGATTGTTGCAGGGACGGGCTGCAAAACTCTTGCTTGTGCGTCGGAAGTCATGGTACAATAGGGACTTGCTCGTCATTTGCCTTACAGCTAACTCGTTTATTGCGTTTGGAAACCGGATTTTTAAAACAAACGCTCGTCAGATTAGTGTATGTATATTACTTACATATGATAATCTTCTTTCCTCCGTTTAAAGCACAGCCCCGTCAGTCACAGAAGCATTTCACCAACAAATCCGCTCAATATTCAACAAAAAATGCTAATGCCAGACTTTTCACAATCGCTACTAAAATTAAACAAAAAATAAGAATGGATATATAGAATTGAATGAATTTTAGAATAAGAGCCCCGGCGGAATATCATTTACCAACCGGGACGGAATTTTTATTCATAATCAAGAATCTGATTAAACTGCTATGCACTTGGTGTATGGTCATAGCGATGATCGTTGTCATCTGAATTATTGATAATGAGATAGATAATCCATAATGTCATACAAATAATTAAAATGATTTTCATTTTTCATTGATTTATATTGAGATAAAAAATTAAAAGCTTATTTAAGGTTACCCAAGTTTTAACCTGGGTAACCATGAGTTGTTCTTACAGACCGGGATCAGCATCTGAAAACGATTCCTCCAGGTCGAACTCTGATAATTGTTGTAAATCCCAGCAATCATCACAAGTGTTTACAGAGTCAGAAGAAATATATCCTTCTGCAATCAGATCGAGCGTTTCGTCACATGGACAGAAGTACTCGCCACAATGTCTACAACGTATATTCATAGGTTCTTATATTAAGGAATTATCAGCAAATGAATAATAATCCCCATCCGTGCAGATAATAAGATGATCAAGGAGTTGGATGTCCATTAAAATTCCGGCATCTTTAATTTTCTGTGTGATATTAATATCTGATTCAGAGGGATTTATGTTCGAACTTGGATGATTATGCGCCAATATTATACCAGATGCATTGGCTTTAATAGCTGCCTGGTATATAAGGCGCACATCCGTAACCGTACCGGACAATCCACCCTTTGATACAGGGAATATGCCCAGGACTGAATTTGATCGATTCATGAGCAGAATTTTAAATTCTTCTGTATGCTCTATTGAATCAGGGTCCCAATTCTCAATAAAAATATCATAAGCATCCCGGGAGCATTTTACTTTCAGTCGCTCCGATGCTTTGATTCTAGTCCGATAAATGAGTTTGACCTCAGATATGGTAATCTGGTTTTGTTTCATAAAGTATAGAATTAGTGAATATTAGAACTAAAAAAGCCCGACTATGAAAGTCAGGATGAATGTTTTTAAACAAAATAATCCCATGATAAAATCATGAGATTTAAGCGGAGCCGTTTTGCGAGATCCATCCATCATCCGCCAAATCAAGCGGGAGGAACCGAGAAACTAAGGCAAGGTTTATGCAATAACAAAGCCTGACCTTGCCGTGTTTTGAGGTTTTACATTCCGTAAATTCCGCGCTTGGCGAATGATGATGGATGGCGCAGGCTCGCTGTACCCAAGTGAGGTTGCGGTTTGCCCGGATACCTATTGGTAACTTAACTCTTCATCACGGGCAGAGGAAGCAACCGAACCCCAAATTACCCAGGAATCTTCAATCTCATATATGAGAATAGAAAAACATCCATCCAAGAAATTACCCTCAAATGGATGTGATTCTAATGGTTTCCATCAATGACTGAAACCTATTAAAGCAATTGCCGATTTAAGGGCATTTTCATGACGATCCTGACAATATCTTACAAGGGCAATAATAAGTGTCATTCTTACACGTAATGCCGGGAGAAGCCTTTAAAATCATTCTAAAAGTCGCATAGTAAAAATGCATTCACCGTCACAATAATTGCAAATTTGCGATTATAAAGTTGCTGAGTTTAAAAAATTCTCGTCTCACCCTTCCTGGGGCAATAAAGCTACCTTTTGAATTACCCAAATAGTAATTTCCGGGAGAGGAAAGTCACTCAAAGGAATGGATTTGATAAGTATAGGTTTCTTATCACAATTTGAGGAGCATGTGATTAGCCAGGACATATTATTTCTTAGCAATTCTAGGGTCCAAACCTGGTAGTTCACACCTTTAAGGATCTTTAATTCTTGAGCTTTAATAATTGTCTCAAATAAAAAGCTTGAGTCACAGTTATCCAATAGGAATTTACATCCGGTCGAAATTAAGATGGGACTCTTACCTGGATAAAGAAATTTATAAAAGGTTTTCGTTCGTCTCAACTCTCTCAGGGTTCTTTTAATTCTATATGCGTCCATAGTCATCAATAAAAAGCCTGGAGCGGATCCTAAAAAATCCAAGCTCCAGGCGGTTCTTAAATTGAAATTTCTTATTGAGCAACTTCTTTTTCATTTGCTGTCTCCGGAGCCAGATACTGGAAGGCACTTGTTATCTTTACCTTTTTACCGGTAGCAAGCTTCACCTCGAAAGGTGTACATGAGACACGTTCAATTGATCCCGGAAGTTCCTTCCCGATGAGTGCCTGTGCTTGATTCTCTTCCAGCGCACATGGGATAGTTGTTTTTCTTGCAGAAATGTATGGTCGACCTGATGTTTTCGATATCATAATCTCAGGTTCACTTTGCAAGATTAATAGAGCATAAGACTCGTTGGTCTTATTTTGTTTCTTTTCAAATCCGATAATCTGTACCATGTTTAATAAGTTTAAATTAATAAAATGTAATTATTTCTACTCATGCGGAACATTAGACAGCATTAATAGCTGCGTTTGCTGCTTGAGTATTGAAAGTCCAAGGTCTCCAATAATATATCGGTTTTGATATCCATTAAAAAAAATAAAGGGGTGTGGGGGTGGCGTGCACCTTTTTATGAAAATTAATAAGTTTCCCAATAGGAAGTTGGAGGGGGGGTAAATGATAACGGATGAGCTCTTCCACGAATCGAAATAGGATTATGGGCCCACAAAAAAAATAAAATTTTTTTCTGAAAATAGGGTTTAATCACAAAGGGTCATTTTCAGCTCCCGGATGTAAAAATTAAGCTGAAGTCAAAGGAGTAAAACTGACCTCCGCACGAAAGTCAATATAGTTTATAGCACTTAAGTTCCTTTTGAGTACAATCCCGAAAAAGGGGTCTTAATTCTACATGCTTGGTTTTACTCATACAAAACCGGCATGGAAATAATCTCAACTTAAAAGAAATCGTACTTTAGCGGTTTCATGAATGATCTGTTCAAAACATGGCTAAGGACAAGTATACATTACCGGTAGGTGATTCTCTCAAAGAAATTGGATTCCAATTTGAATATGCAAAGCTGGATGAGGCGATTCCATATATCCAGAGTTTTGTTGCTGCCAACGTTGGAATCCTGGTACCTTTATTCTTTCCGAATCAGTTGAATTGGGCAGATTCTGATCGAATAACGGGTACTAAGATTGCTGAACCAGAATTTGCGATTGTTAATAAGATTAAAAGAATTGAGAACGGGAAAATTTATCCTACTGATTTCCTTAGACTTGTTCCGGCAATGCACAGAAATAACAAGCCAGTATTGTTAAAAGCTTTAAATAGGCAGCTCAGGACTTTTTATGGAGCGAAGGGGAATCTTATTTATAGGGGTAAAAGATTGAATATTGACCTTGATACATGTATTAAGGAGTGTTTGTATCATTTGCTGCTTGATTATTTGATACAGTCATTTGCTCTGACTGGAAAGATCCCTCCCACTGGTTTCAACGAATATTATTCTCATTACTATAAAAGGTATCTTAAACATGAAAAGGAATCAAAGAAATATAAAGATATGTTACCTGGACAACCCGGTTCACTTCTTTATAGAATGTATAATAACCAGGCAATAAAAGACTTAAGAATTTGTAATGATGAATTGTTTTCAACTAATATTTCTCTTGAAAAGACAGCTGGAATTGTAATCAGGAATGCATTAGGTCAGATAGCCAAACATGGGCCGATATTATCGTCCATCGAAGCAAAGGAAAAAACTATTAGGTATTATTTAAAACTTCAATCCGAATCTGTTCAGAAGAGTAGAGATAATAAAAAAGGCAACAAAGGAATTCATTCAAAGAAGCATGCAGATGTTATAACCATCTATAAATCTGATCCTAACCAATCAATAAGTCAAATTGCCAAGCTCTCTGGAGTAACATGGAAAACTGCAAAGAAAATAATAAATGAATCTCAGACTATGTAAAATCTCCCCCCTAAAACTAGCAATAGATTAGATCCTATATATTGTTGTTTTTAGAAGGCTAATTTTACCTATATAGTTTCTCATGTGCCTGGTTCCATTTTTTATCATGGCATTCTGAGATCTTAATCTATCTCTCATTATTCATTGAAACCAATTAAGTTTTTTGTAATTTTACGATTGTAGGCACCTCGACATGGTTGATCATTCCGAGAAATTCCGTTGTATTTTTAACTGCATTATTATATTTGGAAATTTCAGATAATCTTCTGAAATTTGGTATCAGCGG
>OCZT010004017.1_pt1 | contig 14938 bp, 14 predicted proteins | sample 1539031 | NCBI WGS metagenome assembly OCZT01 (sample SAMEA3539308, study PRJEB22396) | soil metagenome | biome: tundra; feature: field; material: soil | place: USA | collected 2010-05 | depth 0.15 m
AGAAGAACAAAACAGCGGTAATAAGAAAACGTTTCATGAGATAGGACGGCAGCGAGAGTCGAACACCCACAGAATTAGACTACTGCGACAGGGGTAAAGTTTCCAGGAAGCGGCCATCAGCAGTCAGCATTCAGCGATCAGCCAAAATACCCGGTCGGCACTTTTAGAGCGGTTTCAGAATTGGTGTAGTCCGGCGAGTTCGGATAGAGCGGGGCTTCCTCTGGATTATTCATCTGTTTCGGTAGCTTTGAGATCCTCATGAATAATCCGGGTTCAGCGCCGCGTTCGCTGCGGACCAACGAACCGCTTGAGCCTTATAGTGTGGGGCGATCTTGGACGCCAGCCTGAAGGCTGGCTCTACCCGGCCCATGCCAACCCTGAAACTGGTCTAGCTGCGCCGGCAGGTAGCCAGCGACTAGGTTTGGCTGAATGCTGAATGCTGGGCCTTACTCTCCGCTGGACTTGCTGAGCTTGGACGCCACCTTTACGCCGCTGAGTCCACCGGCATACTTCGCGATGCCCTTGTAGAGCGACTCGGCGATTTTTTGCCGGTATTCCGGAGTTTCCAGCTTGGCGGCGTCGGTAGGATTGGAAACAAAGGAGATTTCCGCCAGGATGCTGGGCATGTTGGCGCCGATCAGCACCACGAAGGGAGCTTTCTTGACGCCACGGTCCCGCAGAGTGGAGTGTCTGCTGGCCAGTCCGCCGTAAAGCGATTGCTGAACATCGCTTGCCAGCTCCCGCGATTCCTCGATTTTCTCCTTCAACGTGATCTTCTTGACCAGGTCCTGGAGTTCGAAGATGGATTTTTCGGAGACGGCGTTTTCCCGCGCGGCGACTTCCAGCGCATCCGGACTTGAAGTGAAGTTCAGGTAGTACGTCTCGACTCCGCGGGCGGATGGGTCGTGGCTGGAGTTGGCATGTACCGAGATGAACAGGTCTGCCTGATGCTCGTTAGCGACGGCGGTCCGCGTTTCCAGCGGGATGAAGGTGTCGTCATCGCGGGTGTAAATCACGTCGGCGCCGAGACGAGTTTCCAATAAGCGGCCCAGGCGCAACGACACGTCGAGAACCAGGTCTTTCTCCAGCAGTCCGTTCGGACCGATGGTTCCGGTATCGTGACCGCCGTGCCCGGCATCCACCACAATGCGTCCAATCTTGAGTCCAAGAGCGCGGGTCAAGCTGCGTTCTCCTGCGGACGTGGGTTCGGCCTCGCGGGTGGAAGGCACGTCCGTAGCTGCTACTTTGCTCGTCTTCTTACGATCCTTGGCGCGCGGAGCGATGGCCACGGCGGTTGGAGCTGTGGTGGGCTGGGTCGTGGCCTTCAGTTCCGGACCCTTGGTATCTCCCGGATCGGAGAAGAGCGGGTCGTTCGGATTGATCGCGCGGGACACAGTGGACTGGGTTGCTTTCGGAGTCCGCGATTTTGCGGATGACGCCATCTGCGGAGGGAGGTCATCGGTGCTGACCTCATCGTTTTCGTCCACGACGACTTTGCGATGGGAAGGGTTGGACGACGCCGTAGTCACAGCAGGAGTCGGACGGGTTGGCGGGGCGGCCGTCTTGGCGCTGTCGTCGCCGCTGACTGTTCTGGGGACTGCATTCTGCTTCGCGTTACGGTCGCGGGAAGGCGTCGCAGTGCTCTCGACCTTGCGGCCGGCCGGGGCAGCTTCGTCCTCGTTGCGAGCGGCAGGGTTGCCCAACTGAGCTGCCTGGGTTTGGGAATGAGGTTGGCGTCCGTGAATATCAATGATAAGGCGGTATGGGTTGGGCAGCAGGAAAGCGGAGTAGTCGGAGACGTCCGCCACTTCGAGAACGACGCGAGTATAGCCCGGCTGGTACTGCGCTACCCGGATCTTTTTCAGGAAACCGTCTTGCACGTCGAAGCTCTTGCCGACCAGGACCGACGCCAGCTTCGTGTCCGGCAGATCGAAGAAGATCCGGTCCGGGGCGGGAACGCGTCCCACTTCATACTTTACTTCGCGGTCCACATCAATCGCCACCCGCGTGTAATCCGGAGTAGACCAGTGACGGATGCCGGTCACCATGGGCAGTCCCGACTTCTTCACCAGCGTGGGTTGTGCCATGGTTGCAGTGGCCGCAGTGGCTGGAGTTTCCGCAGGTTCCGTGCGCGCTTCCTCCGCAGGCTTCCTGCTCGGCTTGGGTTGGTCCAACTCGGCTAGCGCCTGTTTCGCCTTCCGTGCCAGGGATTGGCGCGGATATCGCCACAGGAATTCCTCGAAGGTCTTGCGCGCGTCATCGTTGTCCCCGAGGTCTTCCGTGTAGATCTGCCCAATCGTGAACAGCGCTTGGAAGCGGTACTTGCTGCCCGGATACTCGTGCCGCAAGAACTCATATTCACGGATGGCCGAACGCAGGTCCTTCTCCCCGGGCTCGAACTGGCGGCCCATGGTTGCCAGGATCTCGGCCACGGCGATCACGCTGGCGTCGGCTTTGCTGGAAGCGGGCGCCACGTAATAAACCTTGCGATACGCGTCAGCTACACGCTGGTAATCGCGCCGGGTGCGTTCTTCCATAGGCCGGCCGTTTAGCGCCTCTCGCATCTGTTCAGCCTTCTCGAACTGGCTGGCGGCCTCTTGCTTGCGACTGGCCGCGCTCCACGCGAAGGCGTTGGCGCTCGCCAGGAGGAACAGCAAAACCATCGCGCTCCATGCCTTGAAACAGCGGCGGTTGTGGGGATGATGGAGTGAGGAAAGGCGGTTCGCGGATGGTACCGCGTCGCTTCGTGCGGAGAAGAGTGTCGCCATATGGACATGCTTCCGGATACTCGCCCGCCACCGTCGCGACTTCAGCGCGACCACGGTCGGGTGCAATCCGGCGGAGCCTTTGTCGTCCAGAGCATTTCAATTATAGGGGCGGAAGAACCTTGCACAAGCGCGAAAGTGGGCGGAATCAGGGGAGTGACCCCACCAAAGGGGACACTCCCCTGGCAGGGTAATCAGGCGCGCAGCAGCGTGGTCCGCTGGAAGTCACAGCAGAGAACTTGATCTCGCGAGGGATGATGTGGACGACGATTGCTGCCGAACCATCAACCGTCTTCAGCAGTTATACTCTTGTCACACCCATGCCCACCAAGCTGGAGGAGATCATCGCCGCCACTCGCAAACGAGTTGCCGTCGCCAAGATTTCGGCAGGTCCCCGCGCGCTTAGCGAGGCGGCGGAGTGGCATCAGCCAAGGGGGTTTCGCGACAGTCTGCGGCGGATGGGGAAGTCCGGACTGGCGGTAATCGCCGAGCTGAAGAAGGCTTCTCCGTCGAAAGGGTTGATTCGCGCGGATTTCCCAGTGGCCGAACTGGCCCGAGAGTTGGAAGACGCTGGAGCCGCAGCTCTCTCGGTCTTGACCGATGAACGATTCTTTCAGGGCTCGCTGGAGAATCTGGAGATCGCGTCGCAAGCGACCCGGTTGCCGTGTCTGCGGAAAGACTTCATTATCGATGAGTTCCAGCTACTGGAAGCGCGGGCCCACTGCGCCGATGCCGTGCTGCTCATCGTCGCCGCTCTCTCGCAAACGGAGCTGGCCGATCTGCACCGCCGGGCGGGTGAGCTGCAACTCGATGTGCTCTGCGAGGTGCATGACAGCGCGGAGTTGCAACGCGCCCTCGATGCCGGCTGCGAGACGATCGGCGTAAACAACCGGGACTTGCACACCTTGCGGGTTGACCTGGGTACTTCGCTGCAACTAGCCGAGCTGATGCCTCCGGGAGTGGTTAAGGTCGCCGAAAGCGGTATCGAAACTGGCGATGATATTGCCAGCTTGCGAGAAGCCGGATTCGACGCGTTTCTGATCGGCGAATCGCTGATGCGCGCCCCACATCCCGGCGACGCGTTGCGACAATTGCTGAATGCGGCAAACGCGCTCGAAAAGAGAAAAGACCAGCCAGCGAAGGAAGCAAAACTGATTAGCCGACTGCTCTAGAGTCTATGTGAGAACTTGTTTTGAGTTGGCCCGGGTGGAACGAATTGCGCAAAAAGTAAGCCCCGCAGGGGCGAAAGAGCTTAGCCCAGCCCGCCGCGGCGGGCTGGGTAAAGTGGAAACTAAGATCGAGTCCCTTCAGGGACGGCACAGTTCTCACATTGACTCTCTAGATCTGGGTAAAGTCAGGAATGCAAGTGAGTCCCGCTGGAACGGCACAACTCGAAAAGTGCAGTCCGATGATTTGGGTAAAGATTTGCGCAACCACGAACTTGTTTGACGCGCAGGCCAGCTTGGCCGCCGGAGCCGATGCCTTGGGGTTCATCTTTGCGCCCAGTTCGCGGCGAGTCGAGGTCGATCAGGCGGCGGAGATTATCTCCAGTCTGGCAGATGAGATTGAGAAGATCGGCGTTTTCGTGAACGAAACACCCGAGCGGGTCGCCGAGGTGGCCGAGCAAGCCGGATTGACTGGGGTCCAACTTCACGGCGATGAACCGGCGGACCAGATGCACGAATACCGGAGCGCGCTCGGACAACGCAAGATCATCAAGACGCTGCAGGCGTGCGAATTGCTGAGGTCGCCGGAACGTTTGAATGGCTATCTGCAATCGCGCCAAATCATTGACGCGATCCTTCTGGATGCTGGATCGCCGAGCCAGCGAGGCGGGACTGGGCAGACCTTCGATTGGATCGCCGCGGCGCCGATTGTGGCTAAGGTTCGCGCACAAATACCCGTCATCATTGCCGGCGGATTGAATCCCGGAAACGTAGCCGAAGCCATCCGCTTGTTTGCCCCCTGGGGAGTGGACGTGGTTTCAGGCGTGGAGTGCGAAACAGGACGCAAGGACGAAGCTAAGTTGCGCAGCTTCGTTGGGGCGGTGCGTCAAAACCGGGCGGCATTGCGGTAGAAAGGAAGCATGGAAGAAACAACCAGCAACGGGCAGAGTTCCATCGCGAGTCCGGCGCTCAGCAACCAGGCCAAACAGCCGCGTGTGCGCGCCGTCCCAGGACGATTTGGTTCCTATGGCGGGCGGTACGTTCCTGAAACCTTGATGGCGGCATTGCAAGAACTCGAGGCTGCCTACGCCGCGGCGCGTAAAGATAAATCATTTCGCGACGAATACCATCGCCTGCTGGCCGACTTCGCCGGCCGGCCGACACCGCTGTTTCTAGCTGAGCGGCTCACCCAAGAGCTTGGCGGCGCGAAGATCTATCTGAAGCGGGAAGACCTGCTGCACACCGGCGCGCACAAGATCAACAACTGCATCGGCCAGGCGCTGCTTGCCCGCCGCATGGGCAAGCAGCGCGTCATTGCGGAAACCGGCGCCGGCCAGCATGGAGTCGCAACTGCAACCGTGTGTGCGCTCTTTGGTATGGAGTGCGTGGTCTACATGGGAACTGAAGACATGCGGCGGCAGGAACTGAACGTCTTCCGCATGAAGTTGCTGGGCGCCGAGGTGCGCGGCGTCGACTCGGGTTCGCGCACGTTGAAGGACGCCATCAATGAAGCCATGCGTGACTGGGTGACCAATGTCCGGACTACGCACTACCTTCTGGGCAGCGTGTTGGGAGCGCATCCCTATCCGACGATGGTGCGGGACTTCCATCGCGTCACCGGTCAGGAAGCTCGTAAGCAGATTCTCAAGGCTGAAGGCCGGCTGCCTTCCGCAGTCATCGCCTGCGTGGGCGGCGGCTCGAATGCGATTGGCATCTTCTATGAATTCATCAAGGACCGCGAAGTGAAACTTATTGGCGTGGAAGCCGGCGGGTGGGGCCATTCGCTGGGAGAGCACGCAGCGCGCTTCGACGGCGGCGGTCCCGGTGTGTTGCAAGGGACTTATTCTTATGTCCTGCAAGACCAGGGCGGGCAGATTGCATTGACGCACTCAGTTTCAGCAGGGCTCGATTACCCCGCGATCGGTCCTGAGCATGCCTGGCTCCACGATCAGGGGCGCGCGGAATATGTGTCGGCGAGCGATCAAGAGGCGCTCGATGCGTGCCTGAAGCTGGCACGGATGGAGGGCATCATTCCCGCCCTGGAGTCAGCACATGCGATTGCGGAGTGCATCAAGCGAGCACCGAAGATGGACAAGTCGGATATCGTGATCGTGAACGTGTCGGGGCGCGGCGATAAAGATATCGGAATTTTGCGGGAGAACGTGGCGTTCTGAGGCAGTTCCAGAGTTGGTGTATCCGGTGGTGGGTGGAGCACGCCTTCAGGCGTGCATACCAAGAGTGCAGAAAAAGGCGAGGCTTTAGCCGCTGAGGTAAGGGCTCAAGTCACCTCAGCGGCTAAAGCCGAATTCAGAGGCAACTCTCAGATGCACCGCTGAAGCGGTGCTCCACCCGGATACACCGACTCAGAATCTGCACTAAAGGAGCAATTTGGCAATCGTCTTCAAAAAGCGGCCTGGTTTGGTGGCCTACATCACCTGCGGCGACCCGAGTCTGGACGTATCGCGTGAGGTCGCGCTGGCGGCGATTCGTGCGGGCGCGGACGTGATCGAACTAGGTGTGCCCTTCAGCGATCCGGTAGCCGACGGCCCGGTGATCCAGCGCGCCAGCGAGCGGGCGTTGCAACATGGGACCAACCTGACCGGTGTTCTCGAGGTCGCAAGGCAACTCCGGCAGGAATCGAACGCCGGATTGATTATCTTCTCGTACCTCAATCCCATTTTGCAGTTTGGGCTGGAGAAGTTTTGCGCGGCCGCCGCCGAGGCTGGCGCGGACGGCGCACTGGTCACCGATCTTCCGGTGGAGGAGGCTGCGGAATATTTACGCGCGATGAAGGCGCATAAACTCGCGCCCGTGTTTCTGGCCGCGCCCACGAGCACGGAACAGCGCCTGCGCGATCTTGCCCGGCATTCGCGCGGATTCGTGTATGCGATCTCGCGAACTGGCATCACCGGTACGCGGCAAGAGCTTGCGGGTGACGCCCGATCGTTGGTCGAGCGGCTGAGAGTTCACACCAAGTTGCCGATCGCTGTCGGATTTGGAGTCTCGACGCCCGAGCAATTCGCCGAGGTCGGGAGTTTCGCCGATGCGGCCGTGGTAGGAAGCGCGATTGTGCAGAGGATCGAACAAAATCCGGGGCGGGAAGCGGCGGCTGTGTCAGAATTCCTGTCTTCCCTTACCGGAACAGCGCAGGAAGCCGTAGGCAGAAGTTAGGTTTGCGAATCGGCGGGACCACGAGGCAATAGGCCATGGACATTGCGGATTGGCGCAGGAAGATCGACGATCTTGACCGCCAACTGGTGCGGTTGATGAACGAGCGCGCCCAGTGCGCCCACGAAATCGGCAAGCTCAAGCGCAACTCAGCGATGCCCATTTATGAGCCGGACCGCGAGAGAATCATCTTCCAGAACATTGCGCGCGCCAACGCGGGGCCATTGTCAGACGTGCAATTGCGCCAGGTCTACGAGCGCCTGGTGGACGTGATGCGGCAAATTCAGCGCGAAGAGATGTCCCCGGAAGCGGAAAATCGGGGAGAAGCGACTGAGCTGTAGCCGAACGACTGAAATGCAGTGGCTAGGGGCTAGGGGTTAGTTTTGAACGCCTGGGAGCCGTCACAGGTTAGTTCCGATTGCTAAAGGCGAAGAGCGAAAGGCGAAGAGCGAAAGGCGAAGAGCGAAAGGCGAAGAGCGAGACCATGATTGTTGCGATGTTGGAACATGCCAGTGAAGATCAGATCCAGCGTGTGACCGATCACCTGATGAAGATGGGCTTTGCCGTGCATCGCACTACTGGCGCGCGCCAGAGTGTGCTTGCCGCGGTGGGCAAGCGCATCGACTTCGACACGCGCGACCTCGAGGTGTTGCCGGGCGTAGAGCGCGTGCACCGTATCAGCGCGCCGTACAAGCTGGCGGGGCGCCAGTTCCACGAACACGACACCGTCGTTAAGCTTCCCAACGGGGTGGAGGTCGGCGGTAAGGAAGTCGTTGTGATGGCCGGCCCCTGCTCGGTGGAGTCGAAGGAGCAACTGTTTACTGCGGCAGAAATGGTGGGCAAGTCCGGCGCCAAGGTCTTGCGCGGCGGTGCGTTCAAGCCGCGCAGCTCGCCGTACACGTTTCAGGGGCTCGGACTGGAGGCGCTGAAGCTTCTGCGGGAAGCTGGCGACCGCTACGGCATGGCAGTGATCAGCGAAGTGATGGAGATCTCGCAGATCGAACTCATGCTGCCGTACATCGACATCTTCCAGGTGGGTGCGCGCAACATGCAAAACTTCAACTTGCTGCGCGAAGTAGGCAAAGTGCGCAAACCGGTTCTGTTGAAACGCGGCATCGCGGCGACCATCGAGGAGATGCTGCTCTCGGCCGAGTACATCATGTCGGGCGGCAACTACCAAGTCATTCTGTGCGAACGCGGCATTCGCACGTTTGAGACCTACACGCGCAATACACTCGATATCTCCGCCATTCCTGTCGTGCACAAGCTGTCGCACCTGCCGATCACCTCCGATCCTTCGCATGGAACTGGATTGCGTGACAAAGTTGCGCCTATGGCGTGTGCCTCGCTTGCCGCCGGGGCCGATGCCTTGCTGATCGAGGTGCATCCATCGCCCGACGAGGCGCTGTCCGACGGCGCGCAGTCGCTGTATCCGCAACAGTTTTCCGAACTCATGGACCAGTTACGGATGATCGCTCCGGCGGTGGGCCGGACGATAGGATGATTAGAGTTGCCATGTCACATCCATCGACTAGGCTTCCTCATTAAATCGGTTGGAAGGGGCACGCCTTTAGGCGCGCCGTCAAGCGCTGCTTATATCTTCTGGCGGGCTTCAGCCCGCGATGAAGTCTCAGCGCAACGTCGGTTCTTTATTGCGGGATTGCCAACCGAGATCCCGCAGCGGCTAAAGCCGTGGACCAGGAGGCACCTTACGGCACGGCTGAAGCCGTGCCCCTTCAAAGCGGCGGTCCAATAGCATGGAGATTCGGCAGATCACGATCGTGGGAACGGGCTTGATCGGCGGCTCTTTCGGACTTGCCCTTCGCCAGCAGGGCTTCCGGGGGACCGTGGTTGGCTGCGACCGGCCCGAGGTGCTGGATGCTGCTCTCATTCGCGGCGCGATTGATCGCGGAGACACTGACGTACGGCAAGCGGTTGAGGGCTGCGATGTCGTGGTTCTCGCCACACCGGTTGGCGGCATACTTTCCACCTTCGAAAAGCTGGCCCCCACGCTTCCGCCCGACACGCTCGTTACCGATACCGGCAGTACTAAGGTGAAGTTCGTCGAACGTGCGCGGATGGTATTCGGCGCGGAGGCGGGAATCCGCGTGCTTCCCGGACATCCCATGGCCGGCAAGGAGCATGGCGGAATCGAGAACGCGGATGCCAATCTGTTTCGCGATGCAGTGTGGCTGATCACGCCGATCAACGCCGATCAGCAGCACACCGAGCGGCAGCGAGAGTACATGGAATTGCTGGAGTCAATCGGGGCACGGGTGGTTGCGATGGATGCGGAACGGCACGATCGCCTGTGCGCGTGGATCAGTCACCTGCCGCAGATGATCGCCACAGCACTTGCTTCTGTACTGCGCGAAGAACTCGGAGACGACGAAGCGATTAGGGAAATCGGCGGCCGGGCTTTGAGGGAGATGACGCGGATTGCGAGCAGCCCCTACTCGATGTGGCGTGACATCGCACTCACCAACAGCCAGAACATCGAAGAAGCGCTGCTGCGCTTTGAACAGCAATTGGCCCATCTGCGCGAGAACCTGCGTGGACCGGGCCTGCGGGAGTTGTTTGAGAGCGCAAACAAGTTTGGGGAACGCAGGGACTAGGGGCCAGGGGATAGGAGCACATCGCGGTTTGTCATCGTTAGTACAACGTGCCATGTGTTTGCAGCGGAGCTTTTTGTTGTGCATACAACTGACGCGTGCCACTGGTACAAACCCCGTTCGAGATAGCTTACGATAAGGCCTGTTCACAACAACTATCCCCCAGTCGGCTAACCGGATACCATAACGAATGGCGAGTCGCCGCTTTGCGTTGATGCTTAACAGTCTCAAAACCAACTGGTTACGTGTTCGTGCCGACTGGTTGCTGCGGCATAAGCAATATGCAGCCGCAGTGGCGGCTTACAAATTGTTGTTGGAGGCGGGAGGGCCAAGTCCGTACGTTTTTGCGATGCTTGGATACTGTCATTCTGCCTTTGGGGAATATACCTCCGCGATTGAGGCATACGACCGTGCTTTGACATTGAAGCCTGATTATGCCGGTGTCCACGCTGAGTTTGGGACTGTGCTGTCACAATGCAACCAGTTCCGGACTGCACGAGAGTCGCTTGAGCGTGCGTTTCGCATCGGCCTTAAACCGACGCCCAAGGTTCCATATTGGCAGCGGGAGCTTGCATTCGTCTGCGGTCGTCTTGGGGATTGGGAAGCCGCTGCGCAGAACTATAAAGTCGCAGCCAATGCACAGCCGAGCGCAGATGTAATGTGTAATCTAGCTATTGCGCTCTGGCACACAAACAAAACAGACGATTCCATCGCAGCTTACTTAGGGGCGCTCGAAATCGATCCGCGCCATGTCGCATCCCTATACGGCCTCGGATATGTGTATTACGTATTGGGAAGATACGCCGATGCAATTGAGCCTCTGACGAAAGCTGCGGAAGTAGACTCCAAGCATGCAGCTGCCCTGCTCCATTTAGGGCTGGCGTATGCGAACGTTGGGGACTACACCGAAGCTCTCAATTACTTAAAGGAAGCTGCGATGCTCAGGCCCGAAGATGCAAATACAGCGGACATTATTCAAGAGGTTAAGGCTAGACTAGCTGGCGGGGGAACTGCCAGTTAATGAGTACTCGGATCGTTGATGATAAATCGCCATATCACTCGCAATCCGCGCGCGGATAGGTGTTGTGACATCCCCATATCACAAGTAAAAGACGAAACCGCGGAAAGCATTGGGATCGAACCGGACTGCGTTGAACCGGTGGACGATTGACCTTTTTGCGTCGAGGCGACTTGCCCCGGTACAATCGCCGGTCGGAATCAAAATCCTATGGCAATGCACAAAGTAGTGGCGAACGCAGACGAGGCTATTCACGGCATCAAAGATGGCGACACGCTCATGATCGGGGGCTTCGGGCTGTGCGGGATTCCCGAGAACCTCATCCGTGCGCTGGTCAAAAAAGGCGTGAAGGACCTGAACACTATCAGCAACAACGTGGGCATTGATGATTTTGGGCTTGGGCTGATGCTCGCCGCCGGCCAGATCAAGTCGCACAAGGGAAGCTACGTCGGCGAAAACCGTCTACTGGAAGAGATGGTGTTGGGCGGGCGCATCGATCTTGAACTCATTCCGCAGGGCACCTTCGCCGAACGCATCCGCGCTGGGGGGGCGGGAATTCCCGCCTTCTACACTCCTGCGGGATTCGGGACGGTGGTTGCCGAGGGCAAAGACACGCGCGAGTTTGACGGCAGGCCGTATGTGCTGGAGCTGGCGCTAAAAGCGGACTTCGCGCTCATCAAAGCCTGGAAGGGCGACCGTTGGGGCAATCTGGTGTACCGCAAGACGGCGCAGAACTTCAATCCCATGATGGCAACGGCAGCAAAGGTGACGATCGTCGAAGTCGAGCGGTTGGTCGATCCCGGAGAAATCGAGCCGGACCAGGTGCACACCCCGAGCGTTTACGTGCAGCGCATCTTCCAGGGAACCGACTACGAGAAACGCATCGAGCGGCGAACGTTGCGAAAAGCGTAAGCAGAAATCAGGATCAAGGCTATGGCAACCCCTCCAACTACGAAGCAGAAGGACACCGAAAAGCGCGACCGCATCGTGAAGCGGGTGGCCCGCGAATTGCGCGACGGCTTCTACGTCAATCTCGGAATCGGAATGCCCACGCTGGTGGCGAACTGCGTGCCTCCAGGCATGGACGTTGTGTTGCAAAGCGAGAATGGCATGCTGGGCGTCGGGCCGTATCCTCTGCCGGGCGAGGAAGACGGAGACCTGATCAACGCTGGTAAGGAAACGGTGACGGAAATTCCGGGCACGGCATATTTCTCCAGCGCCGAATCGTTTGCCATGATCCGCGGCGGCCACATTGACCTGAGCGTGCTCGGCGCCATGGAAGTGGATGAAGAGGGCAACCTTGCCAACTGGATGATCCCTGGCAAGATGGTGAAGGGCATGGGCGGCGCGATGGACCTGGTCGCCAGCGCCAGGCGGGTCATCGTGGCCATGGAGCATACCACCAAGGATGGCGCGCCAAAGATCTTGAAGCGGTGCACGTTGCCGATCACCGGACTGCGCGTGGTAAACACCATAGTCACCGAGATGGCGTACATACGGGTGACGCAGAACGGCCTGGTTCTGGAAGAGATCGCGCCCGGTCTCACGGCGGATGACGTCCAGCGAGCAACCGAGGCTCCGCTTATCGTTGGCTCGGACTTGAAGACGATGGAGTTCTAACCCGTGCCAGTTGATCAGATGGCCTCGTCCAGTTTCAAATTGGAAAAACGGTTACCTGCACTTGTGATGTGTATCATTGACCCACTTAGGCGGACAGAACATAGTGGGCATAGCGGTAAGCAATCATAAGAAATGGAAAGCAGGTTGTTATGTGCTCACGTATAGTGTGGCTGACAACGGCGCTAGTGCTGGCACTTTCGATTTCGCACACGGCGCAAACCAGTTCAAGCGCAAACCCGGCGGGGACTTCGCAGTCGGCCAAATCCCAGATCAAGAACGTCCCTGCGCCCTACACCAGCCCGTCGTCGGGCAAAGAGATGTACCTCGCCTACTGTGCGTCGTGTCATGGTAAAGACGGCATGGGAAACGGGCCTGCGGCTGCGGCCTTGAAGACGCAGCCAACGGATTTGACAGTGCTCGCGGTGAAGAACGGCGGGAAATTCCCAGACGCGCATATCGCGGAAATCATTAGGGGCGACAAACTCACAGCCGCGCATGGCAACAAGGAAATGCCGGTCTGGGGTCCCGTATTCCTTAGCCTGGGCCGACATGACACGGCACAAGTGCAGATGCGGATACACAACCTGACGGCCTACTTGGAGTCGATCCAGCAGAAATAACTGTATTGGCAGAGCGGCTATCCGCCACCCGGACTCGTACCGCCCGCCCCCTGCTCCGAGCAATAAAGAGGGGCGCATCGATTGCGCCCTCTTCCTGCCATGTGTTGTCGTCGTTATACGCCCACAGGCTGCTTCACCGGAACCGGGGTCAACCAACCGAACCGGTCTTCCGTGGTCCCGTTCACGATGGCATAAAACGCCTTGCGAACGGTCTTGGTGACGGGACCGGCCACGCCGTGGCCGACGGTGATTTTATCCACCGAGCGGATCGGCGTGATCTCGGCGGCAGTGCCGCTGAAGAACAGCTCTTCCGCGATGTAGAGCATTTCGCGGGGAATGATTTGCTCGACCACGGGAATTCCCAGCTCCTGCGCAATGTGCAGCACCGAGTTGCGGGTAATGCCGGGTAGAACACTGTTGCCCAACGGCGGTGTGTAGATGCGGTCTTTGTGCACCACAAAGATGTTCTCGCCTGAACCCTCGCTCACGTAACCGTTGACATCGAGCGCAATGCCCTCGCTGTAGCCGTTCACGATGGCTTCCATCTTGATGAGTTGCGAATTCATGTAATTGGCGCCGGCTTTGGCCATGGTCGGCATGGTGTTGGGCGCCAGCCGCGTCCACGAGGAAACGCAAACGTCGACACCGTCGTCGCTGTCAGCGCTGCCCAGATACTTGCCCCACTCGTAATTGGCGATGTAAACCTCGGTGGGCGAGTTGAACGGGTTGACGCCGACCTGGCCATAACCGCGCAGCACGATCGGGCGGACGTAGCACGGCGACACTTTGTTGGTCGCGACCAGTTCCACCGCCGCCTGACAAAGTTCGTCGAGGGAATAGTCGAGCTCAATACGATAGATTTTGCAGGACTGGAGCAGGCGCAGCATATGGTCGCGCAGGCGAAAGATGGCGGGGCCCTTGCCCGTCTGATAGCAGCGAATTCCCTCAAATACCGAGGAGCCGTAATTGATCACGTGGGCCATCACGTGGAGCTTCGCGTCATCCCAGGGAATCAGTTGCCCATTGTGCCACACGTAGTCAGTTGCTTTGATAGCCATTCTGGCGCTCCTTCAAAGAATCGGAGTGGTACACCTTGCTAGGCTGTTGAGCCGGACGTGCAGAATACAGAAGACGCTCACTCTGACAACTAACGCTACGGCGCTCGACCATGGTGAGCATCAGGGAATCAGCTTAACTCGGAATTATAACTGACGTTCGACCACCTCGAGCCAGAGTTTTCTTAAGCCTCGGCGGCGGGGGCCAGCCCAAAAAAGAATGGATGCACGCGGCCCGCAACAGGCTCCGGAATTCCGGGGAATTTGTGGGCGCCGGTCGCCGGATTAGCGCCCCCGCAGCCGCGACGGGCATTTACAATAAGAAGTACAGCCACTTCAGCCTGGAGACACCTGCATCCGGACCTACAACCTCTGCATCGTCGGCTTCGGGAATGTCGGCAGGGCCTTCGTCGCACTTCTCCAGAGAAAAGAGATGGAACTCCGCAACCACTACGGCGTAGCTTGGCGGATTACCGGGGTGGCTTCGCGTCGGCTGGGCTGGCTGACGGCGCGGGAGGGCTTCTCTTCCGCGAAGTTGCTAGCCGCAGATTTCGCTGGCGCGGAGACGGCTGGCGATGTTCATGAGTGGCTGCGGGCGGCTGGGGCCGATGCGCTGTTTGAGGTTAGTTCCCTGCATGCCACGACCGGGCAGCCGGCGATTGCTCACATACGGGCGGCGCTCGAGGCGGGGGCGCATGCCATCAGCGCCAACAAAGGGCCGGTGGTGCACGCCTATCGAGAACTGACCGATTTGGCGGCGTCCAAGGGACTTCGATTCTTATTTGAATCGGCGGTAATGGATGGCGTACCGATCTTCTCGCTTTTCCGCGAGATACTGCCAGCCATCGAGGTTCGCGGGTTTCGCGGGGTGTTGAACTCCACGACCAACGTGGTCCTGGAAAGCATGGAAGCGG
>OCZT010004018.1_pt1 | contig 14938 bp, 17 predicted proteins | sample 1539031 | NCBI WGS metagenome assembly OCZT01 (sample SAMEA3539308, study PRJEB22396) | soil metagenome | biome: tundra; feature: field; material: soil | place: USA | collected 2010-05 | depth 0.15 m
TTTTTTCAAGCAGAAGACGGCATACGAGATATTGGCGTGACTGGAGTTCAGACGTTTTTTTTTCAAGCAGAAGACGGCATACGAGATATTGGCGTGACTGAAGTTCAGACGTGTGCTCTTCCGATATCGTAAAGGCATTGAAGGACTTGAAATACGGGAAGGCCATGCTGCTCGACCTGGGCCACAGTTTGTGGAACATCCCCAACACTATGAATGTCAGCCGAGCCGCTCCCACTGGGATGCTGTGGTTGAGCATCGCGGTAATCTGGCTTCTGCCCTCCAGCACCATTTCCGCCAGGCCGTCGCCCTCCCGCAAGCCGAACATTCTCATCATCCTCACCGACGACCAGGGCCGAGGCGATTACAGCGCGTTCGGGACGCGGGACATCCACACACCGAACATGGACCGGCTGTTTCACGAAGGCATGACTTTCCAGAACTTCTTTGCCAACAGTTGTGTCTGTTCGCCGTCACGGGCGGCGCTGCTGACGGGCTGTTACCCGGATAGCGGCCGGGCGGGTCAGCACTTGACGGTCTTGCGCTTTTTGCCGATGGCGCCGCGTTTTTCCACTTTTTGAATGTAGTCGGGAGCGAAGGGAACCTGACAGGATGTGCTGCCAACGTCCACGTTGACAGGACCGATTTTTTCGGCGATTTGAATGGCGAATTTGGTCAGGGATTGGACGTAGGTGCCGACTTCGATGACGAAGTTGTTCATCTGGCGGCGGGCGGTATTGGGGGCCGAGTGGATGGTTTCTTGGACGCGCTGCAGGAGTCCTTTCAGTTGGGCGAGGTCGAGGTCAGCGTCGGGCTTGATGGCGACCAGGCTGCCGAGAGTGGACCAACCAGCGGCAGCAATGAGGTCTTTGGGAGAATCGATCCATTTCAAGGCTATTTCGACAGCGTGAGGGCTGCCAGCAGCGACCCAAGCCACAGTCGAACGGGCGAGCGGGGCACAGGCTTTTTCGGCCCAATGCTGGAGGTCCTGCTTGGTCATCTTCGCATCGTCGGCGATCAACCCGGCCAGATACATGGCGTCATAAACGCCCGTGTCGTAGAGGTCGAGGGCGAGGCGATAGTCCATTTTGATGCGTTTCTGGATTCTCTTCAGCTCATCGATTTTCACTCCGTAGCAAGGCTCGGGGACGCCATGGTTGAAAAGGACGTTGCGGTAGCTATCGCGGCCGAGGGGTTTGATTTCAGCGAGGATTTCCTGGGCGGTCATAGAATTGTCTCTTGTCGTCTTTGTCACAGCGGAAGGAGGGCGTCAAACTGAACAAACACGTGGATGCCACGATTCCGCTTATCTGGGCGGTTCGCCGGCAGTCATTGAAACCGGTCCTGCCTCTGCGGGTTTGTTGCGCCATTCCATTCGTGGAACAACTCGGTTTCCGATTCTGACTCAGCGATCGGCGCCTGATTATCGAGCTGCCTCTGCTGTTGATCTCCGGACCCGCCCCCCCATTGGCTTGGCGATGGTCGCTGTCGAAGTGCAGATCCGGGTCACACACTCGCATCACGAAACGATTATTGGGTTCATCCAGGATAGCCCTCAGAAAAACCTGATGTCCCGCGTGACGAAACCCTTGCGGAACTGTCATAGTGTAGTATAACAGTATAATAGATATGATGCTCCAAGTCGATTTCCAGGCCGGCAAGCCGGTTTACCTCCAACTGGCTGATCAGATCCGCTACGCCGCAGCCTCCGGCAGGCTCCGGCCGGGCGAGCCCCTGCCCTCCCTACGGCCCTTGGCGGAGGAACTGCGTATCAACCGCAACACCATCGCCAAAGCCTACGCGGAGCTGGAAAGCCAGGGGCTGATCGAGACCATCCCTGGCAAAGGCCATTTCCTGAGGAAGGGCAATCCTCCGATCACTGAAACGGTGTGCAAGCGCCTGCTCACGACTGAGATCGACCAAGCGGTAGTGCTGGCGCACCACCTGCAGGTCGAACGCCCACGGTTTACCGAGCTGGTCAACGAGCGCCTCGATTATTTCGAGCGAAAATCCGCAAGCATCAAAGAGGGCAATTGAAGCCTGGAGAACTCCTTATGGAAACTCAAAATCCTGTGATCGAAATCAAGAACCTGAGCCGCCGCTACGGCAAGTTGGAGGCCGTCAATGGGCTGAGCCTGACGGTGCAACCGGGCCGCTGTTACGGCTTCTTCGGCCGCAACGGCGCCGGCAAAACTACCACCATCAAGTGCCTGCTCAACCTGCTGCTGCCCAGTTCCGGCAGCGTGCGCGTGTTCGGACTGGAGCCGCAGCGGCACGAGGTGGAGGTCAAATCCAGGTTGTGTTACGTGCCCGACATGGTCGCATTCTATCCGTGGATGTCTGTGAGCCAAACGTTGGAGTTCCTGGCCTCCTTTCGCCCGCGCTGGAACCGGGAGATCGAGGCCGACTTGCTGAAGCGTTTCCAGCTCGACCCGGCGCAAAAGACCAGCCACTTGTCCAAGGGCCAGCGGACGCAGTTGGCGCTGATTGGCGCGGTCTGCCCCGAGCCCGAACTGCTGGTGCTGGACGAGCCGACCTCGGGGCTGGATCCGATCGTCCGGCGCGAGTTTATCCAGACCGTCATCGGGGCTTACCACGCCAGCGATCCGGAGCACCGCACGGTCTTTGTCTCCACGCACCTCATTTCGGAATTCGAGGGCTTGATCGACGAATTCACCATCATCGAGCAAGGCCGCGAGCAGATGACCATGCTGGCGGATGACGCACGGGAGCGCTTTCAGCGAATCCGCGTGTCCTTCCCGCAGCCGCCCAAGGGCCTGGATTTGGCCGGCGCCCTGAGCGTGCGACAATCGGGCCGGGAGCTGGAGATCCTGGCAGACGGGAACAGCAAACAATTGATCGAGCAACTCCGTGCGCGGCACCCGGAGGACCTGCGCTGTGATTCGCTCACGCTCGAGGAGATCTTTGTCGCGGCGGGGACCCTGGCAAAAGCGAGGCCATCATGAGACCACTCTACGCCAAAGAAATCCGCCTGCTGCAGCCCGCTTTCCTGACGGCGCTGCTGCTGGCCATTGTGCCGGTGTGGCTGTTGCCCAGGCACCCCTACGATTCTCCAGAAAGCGCCGCGCTCGTGCCTTTCGTTTTCGGCGTGGTGATGCTTGCCCTCTCGGTCTTTGGACGTGAGTTCGGGCTGCAAACGTTCGCGTTGCTCCTTGCCCAGCCACTGGAGCGCCGGCGCATCTGGTGGACCAAGTCAGGGTTGCTGGCGGCTGCGATTCTGACCGTCTTCCTGGCCTGGTGCCTCTCCTGCACAGCTTGCCTGCGCACGGTCTCCAGGGATTTCATCAACTCGGACGCGTTGATCTTCGGCGGTGCCGCAGCGGTCGTGGCATTCGCTGGCGGGCTCTGGACCACCTTGCTGTTGCGACAGGTGGCGGCTGGCTTCTGGTTTACCATCCTGGTTCCGGGGGCAATCGCAATGTTCATGAGCGAGGCGCAAACCTGGCAGGTGCTGTTGGTCCTCGGGCTCTACGCTGCCGCCGGTTTTTGGTGGGCACGACGCCAGTTCCTGGGCGCCCAGGAGACGGCCTGGACGGGGGGAGTGGTCGCGTTCCCGGGTTGGCGCGGCGCTCAGACCACATTGGGGGCGCGGAATTACCGTCCTTGGGCGGCTCTCTTTTGGAAAGAACTGCAGTTGCACCAGCTCGTTCTGATGGGCATGGCCTGGCTGTTCCTGATGCACTTGGGCGTGCTGTGGTTACGCCGGATGCATTATCAAACCCACCCCGACGCCGCGCGCACAGCCTTGGAGTTCTTCGGCGGGATTTGGCTGGTGGTGCCGTTGCTCGCCAGCAGCGTCAGCGTGGCCGAAGAGCGTAAGCTCGGCACCCTGGCGCAGCAGATGAGCCTGCCGGTTTCGCGCCGGGTTCAGTTTGGCATGAAGCTGCTCTTTGCGCTGGTGATCGGCGGTCTGTTGAGTGCGCTGCTGGTTTGCACCGCCGAGGGTATTGGCAGCGCCTTCGGTGCCGGCCAAGGTATGTTCGGCCAAAAGGTATCCCCCACCGATGTGGCTTCCGTGCTCCTGGGGTTTGTGGGCTTGGCCTTCATCGGCTTTTACGCCTCCACGCTGGCGCGCAACGTCGTTCAGGCCCTAGCCGCGGCGGTGGTCAGCACCATTGCGATCTGGATTCTTGCCGTCATCGCCCCCCACCCGGGAGAAGTCCTGCATTTTTGGGTGTGGCGCGGATTCCTTATTCACTACATCGCCTGGCCTGCTCTGTTCGCGACCTTCCTGTGGCTAGCCTGGCGCAATTTCAGATCCGAATCCGGGACGGATCGTCTCTGGCGCCGCAACGCGCTGGTCCTGGGCTCGGTGCTCGCCGGCGTCTGTCTGCTGACCTGTGCCATCTATAATAGGATTTGGGAACTCCTTACACCTGTCGATCCGCGCCCGGGAATGACTCGGATTACGGGAGGGAAGCCGGTCGTCATGCGTTCGGCAGGCGGGAGCGAATTGACAGCAATTCTGCCCGACGGGCGACTTTGGGTGGACCGCATCCTTTACGATCCCGGCCTGCTCGTGCTTGCACTGGGCGAGGGGATGGGTTTTCAGATCGGCGGGCACTGGACAAGCCAGGGTGGGAATCAGCTTGTCGCGGGGTCCAACTGGGTAAGCGCGGTGGCGAACTTCCGGGAAACCGTGGCAATTCGTGCCGACGGCACCCTCTGGGTTTCGGAACGGTTCCGCCCTCAGCCCGCCCGTAATAGCCAAAGGTCCGGGATCGAGGAGTTGGCTCGCCTGGCACAGGTCGGCTCCGAAACCAACTGGCAGGACGTTATCCAGGAGCATTACGAATGGTCGGTAGTGCTGTTGAAGCAGGACGGCACTTTGTGGCGTTTAGGAACCAACTCCTTCTCCGCGAGACAAGTCTGGCCCGGCCTCCGGAGCTTCGCCCCGCAGCGCCTGGTCTCCGAGTCCGGCTGGAATCGAATCCTCGGAAGTCCGGGCCTCATTTACGCTTGGAAGAGTGACGGCAGTGCCTGGGCTATGCGCGGGCCTGCCCGGGGCGACAAGATTAAGGAGAACGAGATGGGCGTGGTGCAACTGCGCGTGCCGTTTCTGGACAACGCGAGATGGCGCGGCTTGGCGCGGTTCCAAGACCACCAAGTGGGCCTGCGCGAGGACGGCACCTTATGGGCTTGGCCAACCGAGGATGTGCTTGCCCTTCAGCAGAAGCGCGGGCTCATCACGCCGCAAATTGTGAGAATCAGCCCGGACTCCAACTGGGCGGAGCTGGCCGGCAATTATCTGACACTCGCCTTGCGAAAAACGGACGGTTCATTGTGGCGCTGGACTTTTCCTGGCTGGGAATACCGGGCTAAACCGTTCCAGGTGCCCCCGGTCCGCCTCGGCTCGCGCAACGATTGGTTGGCGGCGGCTTGCGACTGGCGAGGCGTCATGTCGTTGGGCGCCGACGGCGACCTCTATTACTGGTGGGCCCGGAGCTATTATTGGGATAGGAGTGATTCCGATCAGCCGATGCTGGTTCCATCGCGAAGACCTCTGCTGGTCGAGAATATCTTCGGCAACCAATTGTCTCCCTAAGTAAAGATTCGCGCAGTCAAATGTAAGCGCGCTGTTTCTTTCCGCACTTGCAGGCAGGACTTCTGTGTTGTGGGTGAACATGGCACTCTCCCAGGCGATGCATCGCGTGATCTTCCATCTGGATATGGATGCGTTTTACGCCTCGGTCGAGCAGCGGGACAACCCCAAGCTGCGCGGCAAACCGGACGGGTTAACCCTCATTACCGAGAAGGAGAAAGTGCAGTTCCTGCGTCCGCTACCGGTGCGGGCGCTTTATGGTGTGGGAAAAGTCACCGAACAGATTCTGCGCCAGTCGGGAATGGAGACAGTGGGCGACCTGCAGGATTATTCCGGCGACCTCCGCGCCCTGGTCGGCTCATTCGGTCCAAAGCTGAAGGGCTTTGCCTTTGGCCAAGATGATCGTCCGCTGGAGCTGGGCGATGAAATCAAGAGCATCAGCGGCGAGGAAACCTTCCTCCGGGATACGGATGACCGGAAAGTGCTTCGCGCCTGCCTGCGGACCCAGGCAGCAGACATTTCCGCCCGGCTCAAGCACCGCCGACTCGGCGCCCATACGGTTCAGGTCAAGGTGCGATATGGCGATTTCACCACGCTTACCCGCCAGATCACCGTCGAAGACCCGCTGACGGAAGCCGGCGACATCTACCGTTTGGGATGCTTCCTGTTGGGCCGGGAGAAGTTGGTGACCCGACCGCTGCGGTTGCTCGGCCTGAGGGTGGCCAGCATGCGTGAACACAGCGGGCAGCAACTCGTATTGCATAGTGGAGCGGGCGTGGTCGTGAGGGGACAGGGACGACCGACAGCGCCGTGAGGCGAAGGAAATCCCGCGTTGGTCACGGCGACGATTGCGCATTACTGCTGAAGATCATGGCGAGAATGCCGATTGTCGGGGCCAAGCAACTTCTCTACCATGCGGCTGGCGTCAGCACATGGACATCTTTGAGATTCATCGTCGAATCGTGGGCGATTATGCGAACTACATTCGCAGCTTCGTTTCCATTTCTGATGAGGATCTCCGGCAGCGGGTCGCAAAGCACCTGAACGACGGGCATCTCTGGCCTGAACCGTTGCTCTCATTCAACCCTGCGTTTGCTTCTGCCGACAAAATCGAGAGGCTGGTCGCGTCTGGTATTCTTTCACCCCCTTTGGGTGATGCGTTTCGCGGTTACGAACTATTCGAGCACCAGTTGAGGGCGATTCAGATTGGTGCTGCGGGCGGTGATTTCGTTGTCACTTCAGGGACAGGATCGGGAAAATCCCTGACCTATATCGCAGCGGTATTTGACCATCTGTTCAAAGCGGGCAATCCCTTGCCTTCTGGTGTCACCGCCGTTGTGGTTTACCCGCTGAATGCCCTGGTCAACTCTCAGGAGGAGGAGCTGCGGCGATACGTGGAAAATGATGAATGAGACAAGGCACACGCGGATAATTGCAGCGTGCAAAAAATCAGGCAGATCAGTAATCTGCGGACGCATCCATGCCTAACGCCGGAACATTAAATCTGAGAGCCGAGGTTCAGAGCTACGGCGTTTCCAGCCGCAGCTTTCTCGACTTGGGTGGCGCGGCATCCTCAGGGTTGCTGGATTACCTCGATTTGCTAAAGCGGGATGACGACGCTCAACCTCAGGCAGACAGTCTCCTGCCTGATGGCGTTGCGGAAAGTCAGGGGCGACCGTTGCTTTTCATCGTCAACGAAAGCCGGCTGGCCCAAACGCCCAGCGAACAAGAGCTGCAGCTACAAACTCTTCGTCGCAAGCTCGCCTGTCGCGGTGACCGCGCCTTCCTCGCACGCATCCGTCCAGGTGAACTGGCGGTTGTGCCTGTGTCGCTGGACGACAAAACGCCCGACTGGAAGCGTTACACGCCCGGCACGCCAGAGGCGCTGACCTTCTTTTCGCGTCTTGCTCACGGTCAATATGACGGAAATGGCGAGCCCAAGGAGGCGGATTACGTCTTCTCCGCAATGTTCAAGTTGGTGTGGAGCGTGGCCGACCGGCTCGCGACATTGAACCTCAAACGCACTGATGTTCTGTCGCTCATGGGCCGCGCGCTGTTCTTCCGCTTTTTGCGCGACCGGCAAGTCGTCCGCGAAAGTGATCGCCAAAACATCGCACCGAATGCTCCAAGCATTCTCGACTGTTTCGCCAATGCCGAGAACGCAGCCCGCACTTCAGCCTGGCTCGATAAAACCTTCAACGGCGACCTGATGGCGCTCACAGACGACGGCAGCACCAGCTACTTTGAGGGAATTGGGCAACGGACTGGCGGACGTGTTTTCATTCATCTGAGTGCCATTCTCAAAGGCGAAGAGCCGTCGGGAGATTCCGGGTGGCAAACTCTGCTGCGGTTTCGGCCGGAAGAACGGAATTGGGGGGCGTATGATTTCGCTCACGTCCCGGTCGGCCTGCTGAGTCAGGTCTATGAGCGTTTCGCGTGGAAATGGGAGCAGAAGACTGCCAAGGAAACGAGCGTCCACTACACCCCGCGCAACATCGCTGCCACGCTGGTTGATGAAGCTTTCATCAAACTTCCAAATGCACATGATGCCCGCGTCCTTGACCCAGCCTGCGGCGCTTCTGTTTTTCTCGTTCTCGCCTTCCGGCGTCTTTATCAGGAGCGGTGGAAAGCCACGGGTCAGCGCCCCGATACAAAGGCCATCCGTAAGATTCTGGAAGAGCAACTTGTCGGTTTCGACATCAGCGAGTCGGCCATCAAACTCGCCGCGCTCAGCCTCTACCTGACCGCCATCGAACTCGACCCGAAACCCGTGCCGCCGGAGAAGCTCAAGTTTCGTCATCTGCGTAACAAAGTCCTCTTCAACTTCCGTCGCGACGGCATTGACCCGGAAGAAGGTGCAGTTGCTGGCAGCTTGGCCGGGCATGTCGGTAACCGTTTCGACGGACAGTTCGACCTCATTCTCAGCAACCCACCATGGACCAGCCTCAAAGGCAGAGAGCGTCTGCTGGCGGAGGAGTTCAACCGACTCAGCAAAGCCATCATCGCGCGCCGTGCGGACGAAGAAATTGCCGGTGCGTATGAGAATCCCAACTTCGGCCCGGATTTGCCGTTTGTCTGGAAGGCAACAGAGTGGTGCAAACCCGGTGGACGAATTGCGATGGCATTGCCCGCCCGCATCCTACTCAAGCAAGAAGACATCCCGCGCCGCGCCCGTGAGACGTTCCTGCGGTTGGTGGAGGTCACGGGCATCATCAACGGCACGAATCTCTCCGATACGGCGGTTTGGCCGCACATGGGGCAACCGTTCATGTTGTTATTCGCCCGCAATCGGAAGCCCAAGGCAGGCCACACGTTCCGACTCATCACGCCGCAGTATGACACTTCACTAAACCGGAACGGCGAGATGCGGATTGATGCGAAGTCCGTTCAGCCAGTCGATGTCGAAGTCACATTTGAGCAGCCTTGGTTGTTAAAAACTTTGGCGGTTGGAACTTCGCTCGACGCCGAAGTGATTCGGCGAATCAAATCAGCCGCAGGCCGACCACTACAAAGCTATTGGGAAAAAGATTTAGGACTTATCAGCCGCAATGGTTATCAGATCAAGCAAAGACAGACGCAACGAAATGCTTCCTTTCTGCGGGGTCTTCCAGACTTGAATTCTACGCATCTGTTCCGTTTCGTCGTTAAGCCGGAAGAATTACAACCGTTTTCACGATCCAAGATTTGCTGGCCACGCGAACGCGACATATATCGAGCACCGCTCACATTGATGTTATTATCTCCAAAATCTCAACGTGAAGACGGGTGGGCGCTCTTGAGTTTTAAGGATGTCGCATACAATGAGAGCTTTCATGGCTATTCGGCAGCCGGACATTCTGACGCAGAGCAGCTTGCTCGGTATCTTCATCTGTTCATTCACAGTTTTGTATGGATGCACTATGCGTTGGTCACGAGTCCGAAGTTTGGCGCAGAACGAAGACAGATATACAAGACCGATTTCGACGAGTGCCCCATTATTCCTTTTCACAGCCTGTCAGACGAACAAAGACAAGCTTTGCTTGGACTATCTAAACGTATCGAACGCGAAGACGTAACCGTTTTTGAAAAGATAGACGACTTCTTTGGAAGTTTGTTCGGACTGGACAACAAGGACATGGAGGTCGTGCGTGACACGGTTGAAGTGGCGATGCCTTACATCGAGTCGCGTGACCGCGCCTGCAATCCGCCTCGCCCGGTAGAGCGCGAGCACTTCCGTAAACGCCTTGAATCCATCCTGCGTCCGTTCTTCAAAGTCACAGGCGACGAACCGCAGGTGGAACTCTGGAAACCAGACGCGACGTTCCTCCAGACTTCCGCGCCCTTCGGCCTGCTGTTCATCTCGAAACGCGGCACAACGATGCCCGCGCCGGATAGGTTATTCCACGACGTGCTGCTTAAACTGGCCGAGGACACCGGCAGCACACGCATTATCCAGCAAGTCGAGGGCGGCCTGCTCGTCGCTTTGCTCAACCAGTATCGCTACTGGACACCGAGCCGGGCGCGATTGCTCGGCGCGGAACTCGTCCGCGAACATCTCGACGTTTTCGAGACCTGACGCATGACGCTGGAAATGTTCGAGGAGAGCAACGAGGGGATTCGACTGCCGCATCCGCCGTTGTCCTTGCGCCTTCATCTGGTCGTTGAGTCCGCCATTTGCGCAGCGTGGGAATTGATGACAAATCGCGGACGGACTGGTTTCGATTTGCAGACAGCCAATGAGGACACCGTTACGCATGAACTCTACGAGCGGCTTTACGACGAAGTGTTCGACAAGGGCTTGGTGAGCGGATTTGACCGCGAGGTTTTCGCTTCGATGCGCCGTGAACCAAAGGTTCGCAATTTCAACGGTCGCAACCCGGACAAAATGCCAGACCTTCTCGTGGATTTCATAGACCGACCAGCCGGGGTAATGAACTCGCAGCATGGCCTCTTCATCGAATGCAAACCTGTGGACCAAAAGCACCCCGCAGGTTCGGCGTATTGTGATGAAGGACTCATCCGCTTTGTGCGCGGCGACTACGCGTGGGCGATGCAGAGCGCGATGATGATCGGCTATGCACGAGAGGGCTATTCCCTTGTGCCCAAACTTTCCGAAGCCCTCGCCTCCAACCGCAAAGAACCGATTTCGACTTCGTTCGGCCCGGAGTCTTGCCCACGCACGAGAGCGACGGCGATTGCCGAGCAGGTTGCAATTTCCAAGCACCAGCGCACGTTCAACTACATCGAAGACAATTCGCCAGCAGGAATCATTGTCATCCGCCATTTGTGGCTGAGACGTGGATGACCGGCTGCTTCCGGCGCTTTCCGTCCCTGCCGAAGCGTTTTGCGCAACTGGTAAAGTTTACCAGTTGCCAAGCGCGTAAACTGATCTCCGAGATCAGTTGATGCCGCTGGCTGGTCACAAAACGATTGGCAGACGCCGCACATGGCCGAGTTGCCCACCGGCGCAATCCCAGGCGATGCCCAACCTCGTGATTAAGGACGCATGAGCGCGTTGCGGACATAAAACGCCGAGGCCGGGCTGCCCACCCTCGATGAGGCGCGTCAGTGCCGGTCTGCTAGCCCTAAGCAACGAACTTCACTCCCTTTGTTGGTAGCCTCTTGAAAGCAATCCAACAAATAATGTAAACTATAAGCCCGAAAAACCAGAAAAACGCAAGCAGGATGAAGGCGACTTGGAGACCCCCTTTGTTCATTCCCCATTTGTGAGCGAGACCGGCACAGACACCGCCGATTGTGCTCTCGTCCGAACTTGTGTAATAACCCGAATACTCCGACGGCCCTGTGGCAATTGAAGAACCACGCGATGGGGAGAAACCAGCCACGTAAATGGAAACGGCATTCCCATCTCGGACCTCAAAATCAACTCTGGTTCCACGAACTGGAAGATGTGCGTCTTTCCAGTCAGTTCCAACGAAGGAATAGCGTCTCCCGTCGTCCCCCGAGATCGTGCCTGAGTTGGACTGAACCCTAAAATCAAGAATATTCCCTTTAACCGAAAAAGGAGCCTGATTGGAAATTAATGGCGGAACCGAGGACAGCGTCGAGAGCGGTGGACCCTCCAATGGAACTTGAGGGACGTAGAGTTGCGTTTCTGCCCCGCAGTGTGGACACGTCGCATTGCGCCGTTCACCTTTACTGAAACCGTTAGCATCAAATTGGATGTGGCCGCTGCAAAGCTCGCACGGACATGTGGCGAGACGTGGTTGTGGTTCAGCAACAGGGCGGTTCATAATTTCACCTTTTGGTATTTGAGTTCTAGCACTGCTCTTAGAAACAAGAAGGATAAGAATGATTATCGGCAAGCAGCAGAAAGGAAGAAGCATTACTTCGCCCGCACCCAAATTGAAAAACGCTTGCATACGCTTATCAGAATTCTTGCTTACCCAAGCGAGGATTATTCAATTCGCATGTCAGCCGTCAAGCCGTGAGATGTAATCGCTGCCAGTGCAGATAATCGTTTCACGTTGTTGGTCGGCTGTGCAGCCGGTGCGGGATGCGCTTGGAAACGTGCTCCTTAGACTGGTCTATTAAGTCCGCATATTGCCGGTTAAACCATGTAATCGCCTTTTGAGCCTTCTCAATGTGATCTTCTCTGACTTCCACGTCGAATACGTTCTTTGGATGCATTAGGCGATGTCGAACCTCAAATGTCTCGCAGAGAGCCGCAAACCCTTCCGTTCCAGAATCTACTTCAAAAGCCAGTCCAACTGCTTTAGCGAACAGACGAAACGATTCCTTGAATGCATCTCGTATCGGCAGCCATTTCGGTCTTGTTGTTGCCACCCCGTTCACGAGCACGGTCCTCACCTCGGTTAAAATCTCCGTCTCCTCCTTAGAAAACGCCTCCTTAGAAACAGCCGCCATTTCTATTGCCTCCCTTCGGAACATATACAGCCTTGCCTCAATATTCGCACAGAGGCAACGAAATAGGGTTCTTGACCAGAACTGGTTGTTTTGTTTGTCGAGTCGCCACTGCTTGATTGCGAAATGGTAGTCGGCGTCAAGAGGCGCAATAGTCCATGAACCGAGCTTCGTGAGCCTGCGAAGGGCCTTATGCTGCCTGAGAAGTTCTTCTTGTGATTCGTTCACATCATCCATTCGTCGTTGCGTTCCGCTTGCGGATGGCCAAGCACATGGAACAGGAAATGGGGGCGAAGTCAATCGTGAATTTTACGACGCCGGAGCCGAGCGCAAGGCGAGCGTCAATCGCCCCGTCCTCGGCCAAGCGCTCTCTCGGGCACCAGCCGCCGTGCGGGATTCCATGTTCGATGGCGAAGTCCACTTGCTCCGGCAGGGCGGTTCTGCGAGAATCAGGATCGGGCCACAGCACGGGGCTGCGGTGCCTCACGGCGAGCGGAGGCGGTAGAAGCGTCTGACGTAATGCGTCGAATTTGGATCGTTGAAATAAACTGTGCCGACACCGAGCGTATTGGTTTGCATGGGCACCCAGACGGGATTGGCCAGACTTGTGCAGGCTTCCACAACGATCAACATTCCGTAGCTTCCGGTGAAGGTGAATCCGAATTGATTCGCTCGGACTCCAACACTGCTATCCACCACCTGCGGGTTGCACGGCAAGGCCGGACGACCGGCAAACGTTGTGCCCCATCCCACGGTTCCCGGCAGATAGTAGAGAATCGAATGGTCAGCGCCGGAGAATATATTTGCTCCACCGAGGCTAGGGGTTGCGCCGTGGAAATAGACTCCAGCTAGGTTGGTGCAGCCAGCAAACGCAGAGTCCCCTATGGTGGTGACACTGTTCGGGATCGAAACGATGGTTAGGCTCTTGCAATCATAGAACGCAGAGCTTCCGATGGTGGTGACGCTGTTGGGGATTGTGACGCTGGCTAGCCTCACGCATTCATAAAAAGTCCCGTCCACGATAAACGTCAAACCGTTGGGGATCGTGATGCTGGTCAGGCTTCCGCAGTTCCAGAATGCACCGGCTCCGATACTGGCGACGCTGTCCGGTATCGTGATGCCGGTCAGGCCGCTACCCGAGAACGCAGAGTCCCCTATGGTGGTGACACTGTTCGGGATCGAGAGGTTGGCTAGGCTTGTGCAATCATTGAACGAAGAGCTTCCGATGGTGGTGACACTGTTGGGGATTGTGACGTTGGCTAGGCTCACGCATTCATAGAACGTCCCGTCAGCGATGGTGGTGATACCGTTGGGGATCGTGATGCTGGTCAGGCTTCCGCAGTTCCAGAATGCACCGGCTCCGATACTGGTGACACCGCTGGGGATCATGATGCTAGTCAGGCTGCTGCCCAAGAACGCAGAGCCTCCGATGCTGGTGACCAGCAGGCCATTGATCATGGGAGGAATGGTCACCGCACCGCCAGGGCCGGTGTATCCCGTAATGGTGACCGTCAGGTCGGCGTTGATCGTGTAGTTGAACTGGGCTTGCAGTTCGGTTGTAAACCCGGCCATTATGCACAAAGTCACGAACAGGAGTTTAGTGATTTTCACATTTGATACTCACGATAAGCGATATTCATTTCATTCACTAATTGACCTTTTGAGATAGCATCTCTCATGCCGGTTTCCTCGGATTTCTGACTATTCAGGCTCTAGCAGCGTTCAAACTCCCACCCCCCGATGCTGATTACGTTGGTGCCTATCGTGACGCTGGTCAGGCCGTGACAGTTACCGAAAGCATCGAACACGATGCTGGCAAACCGGGCAGCCATTGATCGTGTCGGGGATGGTCACCGCGCCGCTCGGCCCGGTGTATCCCGTGATCGTGCCGATATTCGTCGTGAAAGTGAACTGATCCTGCACTACGGCGCTGAGCGTCAGCGTCAGCAGCGCAAGCAGCACCACTTTGAACGACGCCTTCATTGCACATTTTGACTTCCGGGAGAAGGCTGCGGCGTCTCTTTCTCCATGTCTGCCGTTTTACTCCTTTGGTAGGAGCCTGGCGAGAGGAATGTTAAAGCAAATTGTCGAGGCGGCAGCGGCCCCCTGGGAACCTATAGCGCTCCATACATCCGGCAGTCGGGCCAGGAAGGCGTTCCGCCAGCTATCGGCCTGGCCTGGGCCAGCTACGCTCCAGCGCTGGGCCTCCGTGTTTCTGGTGCCGACCGGCATCGGCAGGTCCACACGGCCTGGTGGGCTAAGCCATAGTGCCGCTTGCGCCATCTCAGGCTGGCAAGGTGCGCTTGCTCTGACACGGCGCTTCCGCAAATATCGGACTCGTGCCGCAGCACCAGCCAGGACCACTGGACAAGCTTTTGGCCTACGCCCAGGGCTACGCCGAGTTTGCCATGCGCAACATCGGCCATGTCCCGCCCGCGCTCCTGGCCGAGTCGCCCTCGGGCCTGATCCACTTCGTCCCGGACAGCCTCAAGGACGAGCGGGCCAAGGACAATC
>OCZT010004019.1_pt1 | contig 14932 bp, 14 predicted proteins | sample 1539031 | NCBI WGS metagenome assembly OCZT01 (sample SAMEA3539308, study PRJEB22396) | soil metagenome | biome: tundra; feature: field; material: soil | place: USA | collected 2010-05 | depth 0.15 m
CCAGCGAAGCAGGATCGATCAGGTCGGCGCGCGAGCGTGTGTCGGCCATGTACTGGTGCGGAATGTAACTGCTCATACGCGTTACCTGCGGTTTGCGCTCGGGTATCGTCGGGCGGGTGCGGGCGTGGCCCAGGAGCCGACCCTCTCGGACGCTGCGCGTCCTGCGGCCGGGTCGTCCCCTGGGCTACGCCCGCGCCCGCCCTCCACCGGACGAGATGCATACGCGCCGTGACGGTGAGTGCCGCTACGGCCACGCAGCCCGGCGCGCCGACGCACGTTCACTCGCGACCTTCACTGGCGCCAACAGCGAGGCGCGTGGGATGGTGTTCGTCCGGACGACCCGGCCGCAGGGCGCGAAGCGACCGAGAGGGTCGGTCGGACGAATACCATCGCGCGCGCCGTGAGCTACGCGCGTTGTTCCAGTTAGGGAGAGCACCGGCGCGCGGCTATACTTAATGGTTGAAAAGCCGCGCACCCGAACAAGGAACACCTTGCAGCTCGACCGCATCCGCAACTTCTGTATTATCGCGCACATCGATCACGGCAAGTCGACCCTCGCCGACCGCCTGATCGAGGCCACCGGCATGCTCCAGAAGCGGGAAATGAAGGAGCAGGTGCTCGACACGCTCGACCTCGAGCGCGAGCGCGGGATCACGATCAAGCTGAACGCCGTGCGCATGAGCTACACGGCGAAGGACGGCGTGACCTACGAGCTGAACCTGATCGACACGCCGGGGCACGTGGACTTCACGTACGAGGTGTCGAGGTCGCTTGCGGCGTGCGAAGGAGCGATCCTCGTGGTCGACGCGTCGCAGGGGATCCAGGCGCAGACGCTGTCGAACCTCTTCCTCGCGATGGAGGCGGGACTGGAGATCATCCCGATCCTGAACAAGATCGACTTGCCGGGTGCCGAGCCGGAGCAGCGCCGCGCCGAGGTGGTCGGCCTGCTGGGATGCGATCCGTCGGACATCCTCCTGGTGAGCGCCAAGGAGGGGATCGGCATCGTCGAACTGCTCGAGCGGGTCATCGAGAAAACGCCGCCGCCGAGCGGCGATCCGCGGGCCCCGCTCCGCGCGCTGGTGTACGACTCCTACTACGACCGCTATCGAGGGGCCGTGCCGAGCATTCGCGTGGTGGACGGCACCATCAGGAAAGGGACGCGCATCACGTTCGGCGCGAACGACGGCGTGTACGAGGTCCAGGAAGTCGGCTACAACCAGCTCCGGCAGGTGCCGACCGAGGCGCTGACCGCGGGCGAAGTCGGCTACGTCGTCGCGAGCGTGCGATCCGTGAAGGAGACGCGCGCAGGCGACACCGTGTTCGACGCCGATCATCGCGCGGCGGCCCCACTCCCGGGATACCAGGCGGTGAAGTCGTTCGTGTTCGCGGGCCTTTATCCGACCGACACCCAGCAATACGAGGAGTTGCGCGACGCGCTGGAGAAGCTGCAGCTCAACGACGCCTCGCTGCATTACGAGCCCGAGACGTCGACGGCGCTCGGCTTCGGGTTCCGCTGCGGGTTTCTCGGGCTGTTGCACATGGAGATCGTGCAGGAGCGGCTCGAGCGCGAGTTCAACCTCAGCCTCGTCACGACGGTTCCGAGCGTGGAGTACCGCGTCCACAAGACCGACGGCGAGCTCCTGCTCGTCGAGAATCCGGCCTTGATGCCGCCCGCGGCGGTCGTCGAGTACGTGGAGGAGCCGTACGTGAAGGCCCGCATCATGGCGCCCGCCGAGTACATCGGGGCGATCATGACGCTCGGCACGGAGCGGCGTGGCGCGTACAAGGGGATGCACTACATCGACACGGCCCGGGTCGAGTTCGACTGGGAGTTCCCGCTCGCGGAGATCATCCTCGACTTCTTCGACAAGCTGAAGTCCATCTCGCGCGGCTACGCGTCGCTGGACTATGAAATGCTCGAGTACCGCCGGAGCGACCTCGTGCGCCTCGACATGCTGATCAACGGGGATGCCATCGACGCGTTCAGCGTCATCATCCACGAGGACAAGGCGTACGAATGGGGCCGCAAGATCGCCGACAAGCTGAAGGAGCTGATCCCGCGGCAGCTGTTCGAAGTCGCGATCCAGGCGGCCATTGGAATGAAGGTCATTGCGCGAACCACGGTAAAGCCGCTGCGCAAGGACGTGCTCGCCAAGTGCTACGGCGGCGACATCACGCGAAAGCGGAAGCTCCTCGAGAAGCAGAAAGAGGGAAAGAAGCGGATGAAGCAGGTCGGGTCGGTGGAGATCCCGCAGGAGGCGTTTCTGGCGGTGTTGCAGGTCGAGTAGCAGACCGAAGACGGAAGACCGAAGACCGAGGACGATACTCGACTCGCGGCCTCCGTCTTCGGTCTTCCGTCTTCGGTCTTCCGTCTTCGGTCTCATGTCCTCTCTCGTCATCCAAACCAGCTTTCTCGGTGATGTGGTGCTCACGACGCCGCTCCTCGCGGAGCTTGCCGCGAGGGGACCGGTGGATGTCGTGGTGACGCCCGCGGCGGCGCCGCTGCTCGAGAATCATCCCGCGGTGCGCGACCTGCTCGTGTTCGACAAGCGCGGCGCGGACGACGGCCTCGCGGGGCTGTGGCGATTCGCGCGTGGCCTGCGCAGGCGCGCCGACGGAACGAAGCGGGAGACCTCCGTGGCGTATCTCGCGCAGGGTTCCGTTCGCAGCGCGTCGCTCGCGCTCGTCGCGGGAATTCGCGAGCGCGTCGGATTCGATTCGTCGGCTGGTCGCCTGTTGTACTCGCAACGCTCGCACTATCGGCGCGACCGGCATCACGCGGAACGGCTGTGGCGGCTCGCCGCGGGCGATGACGCGCCCGATCCCGCGGCCGAGGGGATCCGCCCGCGACTCTATCCCGGCGAGCGCGAGCGAGCCGCGGTCGACGCGCTGCTGAAGGACGTGCCGCGCGACGGCGCGCGGCTGTTCGCGCTCGCGCCGGGGAGCATCTGGGGCACTAAGCGCTGGCCGCATTTCCCCGGGCTCGCATCGCGCCTCGCGCGGCTCTATCGCCTCGTCGTGATCGGCGGCCCGGACGATGCCGCGCTCGCCCGCGAGGTCGCACGCGCGGCGGGCCCCGAGCGTGTCATCGACGCGACCGGCAGGCTCGCGCTGCTCGCGTCCACGGAGTTGCTCGCGCGCTGCGCAGGACTCGTCACCAACGACTCGGCGCCGCAGCACCTCGCATCGGCGGCCGGCACGCCGACGCTCACGATCTTCGGCCCGACCGCGGCGGCGTTCGGATTCGGCCCGCTGGCGCCGCGCCACGCGACCACCGGACACGAGTCGCTCGATTGCCGGCCATGCCACGCGCACGGGCCCGACACGTGTCCGCTCGGGCACTGGAAGTGCATGCGGGAACTCGGCGTCGAGCAGGTGTCACGCGCGTTGGATACTTTATTGCTTCCATGAAACGCACAGCCTACGTCCTCGGCGTCGACCTCGGGGGCACGAAGATATCCGTCGGCGCGATGACGGCGGACGGCAGCCGGCGGCTCGGATTGCACTCGCAGCCGACGCTTGCGGCGGAAGGCGCCGACGCGGTCGTCGGGCGCATCGCGTCGATGATCGAGTCGGTCATGGCGCAGGCGATGGCGGAAACCGGCGCCCTGCGCGGCGACTTCCTGGGGGTCGGCATCGGGAGCCCGGGCCCGATTGATCGCGAAGCGGGGCTGGTGATCACCACGCCGAACCTCGGCTGGCACGATTTCCCGCTGCGCGACCGCATCGCCAGCGACGTGGGCCTCCGCGCGACGCTCGACAATGACGCCAACTGTGCGACGCTCGGCGAGTGGTGGATCGGCGCCGCACGCGGCGGGCGTAACGTCGTGGGACTCACGATCGGCACGGGGATCGGCGGCGGCCTCATCATCGACGGCAAGCTGTACCACGGCTCGAGCGACGCCGCGGGCGAGATCGGCCACACCAGCATCGATGCGGCCGGCAGGCGCTGCAATTGCGGCAACTATGGCTGCCTCGAGGCGTACGCGTCCGGTCCGGCGATCGCCGACCGCGCTCGCGAGGCGCTGGCCGGCGGCGAGGACTCGCTGCTCACGACGATGGTCCGGGGCCGCCTCGAGCAGCTCACTGCGCAACATGTCTACGAGGCGTCCGCACAGGGAGACGACGTGGCCCGCGAGGTCGTGCGGGAGACGGCGCGCTACATCGGCACCGGCGTCGCGAACCTCCTGAACATCTTCAACCCCGACGTCGTGGTGCTCGCCGGCGGCGTCGCGCAGGCCGGCGAGGACCTGTTCGGTCCCGTTCGCACCGAGGTCCGCCGGCGCGCCTTCAGGCCGGCGGTGGAGGCGTGCCGCATCGTGCCGGGCACGCTCGGAGGAGCGGCGGGAGTGGTCGGCGCGGTCGCGACCTTCCTCGCGCGCCACCCGGCGGAGGCGTGAAGCGCCGCAAGCGACTCGGCGTGATCGGCACGTTCGTGTGGGATGTGATCCACGGACGCGATCCGCTGGGCGCACCCGTGGAGGAGTGGGGAGGGATCACATATGCGCTGAGCGCGTTCGACGCGGCGCTTCCGCCCGACTGGGAACTCGTTCCCCTCGTGAAGGTCGGCGAGGACCTCGCCCCGCAAGCCCGGAATTTTCTCGCCGGCCTCCGGCGCGTGGCCCCGGACGCGAGGCCCATCGTCGTGCCGTATCGCAACAACCGGGTCGAGTTGTTCTATTCGGACGCCGAACGGCGCAGCGAGGTCCTCTCCGGCGGCATTCCCGGCTGGAGCTGGCTCGGTCTCGCGCCGCTCGTGCGCGACCTCGACGCCCTCTACGTGAACCTCATCAGCGGCTTCGAGCTCGACCTCGCCACGGCCCAACTGCTGCGACAGAACTTCGCGGGGCCCATCTACCTCGACCTGCACTCGATCGTGCTCGCGGTGCAACCGGACGGACTTCGGACGCCGCGTGCGCTGCCGGACATCGCGGCGTGGTGCCGCTGCGCCGACTTTCTCCAGGTGAACGAGGACGAACTCGCGATGGTCGCACCCGACGGGCTGGCGCTCGCCGCCACGGCGCTGGCGAACGGCGTGCGCTCGCTCGTCGTCACGCTCGGCGCGCGCGGCATCGTGTACTTCGCGGCGCCCGGGTTCGAGAAACTCGACGATCTCCGCCGCGACGCGGAGATCGCGCCGCGCACGGCGCGGGCGGAATCGCTCGGGGCGATCAGAACACAGTTGGTGCCCGCGCGCGTTGCGCAAGTGGCCGGCGGCGGCGACCCCACTGGATGCGGCGACGTGTGGGGCGCAACATATTTCTCCCATCTCGCCGGCGGCGACCTGCTGCCGGACGCGATGAGGGCGGCGCTCGAAGCCGCGGCACGAAACGTCGAACACCGGGGAGCCACCGGTCTCGCTCACTACCTGCGCAGAGAATTGAGTCCCACGTGACCGTTGTCATTGCCGTTCCCTCATCGCTGGACGATCTCACGTTCGAGAGCGTGCTCGACCAACTGGCGCCTCACCCGGCCGAGGTGAAGGTCATCATCGACGCGCGGCATTCGACGTTCGCCACGCCGTACGGACTCACCGCAATGCTGACGCTCGCGCAGACGCGCGCCGAAAAGCCCGAGTTCCTGCCGCCGGAGAATCCCGACACCGTGTCGTACTGGGCGCGCGCGGGCTTCTTCCGATACGCAGAGGAGTTGTTCGACGTGCGCGGACACGTGCCGCGTCCGCGCTCGGCCGGCGAGAGCGACGTGCTGCTCGAGGTGACGCCCGTCACCAGGAGCGACGACGTGCACGGTGTGGTGGAGCGCATCCAGGAGCGCGCCGCGAGCATCCTCCTGAACAAGCTGCATCTGGAATCGCGCGCGACGATGGGATTCGCGATGACGCTGTCGGAGGCGTGCCAGAACATCGTCGAGCACGCCGGCCGAGGCGGCTGGGTGATGGTGCAGGCGTACAACTACCGCCGACGTCTCGGAGGACGGTTCGTCGTGGTGATCGCGGTGTGCGACGCCGGGGTCGGGTTTCGCTCGTCGCTGGAGAGCGGGCAGCGCCGTCCGCTATCGGATCGCTGGGACGACGCCGTCGCGCTCGAGGCCGCGGTGGTGAACGGCGTGAGCCGGTACGTGGATCCGGGGCGCGGCCAGGGACTGAAGGGCATTCGCGGGTACGTGCACCGCTGGGAGGGAAAATTCTCCGTGCGGAGCGGCACCGCGCGGATCGCGCTCATCCCGAGCTGGGAGGACGACCTGCCGCGCCGCGAGAATCTCTCGTACTTTCCGGGCGCGCAGTTGCAAATCATCATTCCGGAAAAAGTGAGCGCAGTGGCGTGACGCGAATCGACGTAGGTTCGGTGCTCAGGCATTCCGCGAACCTTCCGTTCTCGGATCTCGTGACGCGCCCGACGGGCGCGGCCGTGCGCCGTTGCATCCAGTCGGAGCTGGCCGCGCTCAACGACGGCGACGTGGCGCTCCTGGACTTCTCGCATATCGGCATGATGGACTACTCCTGCGCCGACGAAGTGGTCGCGAAGCTCCTCATCGCGCTTTCGGGGCAAGACGCCCGCACCGGCTACGTCGTCTTCCACGGCATCACCGACGTGCACCTCGAGGCGATCGAGGTGGTGCTCGACCATCATGGCCTCGCCCTCGTCGTGCAGTTCGCGGACGGCGGCGCACGCCTCGTCGGCGCGGTGACGGACGATGAACGCACCATCTGGGAGATGGTGTACGCGCGCGGTTCCGCGTGCGCCACCGACGTCGCGATCGGCGTCGGCCGCGAACCGGCCGAAATGACGCGCATCCTCGACTCGCTGCTGCAACGCCGGCTGCTCCGGCACGACGGTGCCGCCTACGCTCCGCTCGGCCCGGTGCAGTAGTGGCGTACAACCCGCCGCTTCAGGTCGTCGGGTTCATCGGTACGCGCGCTTCCGACGCCGAACGCGGGCCGCTCGTCATGCTCAACGCGGATGAAGCGCGCCAGCGAATGATCGGCGACGGCGAGCTGGTGTGGGTGTACGGTCCGCGTCGGCACGACCTGGCCCCCGTGCTGATCGATGACAGCATACCGCGGGGCGGCGTCGTCGTGCGCGACGTCGCAGGACTCGCGCCGACCGAGATCGTCCGGTTGCTGAAGGTGGACACGGACCGTCCCGTGCTCGCAAAACCGCCTCGCGCCTGAAGGCACCCTGAGGAGTCCGCCGCCATGACCAGAAAGAAAGGGTCGTTGTCCCTGTCCACGCTCGCGATCCATGGCGGCGGCGAGACGCGCCGCGCCGGCGATCCCGTGGTCGCTCCGCTGGTGCAGTCGGTGAACTACGTGCAGGAGGTCGGCACGGGCGCGGGCCTCAAGTACACGCGTTACGGCAACACGCCGAACGCCGAGCGCGTCCAGCGGCGGATCGCCATGCTCGAGGGCGCCGAGGCGTCGCTGGTGCTCAGCAGCGGCATGGGCGCCACGGCCTGCGCGATGCTGGCCCTGCTCCGCCCCGGCGACCATCTCCTGGCGAGCGCGTTCATCTACGGCGGGACCCACCGCCTGTTCACCGAGGAGTTCAGCCGCCACGGCATCGACGTGACGCTGGTGGATCCACTGGAGCATCGCGCGTGGCGCAACAAGCTCCGCAAGGAGACGCGCGCGATCTTCGTGGAATCGCCGGTGAACCCGACCTGCCGCCTGCTCGACCTGAAGCCCATCTCCTATCTCGCGAAGGAAGCCGGACTCGCGCTCGTCGTGGACTCGACCTTCGCGAGCCCGGTGAACTTCAGGCCGATCGAGCACGGCGCCGACGTCGTGATCCACTCGGCCACGAAGTACCTCAACGGCCACCACGACGTGCTCTCCGGCGTCGTCGCGGGCACCGAGAGCTACATCCAGGAAGTGCTCCAGAAGGAGATGGTCTGGGGACAGACGCCCGACCCATTCGCGCTCTGGCTGCTGGAGCGCGGCCTCAAGACGCTCGACGTCCGCGTGCGGCGGCAGAACGAGAACGCGCTCCGCATCGCGCAGTGGTGCGCCGAACGCAAGGAGATCAAGCGCGTCCACTACCCGGGACTCCCCAGCCACCCGGATCACAAGATCGCGCGAGCGACGCTCGACGGCTTCGGCGGCATGCTCGCCATCGAGCTCTCGGGCGGCGGGCGGGCGACCGACAAGTTTCTCCGCCGCCTCAAGCTCGTGACACACGCGGCCAATCTCGGTGGCGTCGACTCGCTCGTGTGCGAGCCGCGGTACACGTCGCACGCCGCGATGACCAGCGAGGCGCGCGCCGCGATCGGCATTCCGGACGGCTTCCTCCGGCTCAGCATCGGGATCGAGGATGCCGACGACCTCATCGCCGACATCGAACAGGCGTTGAAATAGGGGATGGTCCGCTTCACGCACGTCTTCAAGGAGTTTCCCCGCACCGGGATGGCGCTTCGGGATGTCTCGTTCCACGTGGCACGCGGCGAGTTCGTCTTTCTCACGGGCCCGAGCGGCGCCGGCAAGAGCACGGTCCTCAAGCTGATCTTCCTCGAGGAGCGGCCCACGCGCGGAGAGGTGAAGGTGAGCGGCGCGAGTTCGGTCACCATCCGCGGCCGCGACGTGCCGCGCCTGCGCCGCAGGATGGGCGTCGTCTTCCAGGACTTTCGCCTGCTCGAGGATCGCAGCGTCGAAGCCAACGTCGCGTTCGCGCTGGAGGTCACCGGCGCGGCGCCATCCGCCGTTGGTCCCAAGGTCAGCCGCCTGCTCGGACAGGTCGGGCTCGCGTCCAAGGCGACGGCGCTGCCCCGCGAGCTGTCCGGCGGCGAGCAGCAGCGCGTGGCCATCGCGCGCGCCCTCGCGAACGACCCGGTGGTGGTGATCGCGGACGAGCCCACGGGCAACCTCGACGAACGCGCCACGCGCGGCATCTTCCAGCTCCTGCGCGACATCAACGCCAGCGGCACGGCGGTGATCATGGCGACGCACGACCTCGACCTGATCCGCCGTGCGGAGTGCCGGACCATCGAGATGAACCACGGCGCGATCGTCTTCGATACCGCCGCGCCGGCCGGCGCGAGCCCCGCGCGGGGCAAGGACGCGCCGTGAGGCTCGCCTGGCGCGAAGCCCTGTTGTCCTTCAAGCGCGCACCGATGCTGAGCGTGCTCAGTATCACCACCATCGCGTTCTCGCTCTTCGCCTTCGGCCTGTTCGGCCTGGTGGCGCTGAACATCCGGCGCCAGCTCGGGCAGCTCGAGGAGCGCGTCGAGATCCGCGCGTTCGTGGTGGACGGCACGGGCGCCGAGGCCACGAGCGCCGCACTCGGCGACATCAGCGCATTCCCGGAGGTCGCGTCCGCCAAGCTCGTCACTCCCGAGGAGGCGCTGGTGCGCGCCCGCCAGGAGCTGGGCGAGTTCAGCGACGTGTTCGATGCGGGCATCCTTCCCGCGTCGATCGAAGTGAAGCTGAGGCCGGGCCACAGCGATCCCGCAATGGTTTCGGCCGTCGCCGCCCGCATCAGGAACTACGACTTCATCGACGACGTGCGATTCGGCGAAGAGTGGGTTCAGAAGCTCTACCGCATCCGCAACATCGCGACGCTCGCCGGCACGCTCCTCGGCCTGACGTTCGCCGCGGTCGCCGTCATCATCATCGGATCGACGATCCGCATGGCGGTGCTCGCGCGTTCGCGCGAGATCTCGATCATGCGCACCGTCGGCGCCACCGACTGGTACATCCGCAGCCCGTTCCTGATCGAGGGACTGCTCAAGGGGACGCTGGGCGGCCTGCTGGCGCTGCTCTTCACCTGGCTCGCCCACATGATGGTCGAGCGACTCATGTTCCGCACGGAGTTCTTCGACGCGAAGGTCGCGCTGGCCGGCGTGGCCGCCGGCGCCCTGATCGGCGTGCTCGGCAGCGCGTTCTCGATCGGCAGGCATCTCCGGGACGTGTAGTGCGAACCGGCGGAACGGCCCTGCTGATCCGCGCGCTCCCGGTCGTGCTTGGCATGCCGCTTCAGCTTGGCGCCCAGCAGGCGGGGCCGCCGCCCTCCTCGCAGCCCCAGGGCGCCGCCGAACGCCTCAAGGCGCAGAAGGACGAGCTGGAGAAGATCCGCCTCGAACGGGAAGACCTGCAGCGCCGCCTGCACAACCTGCAGTCCACGGTGCACGACCTCTCGCAGGAGCGCACGAACCTCGCGCGCCAAGCCGACGCCACCGCACGTGCCGTGCGCTCGCTCGACCGCCAGCTCGGCGCGCTCGCCGGCGAGGAAGGCCAGATCACCGAGGCCCTGGTTCGCGCGCAGGACGAGCTCGCGATCAAGCGCAGCGTGCTGAAGCACCGGGTGCGCGACATCTACAAGCGCGGGGCGCTGTATTCCCTGGAAGCCCTGCTCTCGGCGCAGTCGATCGGCGAATTGATGGCACGCTACAAGTACCTGCATCTCGTCGCACAACGCGACCGCGCCCTCGTGAGCCGCGTGGAAGCACTCGGGCGGCAGATCGGCAACCAGCGCCAGGCGCTCGCGACGCTGCGCACCGACGTCGAGAGTTCGCGCCAGCAACGTGCGGAGGAAGAGCAGCGGCTTCGCCAGCTCGACGCACGCCGCGCGAGCAGCCTCGCGCAGGCGGAGGCGACGGAACGGCAGGCCGAGAGCCGGCTCGCGCAGATTGCGAAGGACGAGGCGCGCGTCGGCAGCGTCATCGCGTTGCTCGAAGTCGAGCGCAAGCGCGCGGAGACGCGCGGCGGAAGCGCGACCCCGTCGAGCAGCACGCTGAAGACCTCCGATTTCGGGCACCTCGACTGGCCGGTCGAGGGGACCATCATCTACCGGTTCGGCCGCCTCGTGAATCCCAACAACACCACGACACGCTGGCTGGGCATCGGCATCTCCGCAGCCGAGGGAACGCCGGTGAAAGCGGTGGAGGCGGGCGTGGTCGCGCTCGTCGACGAGAGCTTCAGCACGTACGGCAGGACGGTCATGATCCAGCACGGCGGCAACGATTACTCGATCTACAGTTCGCTCGGGCGAATATCGGTCGCGAAGGGGACGCGAGTCGCAAAGGGCCAGACGATCGGCACGGTTGGGAAGTCCGACCCGGACATGGGGCCGCACCTGCATTTCGAGATGCGCCCCGGGCAGCGCGCGGTGGATCCGCTCGAGTGGCTGCGGTCGAGAAGGTGAGGAGGACGGAAGACCGAAGACGGAAGACGGAAGACCGAAGACCGAAGACGGAGACGGCACTCGGGCCGCTCGGAGCGCACATTTCCACGGCGGGCGGAGTCGCGAACGCGCCGCCGCGCGCGGACGAGATCGGCGCGACGGCGATGCAGATCTTCACCAAGCAGCCGAACCGCTGGGCGGAGCACGAGGTGACGGCGGCGGAAGCGGCGGCGTTCCGTACAGCGCTGGCCGCAAGCGGCGTGCGCTTTACGAACGCGCACGACAGCTACCTGATCAACCTCGCCTCGCCCGACCCGGCGCTCCGCGCGAAGTCGATCGGCAGCTTTCGCGGCGAACTCAGGAGGTGCCATGCGCTCGGTCTCGACGCGCTCGTATCGCATCCCGGGAACTTCATGGACGACCGCGCCGAGGGAATCGCGAGAAACGCCGACGCAATTACGCGGGCGCTCGAGATGGAGCAGGGCCCGGCGCGCCTGCTCATGGAGCTCACGGCGGGCCAGGGCACGGTGATCGGATCCACGTTTGAGGAAATGGCGCTATTGCTCGGGAAGATTCCCGCGAAGCTGCGCAAGCGCGTGGGCGTCTGCCTCGACACCGCGCACGTGTTCGCCGCGGGATACGACCTCATCAAGGACTACGACGGCGTATGGTCGCGGTTCGACGACGTGCTCGGCATTTCGCGGCTCGGGCTGCTGCACCTCAATGATTCCAAGGCGCCGCTCGGCTCGAAGAAGGACCGGCACGAACAGATCGGCAAGGGCGCCATCGGCGCAGCGGCGTTCAGGCGGCTCATGAACGACAAGCGGCTGGCGAACGTCCCCAAGGTCCTCGAGACACCCAAGGGCGTGGACATGGTGACGAACGATCGCCGGGCGCTGAGGATGCTGCGGGGATTCGTCACGAAGAGCTGAGCGCGACGAGCGTACCACGTGCGGGGCGGCGCCGGAATCGGCGCCGCCCCGCACGACTATACGCCGAGGTTCACGCGGAACTGAACCGAGCGCGGCCTGCCGACCGACGCGCCGCTGAAGAAGGCACCCTTGAGCAAGTAAGCACGATCAAAGAGGTTGTCGATGAACAACTCCGGACGCACGGTCGTGCCTCCGAACAGAAAGGTGTACCCCGCGCTCAGGTTGGTGATGTAGTTCGGCTGCACCTTGGTCGCCCGATTGAAGTCCAGCAGTCCGGTGCCGTACGCGCACCCGCAGTCGCTCGGGTCCACGCCGTTGGGCAGTCCGCTGCCGAAGATCTCAGTTGCGCTCAGGTAGAACGCTCCGAGCGAGTACACGGCGCTCGCGTTCATCGTCAGGCGCTGGTCGTGGTCGAGATCGAAGTAGCCCGTCGGCGTGGCTGTCGGAAAGAAGCCGCCGGTAATCGGGCCCAACCCATACGCGTGATTCAGCGCGATGTTCACGTTGCCGCTGAGGGGACCATTGGGTCGCACCTCGAGCACGGCCTCGACGCCCGTGATGCGGATCTGCGCGATGTTAACCTCGGTGACAATCGACGACCCGGGCACCGTATTGTCGTCGATTCCGGGCGAGCTTTGCTTGTAGTACGCCGAGAGTTTCGTCACGACACCGATGGGGAAGCGATGGATGTAGGCCGCCTCGAAGAAGTTGTCGCGCTCGGGAAGTGTCGGATCCGCGAGGACGCCTGACTGCGCCACGCTGGTGATCGCGCGGAGGTCCTCGACGTTGGTGGGGATGAAGAGTTTGGCGTAGTAAAGGTAGAACGTGTTCGCCGGGTCGATGAAGAAATTCAGGCGAACTCGCGGACTGAGCTGGGTTACGGTACCCGCGAACGGCGCGGTGTGCTCGTCCCAGCGCATTCCCGTGCGCAACTCGAAATGCTCTGACGGCGACCAAGCCGTCTGCGCGTACACGCCGAACTCGTTTCCGCTCAAGCCCGAGTTCGATGCCGGCCCGAACGCTCCCGACTGTGTCGTGGTCACGAAGCTCTCGTGGCCCGTGGTCACGAGCGTCTGGATGCCCGTCTTTACGTCGAACTTCTCGCTCGCGCGGTATGAGTAATCGACTTTCAAGCCGGTGGTCGTGAAGTCCCGGTTCTCGCGAAGATTGTATGGAGTGGGGTCCGGATAGAAGATGAACTGAGGATCATCCTGAAGTCCCGGCGTGTAGCGGAGACTGCCGTAACGGTAAAAGGCGCCCGCGAAGAGCTCTCCGCCCCTGGTCTCCTGACCCGTTGCACCCGTCTCGACGCTGAAGCGGTGCCGCCATCCAAGGTTCAGGAAGGCATTCACGTCGGCCTGAGCGTCGTCCTGGACTTGGCCGCCCGTTGAATCGTACGGAACCTGGAAGTTCGTTCGCGACCAGTTGCCTTCGAGGTCAATCACGTCACTCGACGACGGGTTGTACTGGATCTTTCCGAAACTATAGAGATCCTGGCCGTGATTGTGGTAGTTGAACGGCTTGAAGGTGATCGTGTCGAAGCTCACCGGCTCGCGACGCATGTCGGTGGACTGTTGCGAGAAGGAGCCGAAGAATCCCCACCTCCCGGCGTTTGCGCTCGCGCTGAGCGACTGGCCCGATGTGTTGAACGATCCGGCGAACCCGGAGGCGTTGAGGTGAAACGCGCCCGTCGGGATGCGTGTGGCGACGTCTATCACGGCGGCGTTCTTCCCCCCGAACTCCGCGTCCCAGCCACCTGTGCGGAAGTTGATCGAGTTCACGATTGAGGGATCGAACAGCTCGTTCAGCGAACCCGACACGCCGCTCGGCACCGGCACGCCATCGACGTAGTACGTGTACTCGGCGTGCTGGCCTCGAATGTGTACCTCTCCGGTAGGCGCCCGGACGGCGCCCGCGACCGATTCCTGGATCACCTGGGATGACGTGGTTGTCGGAGCCGCGTGCGATTTGTCCTCCGAGAAAGTCTGGTCGCCGGAACGCGTGTCGACCGCGATGGGCGCCTCCGCCATGACCTTGACGGCCGACAGCTCCACGACGGCTGCGCCGAGGCGGATATCGAGCCGCACATCGTCGCTCTTCATCGTCACCGTGCCGGTGAACGGCCTGAAGCCGATGAAATGCACGCTCACGGTGTAGGAGCCGTCGGGCAGGTTGTGCACACGGAATCGCCCGAACGCGTCGGTGAGGGTGTTCTGGATGATCTTGCCGTCTCGCATGACGCTGACCTGCGCGGAACTGAGCGGGTTGTTCGCTGCGCTGTCCGTGACGACGCCGTGAAGGTCAGCGGCCGGCGGAACCGCGGCTGACGCGAGGTCGGCGCCTGTGAAGAGAAATGCCGCGAGCGCAAGCACGCGGCCCGCGCGATGAATCCACGTTGATACAATCACGATCTGCTCCCGAGTTGTCAGAATTGCCTGAGTGAGTGCCGTGACGAACGGCGCGCGCGCCGGACCCCGAGCCGCGGGGCTGGTCACTGGCGATGTGCGTGCGCGCGACGGCCGTGATGATTCGGCCGGCGGCGTGTGTCAGCTCAGGCTGACGGGAGGGGCGCGGGTGCGCTCTTGCGCACGGGTGATGGACGCGGGGCTACGCGACGCGTCGTTGCTGACGGAGCAGCGCGCGGTCGTCCCGGCCGGTAGCGCCGGAGCGGCCGGACGCGGCGCCGAGAGGTTCGTGAGCAGCCGGCAGAGGGCGCAATCGTCCGGATGGACCGGTCGGCAACTCTTCTGTGTATGATCTTCGACATGAACCGGTTGCGGGCCGTCCGAGTCCGATACGAGACGCGCATCCGCGACGACGACGAGCGCGGGCACCGTCATCTGGATGATGGCGACCGCGGACAGCAGCATCCGGCTCAAGACGGAGCGTCGAGACATTGGCATCGAAATATATACGAGCCGCCCC
>OCZT010004020.1_pt1 | contig 14932 bp, 8 predicted proteins | sample 1539031 | NCBI WGS metagenome assembly OCZT01 (sample SAMEA3539308, study PRJEB22396) | soil metagenome | biome: tundra; feature: field; material: soil | place: USA | collected 2010-05 | depth 0.15 m
ATCGGAACGGATAATGGCCTGGTGAAGGTACCGGAAAGTACCGTGGGTCAATGAAGTTTGCGTTTCTTATTTCCGCGATGGCTTGTCTGGCCTGGGGCGACGCGGGCGTGCTGATCCCCTCGACCGCGAAGCAACCCGACCCGAAGGTGCTGACGCTGGACGAAATGTCGATTGCGATCACCATCGACAACGGGAACGCGAAAGTGAAGGTGCAGCAGATTTTCTCGAATCACACCGGCGCGCCGATCGAGGGAAATTACGTGTTCGCGCTTCCCGGCCGCGCCCTGATTTCCGATTTCGCTATCTGGGACGATGTGACGCGCATCCCTGGAGTGATCCTGGAACGCAAGCGCGCCGAGGAAGTTTATAACGACATCCGCGCGCAGGCGCTGGATCCTGGCCTGCTGCAAATGGGCGAGCGCGATGCCGACGAAGCGCGCCGCAGCGCCATCTTCAGCGCGCGCGTGGTGCCGATTCCGGCGTACGGGAGCAAGCGCCTGGAGATGGAGTATCAGGAACGGCTCACCGTGGAGCAGGGGGAATCGATGTTCGCCATTCCGCTGCGTCCCGACGTCTATCGCGCCCAAACCGCCGGCCGCCTGTCGATTTCGCTGGAGATAAAATCCGCCCACGCGATGAGCAACTTTCAGTTCGTAGGCAAGGCCTACGCAATGCAAACCGCCTCGCGCGACTTGAAATCGGTGAAGGCCAGCTTCAGCGGCAAGGCCGTCGCGTTGACCGAGGATTTCGCGCTGAAGTACGCGCTGGACGCCCGCAAAGACGGGCTCGAAGTGCTGACGTACCGGGACGGAACCGGTCCCGGATTCTTCGTGGCGTCGGCCTTGCTCTCCATGCCCGCGGCCAACGGTCCGCTCGCGCCGCGTTCGATCGTCGCGCTGTTCGACACGTCGCTTTCGATGCAGTGGGAAAAGCTGGAACGGGAGTTTCAAGCGCTGGAAGCGCTGCTGCGATCATTGAAACCGACCGACGAGTTCAATCTCATCATCTATAACGATAAGGTCGCGCCCTATTCGCCCGCGCCCGTGGCGGCGACTCCGGAGGCGGTCGATAAGGCTCTGGATTTTCTGCGCTTGGCCGCTTTGCGCGGCGGCACGAACGTCCAGGCGGCGCTCGATGCGGCGCTCGCGCAGCCGATGGCGCATGACCCCTATATCATCGTGCTCGGCGATCTGGGCGCGACCCGTGGCATTCTGCAAAACGGCAAGCTCGCCGAATGGTACGCCGCGAAGTGGAAGCAGGTGGCGGAGGCCAAGCGTCCGCGCACGTATGTTTTCGCTGTCGGCGACGATGCGAATCTTCCCCTGGCGCGCATGCTGGCGCGCAACAACGGCGTGCTCGAATCGGTCCGCTCCACCGAACCCATCGATTTCAAGCTGAAGGCGTTCTTATCGAAGGTCGGCAGGAAGCCGGTCGACAATCTGCATCTCACCACGTCCACGCCTACGAATTTCGATCTCATCTACGCGCTCGAAGAAAGCGTATTTCCGGGCTCGATGCAGACCTGGGTCGGCGAGTATAAAAAGCCCGCCGCGCAGGCGACGTTCACCGTCCAGCAGACGCGCGCGACCGTTCCTCTTCCCGCGCAAAATACCGAACATGAGTTTCTTCCGCGCGCCTGGGCTAAGGCTCGCGTCGATGCGCTGCTCGAAAAGATCGAACGTGAAGGCGAGGACCAGGCTTCGATCGACGAGATCATCCGGCTGTCGCGAAAATACAAATTTGTCACCCCGTACACGTCGTTTCTGGCCGCGCCGCGCGCCCTGTTGAGGCCTCGGCTGATTCGTCCGGGCGATCCGGTGCTGCGCGTGAAGACCGACGAATCCATCACCTCGGTGGTTGCGATGTTTCCGTTCGGCACGGTGAAGAAGCTGCGATATCTCAGCGGCGAAGACACGTGGCAGACACGATTTCTTGCGCCCAAGGATCTGGCCGACGGCGCCTATCGCGTTCGTCTGTTGCTGCGCGACAAGCAGGGCCGCACGTACCGCGAATCGAAAACGTTCGTTATCGCGAGCCAGCCTCCGGTAGTGAAAGTGAAGCTCGACCGGAAGCAATTCCATCGCGGAGAGGCCGTCAACCTGCACGTCAGCGCGTCGGACACCACGCGCACCATCGTCGCCAGAATGCACGGCGCGGCTCCGGTGTATCTCAAATGGAACGCGGAGATGGGATCGAACACGGGCCAGTTGCCGGTGCCCGCGACGTTCGCGGCGGGGCGCTATAAAGTCACCGTAACGGCCGAGGATTTCGCGCACAACATCGGCAGCGGGGAGGTGGAAATTGAAATTCTTCCCTAACGCGAGAACGGCAACGGCGGCGCTTGCGCTTGGCGGATTTTTCGCGGCGCGGGCTGAGTTGACCAAATGGGCCGAAGGCATCAACGCCGGGAATCGCATTGAAGCGGTCTTTTTCCGCAATGTCCTATTGCCCAGCGGCATCATCCCAGTTCGCCGCCCGCCGAAGGAGACGCGTCAGGAACTGACCAAGCTCATCGGCGCCGCTCCAAATGACGCCGAGCTGTACTCGCTCCGCGCGCTCGAAGACGAACAGCAGCTCGATTTCACCGCCGCCGAAGCGGATTGGAAAAAATACGCGGACGTCGCGACGGACAAAGGCGCGGCGCGTCTCGCACTGGCCGACTTCTATCACCGCCGCCTGCGATCGCGCGACGAGTTCAACGTGCTGGTCGCCGCGTCCTTCGAGCCTGCGCCCGCGTCTGAAAAATTGTTTCCGCCGTCGGCGCAAAGGCCCTGGAAAACCTTCCAGCGCTCGATCGATCTGGTCGACGAAGCGCGGCTCGACCCTTTGCTCGCCGTCGGGCAGTACACGCAATGGATCGCGCGATACCCCTCTGAAACCGGCCTTTATCGAAGCTTCTTCGCCTTTACGATGGCGCATGAGCGGTACGAGATCGCGAGCGACGCGATCTCGTCGTACAGGAAAGCCGTTCCGGGCGACGAGGAATTTCCCATTGAAGCGACCGCCGAAATAGCCGCAAAAACCAGCTCGGCCGCGCGTGCTCTGGAAGTCTACGACCGCAGTTTCAAGCCTCTGTGGCCGGATTCGTTGGTGAAGCGGTATTTCGATCTGCTGAAGCGGTCGAACTCGCTGCGCGCGTATCTCGAAAAGGCTCGCGCCGCCGTTGCGGCCAATCCTACCGATCTATCGAGCGCGGCGCGAATCTTTCATTACTGGAAGCAGCAGAACAACACCGGCGCAGCGGAGCGTGCGCTCTCCGAATTCCGGCAGCGCAAGGAGAGCAAGCGTTCGGCGTGGACCGCGGAGGAGTTGTCGACGCTCGCGCGGTTGTACGAATCGTCGCATAACTACGATGAGTCGGCTCGCAATTACTATGCGCTCTATAATGTCGCCCGAAACGACGATAAAACCGCGGCCACGGCGCTGGGAAGCCTGGCACGGCTGATGCTTTCGGCGCCGGAGCAGGCCATCCGTTTCGGATCCGGAAACCTGACGCTCTATCGCGATGTCGCGACCATGGACCCTCATCCCGGTTTCCTGAACGGCGCCCTCTCGCTATTGCTGAATACCAGCGAGCTGGCCGGTCAATATAAACAGGAAGAGATGAACGCGGGCCCCTACTTCCGGCGAGCGAAAGCCGCGGAACTGGTGGCTCTGTTCGAATCGCGGTTTCCAAATGCGCCCGAGCGGCCAGACCTGCGCGAGCGCGTCATCGAAGGCTATGCGGTCTACGGCGCCAGCGATGCGGTGGTTCGCAGCGGCGTGAAGTTTCTCTCCGATTTTCCAAACGCGTCGAATCGAACGGCGGTGGCGCTGCGCGTCGCCGACGCATATGCGCGCACGAATAAGCCGGCGCAGGAGTTCGCGCTGTACGATACCCTGCTGGTCGAACTCGCCAAGCGTGCCGATGGCGTGCCGCTGGGCGCACTTCCTCCGTCCAAGTCCGCGCCGGCCGAACAACAGGAGAACAAGGCGCCTGCGCCCCAGTACGATGCGCTCCGTTCGCCCGATTACGCGCGCGTGCTCGACCGGTATGTCGCGCGGCTCGTTTCCCTCCAGCGTACACGCGAAGCCTTGGCGCTCTACCGCCGCGAAATCGATCGCAATCGCGCCGATCCGGGCCTCTACGATACCCTCGCCGCATTTCTCGAACAGAACGATATGGGCGCGGAGATCGAGGCCGTGTACAAGCGCGCCATCGCCCAGTTTCAGGATCATAGCTGGCAGCACAAGCTGGCCCGCTGGTATCTGCGCCAGAAACGCCAGGCCGATGTGGCCAGGCTTACGCGTGACGTGGTGCGAGTGTTTTCAGGCACCGAACTTGACGGGTATTTCCGCGAAATCGTCAGCCCCGCGCAGCCCGTGGGCCCGGCGCTCTATCTGCAGTTGAATCTCTTCGCGCACCAACGCTTCCCGCATTACCTCGCCTTCGCGCGCAATTTGTTGACGGCTTACTCCTCCGGCACGACCACCGATATGGCGGCCTACGATGCCGTCCTGCGCCGTCACTGGTATGACGCCGACGATCTGAGGATGCGATTCTTTGAGCGCCTTTCGAAGACCGGCCGCCTCGATGCGGAACTCTCGGTCGTGCGCACGTCGAACCCCTCGGCCTACGCCGGCAAGTGGGACGAGGCGATGAATCAATCTCGCGCCGCCGTGCGATTGCTGGCCGAAGGAGAAGCCTGGCGCGGTCACTATGAAAACGCCGCGCCGCTGTTTCTCGCCATGGAATCGAGTTTCCCGGCCGATCGCGCCATGGGAGCGCGCACCGCCGCCGTCTATCGATCGCTGGGAACCATCGACCCCAAGCTCACCGACACAGCCATCGGCGTGGAGGAAAAACTGGCCCAGGCCGATCCCAGGGATCGCCGGACGTTAACCTCGATCGGCGAGATCGAAGCGGAGCGCGACCATTTCGACAAAGCCCGCGCGGCGTGGGATCGCATCCCCGAAATCGAGCCCGCCAAAGCCGACGGATATCTGGAAGCGGCCACCGTTTTCTGGGATTACTATCGCTACGAAGACGCGCTACGCTGGATCGAAGAAGGCCGGAAACGTTTGAAACAGGATTCGCTGTTCGCGTATGAAGCCGGCGCCATTCGCGAAAACCAGCGCAACTACGACCGTGCGATTCGTGAGTACGCGAAGGGCGCCATCGCGCAGCCGGGTTCCAACTCGGAGCAGCGATTGTTGCTCCTCGCCCGCCGTGCCGCGCTCCGTCCGCAGATCGAACAGCTCACCACCAGCCTGGTTTCGGCGCGCAATCCCGAGCCGGGCATGTTCCAACTGCGCGTCGCCCTGCTGCGAAATCAGAATCGCCGCGATGACATGGAAGGCTTCCTCTTGAATGTCGCGTCGCGCACGACTTCGATCGAAGTGCTCGCGCAGGTCGAAAACACCGCCCGCGTGGACGGACTTCCGAAAGCGCAGCAGGCCTCCATCGAGAAGCAGATCGCGCTGATGACGGACCCGGTAGAGAAGATGCGCTTGCGCCTCGCACTCGCCCGCTTCGAGGAAGGCCAGGGACAAGCGGTGCAGGGCGCGGCCGTGGTCGACGCGCTCTATCGCGAAAACCCTGCGATCCTCGGCGTCGTCCGTGCCGCGGTGGATTATCACTGGCGCAATAAGAATTCCCAGCGCGCGGTGGACATCCTTGAGGAAGCCTCGGGCCGTTCCTCGGCGGCCTATCGCTCGACCTTCCTGGTCGAAGCGGCGCGCAAAGCGACCGACGCCGGGGATTACACCCGTGCCCGCATCATGGTCGGCTACCTGCAGGTTTTCGAGCAGCCCTATCGCGCCGAATATATCGCGCTCAAGGCGGACACTTATGCCCGCCAGGGCGACGATCGCGGCTTGCGCACTTTCTACGAAACGACGATTCGCACCCTTGCCGCCGCGACCACGATTCCCGCGCAGCAACGCACCGAGCAGATTGCGGCGATGCGGCGCTCGCTCATCCCCGTGCTGACGCGCATAAAGGATTACTCGACGGCCATCGATCAATACATCGAAATCCTGAATCGTTTCCCCGACGATGAATTTCTGACCCGCGAAGCCGCGCTCTACGCGCAGCAGAACGGAGTCGCCAAAAAGCTGCACGATTACTACGCCAAGACCGCCGCCGATTCGCCGAAGGATTTTCATTGGCCGATGGTGCTGGCCCGCCTCGAAACGCAGATGGAAGATTATCCGACGGCCATCGCGTCGTACACGCGCGCCGCCGTGGTGCGCCCGGACCGCGTCGATCTGATCAAGGAACGTCTCAATCTCGAGGAGCGCCTGCTTCGTTTCGAGGAAGCCGCGGCCAGCGCGCTGAAGCTCTACGACCTGACCTATCGCAATCCAATGTGGATGGAAAAGCTGGCGGAGCTGCGCGCGCGCCAGAGCCGCAACGCCGACGCCGTCACAGCCCTAAACAAAGCGTGGATCGACGGCCGCTCCGACAGCGCCGCGAATTATCTGACCGTCGCGCAGAAACTGGAAACTTGGGCGATGCTCCCCGAGGCCCATAAATTCGCCGAAGAAGCCTTGAAGCGCGCCCCGGAAGATTCAGTGAAAGTATGGGCTCGCATCCTCGCCCGCCAGCAACAGTATGAGACGGTTTTTGCGAAGCTCCCGACGTTGAAATCCGCCACCGCCGCGCATGTCGCGCAAACCGTGGCCGCCGTCGCGGTAAGCTACTCGCCCGACGACAAAGCAAAATTCGCCGCCTCGATCGAAAAGCAACCGCTGCGGATCTCGATGGCGGAGAGCGCCGGACTCACCGACCTTGAACTCAAATGGCGCCTCGCCGCGGCGATGGCCAGGCCCGGAACAGCCGCGTCCAACCAATCGATCGAACGCATTGTTGCAGTCGAAAAAAGCCGCCTGCGCTTCGACGAACTGGGCGCGCAGATCGAAGCCTACGACCGTATTCTGCCGCCGCAAAACACCCAGCATCACGAAGCGGAAGAACAGGACTGCTACCGCGCGAGCGGCAACACCTCCGCCGAACTGCGCGTACTGAAGCGTCTCGCCGATCGTCACGAAGCCACCGGCCCTCTGCTCGAACGCTACACCCAGTTGCTGATCGCGCAGCCACAGAGGCTGACCGCCGCTATCGCCGCCGAATCCGACGCGGCGACGGTCAATTCGATGCTCAACTACGTGCTGCAACACGCCAGCAGCGCGGTCTCGCAACAGGCCATCGCCGCGCGCGGCCAGAAAAACGGCGCACTCTGGACCAAGGCATATACTTCGCTCACGGGGCTCTATTTCGCCAGCTCCGCCGCGCCCGTCAAAACCGCCTTCACCGCGATTCTCGGCCCCATGACCGTCGGCGCCCGCATCGGCAAGGCTACGGATCGCGACCAGCAGCTCGCCGGCGACGACTGGTTCTACTATGGCGGACGCTACGGCGAATATCTCGGAGCGATCAAGCAGGCCGGCTCGGAAGACTATTTGCCTGCGATGGTGGAAGCCACGCCGGGACGCTCCGAAGCGTACTTCACTCTCGCCGAATATTCCGGTTCCGTCGCCGATTATCAGTACGCGTTGGAGTTGAATCCCGCGCGCGCCGACGTGCATGACCGCCTCGCCGTCATCGCCGCGAAACAAGGCCGCTCCGCCGACGCCGTGCGCGAATGGAAGCTCGCCCTCGCTGCGTTCTCGCAAATGATGGACCGCTCGCGCGTGCCGCAGAAATTCTGGCCCGACTTGAGCGACACCCTGCGTCACATCGGCGAAGCGCATCAGCTCCCGGCCCTTCGCGACGATGTCGAAAAAATCCTGCGTACGTACATTCGCCGTAACGGCGCGTTTCAGATTGAAGGAATTCTGGAAAGCGCGCTCATCGCGTCGGGCGATCCCGTCGCCGGTCTCAACTGGATCGCCGAGCTCTCGCGCGCCGCCGCCGACCCCGTGCAGTTCCTCGACGCGATCATCGAGCGGCCCTGGATTCCCGAGGCCCACAAGAATATTTTGTACCGGCAACTCGTCGACAACGCCCAGGTGCGCGTTGCGCAAACTTTCGGCGAACAGCAATCGAATGCGCAGAACCTGCTCTGGACGTCTGAGACCCGCTGGGCGACGTTCCTGCTCACCCGCCGCGACGATCCTACGGCTTTGCAAACCGCCGCAGGCCTGCTGGCCGACGCCCGAAAACAGAAAATCCGCGAGGCTGAGATCGTGGAACTGGAGATCCACGTCGCCGCGCGCACCCGATCGCTCGCCGCTCAACTGGCAAAATATCAGGACCCCCTGCCGCTCGATCAGTTGCGCTACGCCGCGAACACTCTGGCCGAAGAAGGCGACGCCGTTTCTTCGCGCCGCGTTCTGGAATTCCTCTATACCAGTCAAATGAAGGCCGGCAATCTCGATCAGGCGACGTTCCTCGGCCTGGCGGAAGTCGAGCTTCAGGACAATGACACGGCCGGCGCGATGGCTCTCCTCCGCCGCATGGTTCTCATCTCGGGCGAGCCGTTCACCGGGCTCGATCCCGCCGCCGCGCTGCTCGAACGCACCCGTCATCCCGTCGAGGCCGCGGAGTTTCTGTCGACGCTCATCAAAGCCGAGCCCTGGAATCAGGATGCCAGTCGCCGCCTCGCCGAAGCGCAGGGAACCGCGCCGAAAACCACCAATCCGTGGGACACTCTGCCAGCCGCTGCGCCCGCGAAAGAGAAAGCGCTGCTCGCGATCGTCGCCGCCGATCCGCGCCCCACCGCGCCCCGCGTGCTCCTGTTCCACGCGGCCATCGAGAACCGTCACTACGCGCTCGCCCTGGCCGTGGCACGGCAACTGCTGCCCCAGTTTTTCCGCGAAGACAGCGAGTACACGGAGTGGGTCGCCAGAAGTTTTCTTCCCGGTTTCGATCGTGCGGAGCGAACCTCCATCGCGCGTGGCATGGCCGATGCGCAGCAGCGCCTGGGTGATCCGCGCGCCGCGTTCCTGTACGCAAACATCGCCCAGTTCATCGCTCCCTCGGATGCTTCTCTCAGAAGCGTCAAGACGTTGCGCGCGCAACTCGACGCCGAGGCGAAGAACGAGGCTCGGCGTCCGATGATCAACGACGGTGTCGATCAGGATCGTTTGGTTCGTCCGAAAGTAGGTGTGCAATGAGACGGAGGCTCCTGCTCTTCTCTCCCATCGCAGCCGCCCTCGCGGCGATGATGTTCTGGGCGCTCGCGCAACCCGCGCCGCAGACCATGTCGAGACTGTTCCCCGCCGGCGCGCTGCTCTATCTCGAAGCCAAGGATTTCGGCGCGCTGCTCACCGATTGGAACGGATCCGCGGAAAAGCGCGACTGGCTCGCCAGCGCGAATTACGAAGGATTCTCGCGCTCGGAGCTGTTCCTAAAGCTCGGCGATGCGCAAACGCAGTTCGCCACCTCCGCCGGAGTGCCGCCCGATTACGCTCTGCTCACCTCCGTTGCCGGATCGAATTCGGCCGTCGCTATGTACGATATCGGCAAGCTGGAATTTCTCTACATCGCGCACGTCACGTCCACGCGCGCCATGAACACGTCGCTCTGGAAGCTGCGAGGGACATATCGGACGCGGCACGCGGGCAACGCGGATTACTTTGTCAAAGAGGATAAAGCCTCTCATCGCGTCGCCGCCTTCGCCTACGCGGGCGATACACTGCTGCTCTCGACGAAAGAGGATCTCATCGCCGGCTCATTGCGATTGATGGCCCGCGAAGCCATGCCCTCCGTCGCGTCGGAGAAATGGTTCACCGACTCCGTGCAGGCAGCCGCTTCGGGACCGAATGATTTGCGCCTCGTCTACAACATGGCGAGCCTCGCCCGCACATACCAGTTCCGTTCCCACTGGGTGCAGAGCAATGTGCCGGAGCTGCGTGAGTTCGCCTCCGGCCTCACCGATCTGGAGCGCGCGCGCGGCGAGATTCGCGAACGCCGAGTGCTTCTCCGCGCAACGCCCGCCGACGCCGCGGAGAGCGCCGAAAGCGCCACCGGCCAACTGCTCGCCTCGGTTCCCGATGACGCCGGCCTCTATCGCGCCTGGCTCCATCCCGCGGCGGGACAAGCCGCGCAATGGATCGAAGATAAACTTTTTCCGTCGGCCACCGCTTCCGCGCCGCGATCGAAACTTGCGCCGATCGTCTCCGAAACCCCGGACGCGGGCAGCGAAGTGGATTTCGAATCGAGAATCGACGAGCGCCCGATCACCGAAAATCGCGACTCACTCAAGCCCCTGCGCGACTGGCTGGCCGCCGCGCGGATCGACGCGATGCTCGACGTGTCTTCGACCAGAATGGATGCCGATCAAGTGTACGTGCGTCCGCACTCCGTCATCGTGCTGCTGGCCGCCACCGCATGGGATGCCGAAGCGATGCGCACGGCGCTCGGCAGTGCCGCCGAAGGCGTCTGGTCGAATTCCGGAAACGCAACCTGGCGCACCGGCGCGGGCGGAGTGCGCGAACTCGAAGGCTTGGCGAAACTCGCCATGGCCTCCGATGGAAAATGGCTGGTCATCGGCGACTCCGCCGAAATGGTCAACGCCGTCTTTGCGCGCCGCAGTCGCCCGGCGATTGCGGGAGCTGCCTACGCCGCCGGCTGGCGTCACGCGCGCGAGCTGCCAAATTTCGAGCGCATGACCACGCCGATCGACTTCCCGCAGCTCCCCCCGAGCGGGTCTGGCGAACCGCCCTACTTCTCCGCCAATCTGGCCAGCCTCGGCCGCACGCTGAAGCGCGTCGATACCGCGGCGATCGTCGTCCACGACGCGGGCACAATGTTGCGTGAATCCATCGTCTATAAACTAAACCCATGACATCTTGTAGGGCGGCCAATCTTGGCTGCAGCCGTCCTTTCAAGGCGGCTCTTCTTCTTTTCTTACTCCCCTCTTCCCTCCGCGCCGCGGACCTTAACTACATCGTCGTCGACGTGCGAACGCGCCAGGTTGTGAAGCAGGATTGGTCCGACGCCGAAAAGCCGATCCCTGTCGGGTCTTTAGTAAAACCCTTCACCGCGCTAGCAGCCAGCGGACCGTTTCCCGAGTTCATCTGCAACGGCGCCATCGACCGCTGCTGGTTCGCAAAGGGTCATGGGCGGGAGCAATTCCGCGAAGCGCTGGCAAACTCCTGCAACGCGTATTTTCTCCAACTGGCGAAAGATATCGACGCCCACTCGCTCGCCGTCGTTGCGGCCAAATTCGGCATCCCTCCGCCCACGGTCGAAACGCCCGAAGCTAGAATTGGGCTGGGGACGGACTGGCAAATCTCGCCCATCGCCCTCGCCCGCGCCTATTGCGAGCTCACCTCGCGCTCCGTGGAACCGCGCGTCGCGGAAATACTCGCCGGCATGAAGCTCGCCGCCGAATCGGGCACCGCCAGCGCCATTGGACACGGCGCACTCGCCAAAACAGGAACCGCTCCGTGCGTGGCGAAGCGAAAACACAAGGGAGACGGATTCACGATCGTCCTCGAGCCCGCCGATGCGCCTCGCATCGCGATTTTAGTGCGTGTTCACGGAGTCCCCGGCGCGGAAGCGGCCAAATCCGCTGCGCTCCTTCTCCGCCGGGAGCGCCACTGGTGAATCGCCCTTCGCCGGCAGCGATCAAAACCCTCCCCTACCTTTCTGTAAACTGGTGTCGCAGCACATCTCAATCGGAGGGGCGAAATGATCGTCGCGATCTGCGTCTTCAGCCTCTTTCACCCAGTGGAACTCGAAGTGAAAGCCGCCCGATCAAACATCGTCGTCGTCGAGCGGAACGGACATCAGCAAACACTCGAAGGATCGGGCGCGCTAAAACTTCGCGGTCCAGCCACCGCCACCGGACGCGACGGAGCGGAAACGATATTCATTCTCAGCATCCCCGGAAAGATCCGCCGCGAATTTCATGGACGGCTGGAAGTGCGTTCTGAAGCCGGCCACCTCCTCGCCATTGTAAAAATGGATCGTGAAAACGCCGTGGCATCGATTGTCACCGCCGAAAGTCCGCCCGCCGCGCCGCTCGAAGCGCGAAAAGCGCAGGCCGTCGTCGCGCGTTCGTTCTTAATAGCCGCGCGCAACCGGCATGACGGCTTCGATTTTTGCGACACCACGCATTGCCAGTTCCTGCGCGAAGCCCCGCCCGCTGGAAGCCTCGCGGCCAAGGCTGCGGAGGAGACGAAGGATCTTGTCGTCGCTTATCGAGGCCGCGCCATCCCCGCGCTCTATTCGGCAAACTGTGGCGGAAAAACAAGAACGCTGGAAGAAGCCGGATGGAACCCCGAAGCGTATCCTTACTTCGCAGTCGAGTGTCCGGTGCGCGGGCCCGTCGCCGGACATCGCATCGGCATGTGCCAGGAAGGCGCCGCGCAAATGGCCCGCCACGGAAAATCTTTCCGCGAAATTCTAGCCGTCTATTTCCCAGCCACAACAATAGTTTTGTGGCGCGAGCTTTAGCTTGCAGTGTCGGCTTCAGCCGGCGTCCGATACCTCACCGCGGATAAGGATGCCCGCGCAGCGTCGTCAGCGCCCGGTAAATCTGCTCCGCCAGCACCACCCGCGCCAGCTCATGCGGCATCGTCATCGGCGAAAGCGCCAGCAGCAGATCCGCGCGAGGCCTCCACTCCGCGGACAAACCGTCCGACCCGCCGATAATGAACACCATGTCGTGCAGTTTCTCCACCTGCGCGATAAACCCCGCCGAATCGAGCGCCCGTCCCAGCGGATCGAGCAATATTTTCGCGGCCGTCGGATGCTTCGCCCACGGATCGAACCGCGCCGGATGAATTTCGCGCATCTCGCACGTCGCGTAGCGCGTCGACCGCTTGATGTACTCCTCCGCCATCGCGTTGGCGTGCGTGTCGCGCGCCTTGCCGATGTAGTACAGCCAGATCTTCACTTCAGGAACGCGCGGATGCGCTCCACCGCATCCATCAGGTTTTCAAACGAATTCGCGATGGAGAATCGCAAATAGCCTTCGCCATATTCGCCGAACGCCCCTCCGCCTAAGCAGGCCACGCCCGCGTCGTTCAACAGCGCGTCGGCCAGTTCTTTGGACTTCCAGCCGGTTCCCGTGATGTCCGGAAACACGTAGAACGCGCCCTCCGGAATCGGGCAATGAAACCCGCGCAGCGAGTTGAGCCCCGCGCAGAATGCGTCGCGCCGCCGCCGGAATTCAGCGACCATTTTATCGACATCATCCTGCGGACCTTCCAGCGCCGCGATGCCTGCGCGCTGCGTGAACGATGCGGTGCAGGAAGTCGAGTTGACGATCAGCAAATTCACCGGTTCCACCAGCCATTGCGGCAGCACGCCATAGCCGAGGCGCCAACCCGTCATGGCATACGTTTTCGAAAAGCCGTCCAGGATGATGGTTTTATCAAGCATCCCCGGCAGGCTGGCGATCGACAGCGGTTTTTCGCCGAACGAGATGCGGGAATAGATTTCGTCGGAGAGAATCAGGATGTCCTGGTCGCGCAGCAGGTCCGCCAGGGCGCGAATGTCCCTCGACGGGATCACACCGCCGGTAGGATTTTGCGGCGAATTCAGGACGATCAATCGCGTTTTCGATGTGATTTTGGCGCGGATATGATCGACGAGAGTCCCGCTTTCGAGCGACGGATAGGGAACCGGCGTCGCTCCGCTGAACTTGATCATCGATTCGTAGATGGGAAACCCCGGATTCGGGTAGATCGCCTCGTCGCCTTCCTCGAGCAACGCCAACATCGGGAAGAACATGATCGGCTTGCCGCCGGGCGCGACCGTGACCCGCTCCGGGCCCACGTCGATTCCGCGGGTCCGCGAAACATAGGACGCAATCGCGGTCCGCAGCTCAGGCAGGCCCTGGGTTGGGCCGTAATGCGTAAACCCTTGATCCAAAGCGGCTTTTCCGGCTTCTACGACATGTTTGGGGGTCTCAAAATCGGGTTCGCCGATCTCGAGATGAATAATGCTCCGACCCTGCGCTTCGAGAGCCCGCGCGCGGCGCAGCACCTCGAAGGCGGACTCGGTTCCAATGCGCGACATCCGGCTGGCGAGTTTCATATTTTGTGAAAAAACGAGATACTATTGCGAGTTTCGGCCAGTTCCACCGCGTCGCCGATAGTCACGCGATCGCCTAAGATGCGCGCTGTCAAGCGTTTGCCGTCTTCCAGCGTGATGATCGCGAGTTGATAAGGCGCATCGGCGGCGAACTGCTCGGGCGGCGCGAAAACCACCGTTTCGGTATAAATGACGCCTTTCATGCGACCCCCAGAATCGACACCACGGCCGTTGCGCCGGAGCCGCCTAGATTTTGCGCCAGGCCCAGATCGTGGCGTGCGATTTGCCGTTCGCCGGCGTCGCCCCGGATTTGCAAAACAACGTCGCAAATCTGCGCAACTCCTGTCGCGCCAACCGGATGGCCTTTCGACTTGAGCCCTCCGCTGGTGTTAATCGGCCGATCGCCGCGCAGGCAGGTTTTGCCTTCGAGTACATAAGGTCCGCCGGAGCCTTTTTCGACGAATCCCAAATCCTCGGTGGCGACAATTTCGGCGATGGTGAAACAATCGTGCAGTTCGGCGAATTGAATGTCGGCCGCGGTGACGCCGGCCATTTTATAGGCTTTTTGCGCGGCTTCTTTGACGGCGCGGAAGGTCGTGATGTCGTCTTTTTCATCCAGCGCGACGTGGTCGGATGTTTGCGCGATCCCTCTGACACGAACGGGTTTGGACGTGAACTCGGACGCTCTTTCGAGGGGGCAGATCAGCACCGCGGCCGCGCCGTCGCTGACCAGGGAGCAATCGTAAACGGTCAGCGGATCGGCGATGGGCTTGCCGTTGAGAGCTTGCTCCATGGTAATGACTTTGCGCATGTGCGCCTGGGGATTTTTTGCGCCATTCGCATGATTCTTCACGGCCACCGCGGCCAGTTGCTCGCGCGTGGTGCCGTACTGATACATGTGGCGTCGCGCGATCATGGCGAACAGCGCAGGAAACGTCGCGCCGGCGCGGCCTTCGCCCG
>OCZT010004021.1_pt1 | contig 14930 bp, 12 predicted proteins | sample 1539031 | NCBI WGS metagenome assembly OCZT01 (sample SAMEA3539308, study PRJEB22396) | soil metagenome | biome: tundra; feature: field; material: soil | place: USA | collected 2010-05 | depth 0.15 m
GGAAATCGCCCGATTCGATCAGCACCTCCGCCGCCTTCACCACCGGCGGCGTAAACGATTTTTTCTTGTACGCATCCATCCAGGGAGCTTTATCCTCGAAATACGCCGCGTTCTGCGCCAGCTTATTCATCGTGTCCGTCAGCGGCTTGTCGGTCACCGTGACGAAACTCTGCGAGCTTCCCTTGGCGCCGCGGGCGTCGCGATAAACCTCGATGAACCCGTTGGCGAAATCGACGGTCGCGTTGTCGCGCACCCAGTCCGCGCCGAACGTGAGCCAGTCCGCCGGCTCGCCCGTTTGATAGAAGTGAATCAGGTCCCCGATAACTTGCGCCTGCTCCGGCTCGACCGCGGCCAGCGCCTTCTGTAAGCACTCGATCGCTTTTTTGAGGTAAACCGCGTACCTGCCGGCAGGAACCACTCCATTCCCCGTCCCGGCGCGCCACACCTGTTCGGAGAGGCGCCCGTTCTTATCCTTCAGCACCGACGAATTCAGCGGATAATGCTCCTTGAACTTCGCGAGGTCCGCGAGCGTCACGCCCGGCCCATAGAAGGTATTCGAGCTGGCCTGCACGATATCCTTGCCCCCTCGCGGACTCTTGGCCGTGATCATCGGCTCAAACTCCACGTTGAACAGCGCGTCCTTCAGTTCGAGAACTTCCTTGGTCACCTGCTGCTGGGAGCTCAGCGCGGCGAGGTCGCCGTAAGTGGAGCGAAATGCGCCGTTCTGGAATGCCTGTTCCGCGGCCTTTTCGAAATCGTCGAACGTACACTCCGGAACAAACTTCTGCGACGTGTTCTCGTTATGATTGCCCCGGTTCGCCCAGAAGAGCTTGGCGAAATCCGTGATTTGTTTCAGCCGCGCGGCGTCGATTCCCGCCGGGTGCGATGCAATCCCCTCGAGCAGCCTTTTCTCGCGGATTCCGAACGCCGAAAGCTGATCGTAGATGATTGGGTCAATCGCAATGGACGCCTGCACCAGCCAATACCCAAGCTCCTTCTGGCGCGGTGTGAGCGTTCGAAAACTCTCCGCGCGAAGCTGAATGAACCCGGTGCTACCAACGCGATCGGCCAGCGCGCCCGTCTGGGCGAACGTCGACGTCACGAACAACAAGCCAGTTAAAGTCGCACAGATGGAAATCTTCATGCCCGCCTCCAACAAGCTAATTGTAGAACGTGGTCAAGTGGCGGATCTCTCGCCGAGAAACGCCAGCACCTCGCGGTGCGACGCCTCCGGTTGATCGGTCACAAAAATATGGCTCGCATGCGGCAGCATCACCAGGCGCGACCCGGCGATGGCTCGGGCCAGGACCCGAGCGTTTTCCGCGGGAACCAGTTGGTCGGTCTCGCCGTGAATGATCAGCGTGGGCGCTCGAATCAGTCCCAGCCGGTCGAATGCAGACCAGCCAAAGATCGCCTGCACTTGGCCCAGGTAGCCCGCCGCTTTTGGATAGTCGCGTCGCCGGATCGCCAGATCTTCTTCGATGCGTTCGCGCGGCGTCGACGCGTCGTAAATGAATGGCGCCATCGCTTCCGCGCCCTCTTCAGGCGTCATGGTGGCGCGCGCCATCAGTAAACCAAGAACGTTTGGCGCCGCCGGAATTGCGTTGCGACCTCCGCAGGCGGTACATCCGAGCACCAGCCGGTTCACCCGTTTGGGATAGTTCAGAGCGAACTCCTGCGCGATCATGCCGCCCATCGACACTCCGAAAACGTGAGCCCGCGCAATGCCCGCCGCGTCCAGCACCGCCGCCGCGTCCGCCGCCATCTGCGCAATCGAGTAGGCGCCCTGAGGCACGTCGCTTTTCCCGACCCCTCTGTTGTCGAACAGAATCGTCCGGTAATGCGCCGAGACTAGCGGGCGCGTGCGATGCCACATCTCATGCGGGTAGCCCAGGCCCATGATGAGCAGCAACGGCTCCCCAGTGCCCGACTCCTCCCAGTAGATTCGAGTTCCGTCGCTGGTCGTGTATGGCATATTGTTGCCTCCTAATTCTTCGCCGCAACCTCCAGCAGCGTTTTGTAAATCAACTCCGTCCCGCTCCGCAGCGATTCGACGCTGACCCGCTCATCGTTCCCGTGCATGCGCGACAAATCCTCGTTATCGATCGGATACGGATAAATTCCATAAACCGGCACCCCCCGGCTGCGCCATGCGATGGAATCCGTGCCCGCCTGGAATAGATAAGGAGTCACCGCCGCCTCCGGATAAACCGCGTTCGATTGCCGAACTAGCGCCCGATACAACTCGCTGTCCTGCGTAGAGGGCGGTAGCTTCTGCAATCGCTCCAATTCCGCCGGCGGACGCGTCCCGCCGATGCTCGAGACCACCGGAATAATCTCCACGCGTGGATCGTTGATCACGCGCGTCATCTCGCCGATCAGGTCCGCGGTATTGGTTCCCGGAATCACGCGAAAATTCACTGTCGCCTCCGCCGAGCCGGGAATCACGTTGCCCCGGAAGCCTGCGTTCATCAGCACCGGAGCGATCGTATTGCGCATGATCGCGTGCAGCAGCGGGTCCTTGCTGATCTCGCGGTCCGCCTGTTTCACCAGTTCCGGGTCGCTGCTGTTCACCAGGTTTGAGAAGTAATCCGACATCGGCGGCTGGCTTGTCTTGGCAAGCGTCAGGAAAAATTCCTTGGTGCTCGGAATCAGGTTCGGCTTCGTCTCGTAATCGGCGAGCCGGGCCAGTGCCTTCGCCAGCGTGAAGATGGCGTTGTCCGGCACCGGCATCGAAGAGTGCGTGGATTTCCCCCGCGCCCGCAGCACCAGCGATACTCCAACCTTGTCGGCCGTGGAAATACTGACGTAGCGAACCTTCCCGTCGGCGTTCTTAATGATCCACCCGCCCTCATTCAGAGAAAACTCGCAGGCGATCTTGTCCCAGTGCGATTGCGCCAGCCACGATGTGTTGTATTTCCCACCCTCTTCATCCGCTTCCGAAAGAAAAATCACGTCCCGCGCCAGCGGAACTTTGTTCTTCGCCAACATCATCGCCGCCTGCGCGAACACCGCGAGGCCTCCCTTGAAGTCGATCGCGCCGCGCCCGAACACGTATCCGTCTTTGACGATGCCCGCGAAAGGATCGACCGACCACTTCTCCCGTTCCACACCCACCACGTCGGCATGTGCCGCCAGCAGGATCGGCTTCTTGCTGCCGTCGCCCCGCAGGCGCGCGATAAAGTGGGCCTTCCCCGGCTCGGGAGTTTGGATGATGTCGATCTCGAACCCCAGCGGCTTAAACTTGGACGCCAGCAGTTCATCGAGCTTGCCTTCCTGGCCCGGAGGGTTGCTGGTATTGACCCGAATGATTTCGCTAAGCAGAGCGGCCGTCTCGTTGGTTTGAGCCATGGCGGTCAAAGTGAAGAGGAACAGTACAAGAGTCTGTTTCACGAGGATTTCATTGTGCCACAGGAGGGTCTAGGCGGCCCGAGAACCTCGAATTCACGATAACGCGCTCGTGGAGCCGCGACCATCGGGAGCGGTCGGACACCCGGTGTAGGCGAAACTGTCTAAACAGGCAAATCCGCATAGCTTCGCAGAGATGACGCCACGAAGGCAAGAGTGCAGGACAATGCGGCCATAAATGCGAAGTCGGCACGAACTGCCGGCTTCGGCTATGCGTTGAACTTCGGAAACCCCTGGAGATCCTAGCCCCGAGCAAAGAGCTTTCTGCGAAGCCCGGCCAGGATCAATGCCGAACCACCCAGAATCAGCGTGGAGGGCTCGGGTGTGGCTGTCTCGCTCGTGAATTCGCCCTGGCCGGATGTAGAGTGGGGAAGGTCAAGGTTGATATCGAGGCATCTCGTACCAAGGCATGTGCCCGCATCAAAAATACTCAGCGTGATCGTACCACCTGCGTCGGTCATGATTGGACCCAAGAGGCTGAAGAGGGCAATGAGGTGTGCTCCGGTCTCGTCTCCGCTCGAGGCGTCAACGGCCCCAAATCCCGTGTAGCCACCTGAGTTCTGTTCGGTGTTTGGCAAGCCGTTGATGTTGAAAACCCACGAACTGGTGGCCGGAACCGAACTCCCTCCAGACGTCGTCATGTTGAGCCCGCTGAAGGTGGTTGTGTCCGCGTCGAAAACAAAGGATCCGGTGACTAGAGTCCCGTCATCAAATACGATGTTGGTAAACTGCCAGGTGAGGGGACCAGCCGACAACACGCCCCCGAAAGCTAACAAAGCGACGACAAACAAACCATGTCTTAAACGCATATGAACTCCTCCTGTTCAACTCTTTCTTTCGCTGTGCGAAAGATGTCACCGCAGTTTCCATTTTGGACTCCGCGTGTCAAACAGTATACACTAGATGAGATTCAACGCTCTCCTGATGGCAGCCGTATCGATCTCGTCGGCCGCGGTTGCGGAAACCGGGAGCCTGACCATTCACATGATCCTCCACGCCGTGGGCGAGGAGCGCTACCAGATCGAGCCTTTCGAACGCGGACTCAAGCTCTCAACGACGTTCGAATACTCGGATCGCGGAAATAAACGGAGCACGACCGCCGAGTTAAGGATGACCAGCGACTACGCGCCGCTGAGCCTGGAGGTGTAAGGCCGTCCCACTACTGTCCATGTGCAGGCCGCATCGGCCACAGTGCGGGAGGACGATCGAAGCCGCACCTTCGCGCCGCCCGATAAGTACTTCGCGATTTTCGGCCCGTCTCCATTCGCCGTCCAGATGATGATGATTCGCTACTGGAACGCTCATGGACGGCCCGGGCGGCTGGCGGTCTTGCGCGCGAGCCCCGAGGCGCCTCCGGTGGATATTGAACTCGTTGGGCACGATTCGATCAGTGTGGATGGCGCGACGGTCGCGCTCGATCGCCACCATTGTTTCAGCACGGGCAATGAAGCTGGACCGCGATTCGGGGACGGTCGAGGTAGGCAAGCGCGCCGACATGATCCTGGTGGACGGCGATCCGCTAACCAATATCGGCGACCTTCGCAACGTGTCACGGGTGGTGGCGAATGGCCGCATCTTCGACCCGGCGAAGTTGTGGCGCAGCGTAGGCTTCCAGCCGCGATGAATCGTCCCCAGTCGGCTCAGACTTTCAAGACATCGTCGTGCCGCGCGACAATCGCGTAAAGCACGGGAGCCAGAAAGATCGACAGCAGCAGGCGCGAGAGCAGCCCGCCCACGATCACAATCGCGAACGGCTTCTGTGAATCGCTTCCGATTCCGGTCGAAGTGGCCGCCGGCAATAGGCCTATGCACGCCACCAGCGCCGTCATCATGATGGGCCGCAGCCGCAACAGCGAAGCCTCATAGGTCGCCGTGACGATGTCTTTTCCTTCTAGCCGCAGCTTGTTGATGAAGGAGTAGAGAATCACGCTGGTCAGGACCGCAACGCCCATCAGTGCAACGAATCCCAGCCCCGAAGACACGCTGAAATTGGTTCCGGTGTACCACAGCGCCAGCAAGCCGCCGACCGGTTCCGTCACCAGCACGCTGAACAAGATAATAAGCGGAAATTTCAAATTTCCATACAGCGCAAACAGGATCAGAAGGATCAGCACGATGGTCAGCGGTGCGATCACCTTCATCTGCTCCCGTGCCGCCAGATAGTCTTTGTACTCGCCTCCCCAGTCGAACGTATAGCCCAGAGGAAGCTTCATTTGCTTGTCGACCTCGCGCCGCGCCTCTTCCACGGCTCCCGCCAGGTCGCGATTGCGGACGCTGAACTGCACCCCGATGAAGCGCGAATTGGACTCGCGATAGATGAACGACGCGCCGTTGTCCACCTTGATATCCGCAAACTGGCTCAGCGGAAGGTGCTGGCCGTCGGGTGTCGCAATCAGCAAATTTCGGATTGCGTCGGCGTCCTTGCGAAACGGCTCCTGCATGCGCACCAGCAAATCGAACTGGCGCTCGCCTTGAATCACCTGTGAAGCCGCCTTGCCGCCCATCGCGGTTTCCACCATCGTGTTGACGTCGTCCACATTCAAGCCATATTGTGCAATCCGGGCGCGGTTCGGCGTGACGATCAGGCTCGGCTGGCCCAGCTCACGCACCGCGGTGATGTCGACAATGCCGGGAACTTTCGAGATGATGCGCTTCACTTTTCTCGCGTTTTCTTCCAGAGTGGCCAGATCGGCGCCGAAGATTTTCACCGCCAGCGCGCTTTTCAAGCCCGTCTCCGCTTCGTCCACCGCATCCTCGGCGGGCTGGGTGAAGTTAAAAATTACGCCCGGAAACGCCGACATCTTTTCGTTGATCGCGTCCACCAGTTGCTTCTTGTTGCGAACCTTGCCGTTCCACGCGCGGTCTCCATAAGTCTTCAACCCGATGTAAAACTCGTTGTTGAAAAAACCGGTGGGATCCGTTCCATCGTCCGGCCGCCCCAGCTCGTTCGCCACCGTGGTCACCTGCGGAAAGGTGCGCAGGATATCGCGAATCTGGGGCGAGAGTTTCGATGCTTCCTCGAAGGAGATGGTGTACGGCGCGGTCGCGCGCATCCACAAGGCTCCCTCGTCCAGATGCGGCATGAACTCCGCGCCGATCAGAGGGATCAGCAGTAGAGATGCCGCGAAGACCGAGAGCAGCAGTACCGTCGACACGGTGCGATTGCGCAAGCACCAGCCGAGTAAAACGCCATAACCCCGGCGGATAAAATCGAAGAACGAAATTCTCGGCTCGTGGATCTTGCCGCGCAGCAGATACGAGCACAACACCGGCAGCAGGATCAGCGCGCAAATAACTGACCCGACCAGTGCGAATCCCATCGTGTCCGCCATCGGCTGAAACAGCCTGCCGGAGGGCCCCGTCAGCACGTAAATAGGCAGATAGCCGGCGATGATCACCGCGACGGCATAGAAAATCGGCCGCTCGACGTCCTTCGCCGCCGCCCGGATTACGTAAATCAGGTCGTAATCCTCGCCCTCCCGGGCCGCAAGCTCGCGAAATACGTTCTCTACCATCACCACGGCCCCGTCCACCAGAATGCCGAAATCGATCGCTCCGATCGACAGTAGATTCGCCGGAATGTGCCTCCAATCCAGGCAGATGAAGGAAAACATCAGCGCGAACGGAATCGTGATCGCCACGATGATCGCGGCGCGAATGTTGAATAGAAATATGCCGAGAACGATCAGCACCAGCACCATGCCGCGAATCAGATTCTGCTCCACGGTCGCGGTTGTTTCTTCGATCAGCGCGCTGCGGTCGTAATAAGGAACGATCTTCACGTCCGGCGGCAGCACGTGGTCGTTCAGCTCTTTTGTCAGCGCTTCGAGGCGCTTCAACACCACCTGCGCCTGCTCGCCGACGCGCATCAGGATGACGCCTTCCACCGCGTCGTCCTGCTTCATGTAGCCGAACTCGCCCAACCGCACGGCATCCCCGATCTCGACCGTCGCCACGTCTTTGATATAGGTCGGGATCCCGTTTTTCGTCGCCACCACAACGTTGCCGATATCCTGCGTCGTCTTCACCTGGCCCAGTCCGCGAATGTAATAAAACTGGCCTCCCTGAGAGTAAAATCCGCCGCCCGCGTTCGAATTATTAGTGCTCAACTGCTGGAACACCTGCGGCACGGTCACCCCGCGGGAGAACAGCCGGTATGGATTCAGCTTCACCTGGTACTGCATCGTCGTGCCGCCCAGGCTCGAATCGTCGGCGACGCCCGGGACGGCACGGTAGCGCCGTTCCAGCAACCATTTCTCGATGGTTTTCAGCTCCTGCGGTGTGCGATCCGGACTCACCAGAACATAGCGGTAGATCAATCCGCTGGGACTGAACAGCGGAGAAACCCCCGGACTGATTCCGCTCGGCAGCGTCGCGTTGGCCATGCGCTCAAACGCCTGCTCGCGGGCGAAATACGGGTCTGTCTCATACTCGAAATTCATTTTCATCGCGGAAAGCCCGTACAGCGAAATCGAGCGCAGCGCTTCGATCTTCGGGATACCGTTCATCTCCACTTCGAGGGGGATGGAAATCAGGCGTTCCACTTCTTCGGCGGCGTGGCCCGGCCATTGCGTAATGATCTCGACGTGCGGCGGAGACAGGTCCGGATAAGCGTCGATCGGCAGTTTCTGGAACGACACCGCGCCCCAAAAAATCAACGCCAGAGCCGCCATGATGATCACGAAGCGCTGCGAAAGGGCGAACGATACGATGCGTGCGATCATTGGTTGCTATTTGCAAACTGCAGAAATACGCTGCCTTGGGAGACGACTCGCTCGCCTTCCTTCAATCCGCTCACAATCTCTGTTTCCTCTCCCTGTTCCGTTCCCAGGTTGATTAAACGCTGCGCGAATTTCCCGGTGGAGATTTCCAGATACACGAACGGCAGATTCTGGTCGTTCCGAAGAATTGCCGACGTTGGCAGAGTCAGCACACTCCTTCCGGACCTGGTGTGAATCACCGCGTCGACGAACATATCCTTCTTCAGCAACCCGTCCGGATTCTTCGTGACGATGCGCACCGACGTCGTCCGCGTCGTAGGATCGATCAGTGCTTCGATGTATCCGATCGTGCCGCGGAACGTCCGGTGGAAAGACGAGTCGGTCTCTTCAACGGCGTCCCCGACGCGAACCGCCTCCAGATCGCGATCGTAAATGTGCCCTTGCACCCAAACTGTGGAGTTATCGCTGATCGTGAAGCAGGCGGTCGTGCCGGCCTGGATCACTAAACCGGGCGTGACCAGTTTCTGCACCACGATGCCCGAGATCGGCGAACGCACCGCCAGTTGCGGATTGATCGGCACGCCCTGGTGCTGCGCATCCTCGATCTCCTGTTCGGTAACGCCGAAAATCTTCAGCGCCTGCAAGTCGTTTTCGGTTTCCGCCCGTGCGTCGTTGTAATCGTGTTCCGCCGCTTCCAGATCTTTGGTCGCGATTACTTTATGCTCCAGCAAGTCCTTGCTTCGATCCAGCGTTTTCTTCGAATAATCCTGCCGGTTGCGAGCCTTCTTGTACGTGGAGATTGCTGTCGCCACATCCGGGCTCGATACGTACAGCAGCGGCTGATTCACGGTGACGCGGGTGCCCAGATCCACCAGCAGTTTTGAAATCGGCCCGTTCACTTGCGTAATCGCCTGGGTCGTATGATCCGCATCCCAATCCACGGTTCCCGTGGTTCGAACCACGGAGGACCAGGACGTTCTCCGCACCACGACGATTTTTAAATGCGGGAGCTGCTTCGCCGGCACTTCGAACAACGCCGCCTCATCCGTCTGCGCCGCCGCGGCCGGCGGCGGAGCTTTCTTGTACAGCCCGCAAGAACAACTCAGCAGCACCGCCGTTACCATTGTGGCGCGAGCTTTAGCTTGCAGCATCGGCTTCAGCCGATGGGTTCGAAACTTCACGGAATCACCTGCGTTCCCACGGCTTGGTTTATCTGCTCGGCCGCAATCATCTGCGCCGCCAGCGCCTGCCGGTAGGCAAGCTGGGTTGCCCGGTAACTGCGCTCGGCGTCCAGCACATCGAGAATCGTCGCCGCCCCGCGCTGAAACGCGTAGGTGCTGATGTCGCGGGAGTCCGAGGCCTGTTTCAGGTAGCCGCTCTCGTACAGGTCGACGATCTCCTCGTTGCTCTTCAGGCCGTAATACGCATTGACAACGTCGGTCTGCACGCCTACCTTGGTCGACGCTTCCGTTTCCATCGATTGGTGCACGGCCACCTGACTGCGCGCGATCTCGCCCTGATTGCGATCGTGAATCGGAAGGTCCATGGAAAACGCCACACCCGCTCCGCTTTGGCTGGGCGACTGGAACGAATAATCGCCCGACCACGTCCAGTCGCGCGCGCGATTTCCGAATGCCAGCGAAACCGTATCGTTGGCGAGCGTCACGCCCGTGTGCGCCGCCTGTAGATCCGGCCGCGTCTCCAGAGCCTTCGTCTGCAGCTCGTCCAGCGTGACCGAGGCCTTGATGTGGGCCAAGGTTCCCTTCACGTCGAAATCATCCGTCACGGATTGGTAGCCCAATAGTTGCCGCAGCGTCGCTCTTGCCTGCACCAGGCCGAGCACCGCCGCGGAGACATCCTGCTCAAATTGAAGTTTCTGAATCGACAGCTTCAGGTAATCGCCTTCCGCCAGGTCTCCGGCCACCAGGCGCGCATGATTCAGATCGACCTCCTGCGAAAAATTCGCCAGATCGTCCTTGGCCAGCACCAGCACGGATTTCGCCAGCAGAACGTTGATGAACGCCTGGACCACCTGGAATTTCAACGTCCGCTCATTGTCGGTTACGGTCTGCGCGGCAACCTGTGTATTGTCCTTCGCCACCACCACCCGTTTTTCCCGTTTGCCGCCCTTTTCCACCGTGTAACTAAGGCCAGCCGAGTAGATTTGAGTATCGAATCGGATCGTCTGCGGAGCGAAAATCGGGATGGCATCGGCGCCTAGGCTGATCGTAGGATTCGGCTTCAGCGACGCTGTGATTTCGTTCGCCTTCGACTGATCGACGTTCAACCGGTTCGCGCGCAACGACTGATTGTAGGCCAGCGCGATCCGCACCGCGTCGTCCTTCGAGATCAATTTTGCGGGAGCGTCAGCGGTCTGCGAAACAGCCGGGGTTACGACCAGAACCGTAACGATCGCGATGCGCCAGGAACTCATTATTAGGGTAATCGCCTATTATGAGCGAGATCGCAATACGAGAAGCGGGAAAATCCTATGAACGGGCCCGATTTGCCGGTGAGCGGACCTTAATCGTGCGAATCGTGGCTTTCCGCCTGGTGCTTGCTGGCCCCTTCGACATGCTCAATCGCATGGACCAGGTGGCCGTGAGAAATCATGGCATGATGCGCCGCCTTTTCGAATTCCCCGGTGCCGTGATACTTGGCGGCGGTGCGCTGGTGCTTCGCGGCGTGCTCGAGAAGTTCCGCAGCTTTCAGATGATGATCGACGCCCTCTTGTGACATATGTTTAGAATAGCAAATGGCTCTGGTTCCTCTCGTCATTTTTGCTTCGTTAACAGCGCTTATTGGACCCTAACGCGGTGGACCTTCAACTGTACGTGCTAAGGCATGTCGAACTTCGCCGCCCTCGTGCCCCGGCTTTTGCTGCTCGCCATCGCGGCTGGCTCCGTGCGCCATCTCGCCGCGCAATCGGATCGCGTTCTCCTGCCGGCGCGTGCTTTTGCCCGCCTCGTCGAGATGCGGATCGAGGAGGATGGCCTTGCCTCGAATTTTCTGCGCCTCGCGCAAAGCGATGAGGCACGCGTCAGACTTCGCGATGGCCAAGTCCTCACCAGCCCCGCGGCAACGCTCGGTGTCAAGCCCTTGGCGATCATCACCGGCGGACAGGTGCAGCACTGGGTGGGCGCGATGTTCCTGCCTTGCATAACGCTCGCCGCAGCCATTCCGCGCCTCCAGGACTACGATCGGCGTAAGCGCTACATGTGGCCGGAAGTGATTGAATCGCGCCAGTTGGAGCGCGACGGAAACGACTTTAAAGTCTATCTGAGATTGAATGAGAAATCGATCGTCTCAGGAACCTTCGACGTGTACCTCTCCATTACCAATCGAATGCTGGACGATCAGCACCTGGTCATCGAATCGAGGTCGGAACGAATCGCCGTAGTCGCTCACGACCGCGGACTGCTCTGGGGTCTGAATCATTATTGGCGCATCGCGGAATCGGACGGCGGCCTCTATATGGAATGCGAGGCTCTGGTATTGTCACGAAAACTCCCAGGCCTGATTCAATGGATCGCCGATCCTATGATTGCGCAAGCCGCTCGAAAGACACTGGTTCGCACGCTCGAAGCCACTCGGCGGATTGTCGAAAGCGACCGCTAGTGGTCTGTCGCAGCCAGATCGTTAGTATGTCAGAACCGGGACCGGTCTCAGCATTTCCAACAGAACCCCGACAGTCATGGAGGGGATACTCCGCGACAGGCCGTTAGTCCCGTTTGAGCGTTTCCACGCAGATTTTGGGCGATTGCGCCCAAACAACCGCGGAAGACCAGTCGCATGCCGCACTCTTCGATTAGCGCGGCATTTCAAATGCAACCGACCTGGTAATCGTAACGCGCAAGAGTGGGAAACGCTCGGTGGGTTCCTCTCTTGCGAAAAAAGGAGAGGCAAATGAAACGCCCGTGGGAAGGGTCCCGAGTTTTTTTTTGCGGCAGGCTTGAGTCTGCTGCTGTTTGGCGTGCGAGTCAACGGACAAGGCGGCTACGACACTGTCGATCCGGCGCTCAACAAAACGGTCACCGTTTCGGCGCAATTTCCGACGGTTTCCGGCAGCGCGGCCTCCATCACGAATGGCAAGTTTATTTTGCCTACCAGGGGGCCCCCAGCTATTGCTCTGTGACCGTCGATCTGGGCCAGATCTACAGCCTCGGCAAGATTGAGTTGAACCCGCAGCAGGTGTTCGATTTTCAGCTCTACGGCTCAACCGACGGCGTAACCTATACCCAGATCGCGTCTGAGACTTATCCCCTTTACACCTCCATGCCCACAACCGAGGCCATTAACGGCGCGGCTTCCGCGCGCTACATCAAGTTCAACGGGCATACGACCTGGAACCAATATGTGGGTCTCGGAGCGCTGCGCGTTTATCAATGGCTTTCGACCGCGCCCACGCCCCAGCCGGCCGGAAGCCAGTTTGTGAGCTTCAATACGTCCGCTGCGCCTTCCCTAAACAACGCGATGGCGATGTTCGTGAGTGGCGATCTGCGAAGCAACGTGACCTTCAAATAAAACCCGGCCGTTTGTAGCGTACGCAGGGGATGCAGTCGAATAGAGCCGCGACCAGCGGGAGCGGTCAGCTTCGGTGTTTCATTCTAAAATAGTTGGCGCGGATCTACGCCAAGGGGACGAAATCATGCTCAGACGGTCAAGACTGACGGCGGCCTGCCTCGCGGCGATGCTCATCGCATCAGTGCGGACCGCGCCCCCGTCGACTGGCCTTTTTGGGGCGGCGATCCCGGCAGCGCCCACTACTCGAAGCTCGCCGATATCAACACCGGGAACGTTTCGAAACTCCGGCCAGCTTGGACCTGGAAGACCGGCGAGACCGAGCTCAAAGAGTACGGCACCCGCCCCGGCATGTTCGAAAACACGCCGGTGGTGATCGACAACGTGATGTACGTGACTTCCCCCTATAACAAGGTGGTCGCGCTCGATCCGGAAAAAGGAACGGTGCTCTGGAGATACGATCCGAAATCGTACGTCGACGGCCAGCCTCCCAACGGGACCGGCTACGTGCACCGCGGAATCGCCATCTGGCGCGATGGCAACAAGGCGGCGCGAATCTACCTGAACACGCGTTACCGGCTCATCTCGCTCGATGCGAAAACCGGCCAGCCCGTCAACACATTCGGCGATAACGGCGTGGTCGACCTCAGCCAGGGGCTCGTCTGGCAGATCAACAAAATGCACTACACCGAAACGTCGCCTCCGGTCGTGTATAAGGACCTGGTGATCGTCGGAAACGGCGTGGGCGACCGCTTGATGTATAAGAACGATCCGCCCGGCGATGTGCGCGCGTTCGATGCGCGTACCGGCAAGCGCGTGTGGAGCTTCCATACCATCCCACAAGCTGGCGAATTCGGCAACGAGACATGGAAAAACGACTCCTGGAAATTCACCGGCCACACCAACGTCTGGGCGCCGTTCACATTGGACGAACGCCGCGGCCTGCTGTATATTCCGGACAGCACCCCAAGCAATGATTTCTACGGCGGCAACCGCCCCGGCGACAATCTATTCGGCGAAACGCTGGTTTGTCTGGATGCGAACACTGGCGCGCGCAAGTGGCACTTCCAGATCGTTCATCACGGCCTGTGGGATTACGATCTGTCGTCGCCGCCCGTGCTGGCGACGATTAGTGTAGACGGAAAAAAGATCGACGCCGTCGTCCAGCTCACCAAGGAAGGCTTCGCGTTTGTCTTCGATCGCGTGACCGGCAAGCCTGTGTGGCCGATTGAGGAGCGGCCCGTGCCCTCGAGCGATGTTCCCGGCGAGCAGTCGTCGCCCACGCAGCCGTTCCCGACGAAGCCTCCGGCATTCAGCCCGCAGGGCGTGACGCTCGACGATGCGTTCGATCTCACGCCGGAGCTGAAAGCCGAAGCGCAAGCGGAAATGAAGAAGTACCGTCTCGGGCCTTTGTTCACGCCGCCGTCTTTGCAAGGCACGCTCGGACGCCCCGGCATCATCGGCGGAGCCAACTGGGGCGGCGGTGCGTTCGATCCGGAAACCGGAATGTTGTACATCAAGACAACCAACTCCCCGGCAATTTTTCGCGTGAAGAAGACCGACCATTCGCCGGCCAACCCGCGCGCCTCGGAAGTGGATGCGGAATGGAGCGGCGACCTGGGTGCGCAAGCGACCTTTCACGGACGGCTCCCGTTAACAAAACCTCCCTACGGTCACATCGCGGCAATCGATTTGAATCACGGAACCATCGCCTGGCAGCAAGCTTTCGGAGATTGGCCGGAGCTGCGAGCGAATCCGGCGTTGAAAGGCGTCGCGCTGCCTCCGCAGCTTGGCATTGCGGGGCCGCAAGGCGGAATCGTGACCAAGGGCGGATTATTTTTCGTCGGCGGCGAGGACATGTCTCTGCACGCCATCGACAAGACCAATGGAAAAGATCTATGGCAGGGACCGCTCGGCGGCCGTTCGTACGGAACTCCGATGACCTATCGGACCCGCTCCGGCCAGCAATTTGTCGTGATCGCCGTAGGCCAGGGAGCGGACGCGTCGATGGTCGCGTTTTCGCTCGGAAACTAAAGACCGCTTGGGTTCGTTTTGTTGGTGCATCGAACCCACTTTTCTTCCGTTTGCTGACGTTAAATGACGCCAAAACCAATACCTTAGCGTTCGCCGCCTCAGGTCGCCCTTGGGTTCGTTTCGTAATTTTTAATGTGCATCAAACCCCGTTTCCCGGCGTTAAACGACGCCGGTTTGCTGACATCCTCTGGTTGATCAGTGTCTCCTTGATCAGTATCCAGGAGCAGCGGCGAACGGAAGCGGCAG
>OCZT010004022.1_pt1 | contig 14923 bp, 18 predicted proteins | sample 1539031 | NCBI WGS metagenome assembly OCZT01 (sample SAMEA3539308, study PRJEB22396) | soil metagenome | biome: tundra; feature: field; material: soil | place: USA | collected 2010-05 | depth 0.15 m
CCGACGACCCCTCGCCGCCCACGCCGTCGGCGCTGCCAGGGCCGCCCCTTGCGCGATCGAGGGCGCGATCGAACGCCCGATAGACTCGAGGCACCGCGCGGAAGATCGTCTCGTCAAAGAAGGCGAGCGCCGTGCGGACCTCGTCCATCGGCTCAGGGGCGAGCTTGCGGACGGGCGATGACCGCCACAGCAGGCTTATCTCCTCGCGCAACCGGCGACGGATCTCGGCGTCGTCCGCCGGCCCGATCCGTGGATCGTCGAGCTGCTCGAGCAACCGATAGCAGCGTCGCAACGCCGTCAGCATCGTTCGGCGCCGCGCCTCGGTGGGATGCGCCGTGAGCACCGGCGTTATCTCGATCCTGCCGACGAGCTCTCGAATCCGATCCGGAGTCCATCCCCGTTCCAACAGCCAATCCACGGCATGTTCCGGGGAACCCTCCGGCGGATCATCGGGCGACTGCTCGACGCGTTTGATCTGACGGACCGCGTCCCGCTCTTCAGCCAGGTTCACCAGCTGGAAGTAGAGGCTGAAGGCGCCGGCCAGCGCTTCGGCCTGCCTGACCTCCATGGCGTCCAGCTCTGCCGCCATCGCGTCGCCTGCCGCGACACCGTCTTCCTCGTGAAACGCGATCGACCGGTGACGCCACTTCTCCACCAGATCGAGCAAGTCGGACCCACCTTGCTCGGCGATGACCTGCCCCAGCAGGGCTCCGAGCAGCTTGACCTCGCGGGACAAAGGGTCGCGCGCGCCAGCCGAACCCACTTCCTGCGGCTCGGCGCGGACTGCCGCGTTCCGGGCAGGACGGGGCCCCGTGCGACGCTGGTTTGCGCGAGTGACGACCATACTCACGAGCATACAGCCCGCGGCCCCTACCTCGACGCGCGGGCCCCGGGCGAGGCGCCGCCCGCAAGCCCTGCCGCTCGTGCCCAGATCGGCCCCCGCGCAGGCCGCAGGCGCGCTACTATCCGCGCCGTGGCCATCGACACCTTTCCCAGCCCCGCGGTGCCCGACCCGGAAGTTTCGTCGCTGACCGTGCTGTATGACGGGGATTGCGGCGTCTGCATCGAGACGATCCGCCAGCTCCGCCGCTGGGACCACGAATCCAAACTGCAATTCCTGACTTTCCGGGAAGCGTCGCTTTCCGGCCGGCCTTCGATCGAGCGACTCGTGGCGGATGGCGGTCTGGGCGAAGGGCTGCATGTCGTGGACGAGACCGCCGGCCGCGTCGTCTCGGGCGGGCATGCCGCGCTCGCCATCCTCGATGCTCTCCCAGGCGGCTGGCTCCTGCGGCCGTGGGCGATGCTTCCGACTACGGGCCTGGCCGCCGACGTCGTCTACCGAGTGGCCAGCCGCCACCGCGACCGGCTCGCGTGGCTCGTGGGGTTGCGTGACGAAGTCTCGTGCCCGCCACTCCCGGGCCGCCCTGCCCACCCGACCGGGTAGGCACAGTCAGGCCGTTCATCCTGCAACTGGATGACTCGACACGGGATCGGCCAGGACGCTCCCGGACGTACCCTTGCGGATCATGATGAACCTTCCCTCCCACGCCACCCAGCTCCGGCTGGTGCAGCCCGTGTCGATCGACACGCATTGGGCGTATGACGTGCTATCCGAGGTCGGCGCCGTTTGGCTCGGCGAGCAGACGAGCGCCGCCAGGCCGGGGACGCGGCGTTACCTTTCGGACTTGAGCTTCCCCGTGCGCGAACGTGCACCCCAGCTCACGTTCAAGAAGGCCGCATACGTGGAGCTCGGCGAGGTCCGGGCCACCGCCAACGGTTGCGTGGCCGAGATCAGCTGGCAATCGTCATCGCTGGCGCCGCTGTTCCCCGTCTTTGCGGGCCACCTGATCATCAGCCCCACCGAACTGAGGCTGGAGGGCTACTACGCCCCGCCCGGCGGCGGGATCGGCGCTGCGCTCGACCGCGCATTCCTCAACATCGCAGCTCGCGGGACTGCCCGTTGGTTCCTCGATCGGGCCGCTGAAGCCCTGGCATCGGCTTCGACTGCCACTACTGCCACCACCGACCGACGAATCGGCTCGGCGGACGCCCGAAGCTCGGCAGGATCGACCGACTGACCGCAGTCAAATTCGCGGGCACGAACTGGTTCCTCGGGCTGCTGCCGATCGTGTCGTCTCTCGACTCGATCGTGCTGTCTCCGGGCTCGGAGCCTCTCGCCCTCGGTACTCTCGGGCTGATTCCCCTCGCTTTCGCGATCTTCCTGCCACTCGAGCGCAGGGAGCACCTGACGTGGCTCCTGGCGGCAAACAGCCTCTTCTTCGGCTGCTTCGTGGTGGCAGGCCTCGGCGCCACCTGGGGAAACGAGCTGCCGGCCCTGGCATCCTCCGCGACCCTGGCATCCGCGCTCAGCCTGGGCGCGAATGAAGTCCAGCTCCGCCGCCGTCGCCAGATGAACGGACAACTCCTCGCGGTTCGCGGACTCTACGGTCGCGTGAAGGAGCCCGAGCTCGATCTGCGCCGGCAGGACGAATTCCTGTTCATGCAGCAGGAGACCCTGGTCGTCCAGCAGGCAGAGCTTCTGCGACTCAACGAGGAGATCGAGAGCATCGCGCGCCTCGACGCGTTGACGGGCCTCGGAAACCGCCTGCGACTGAACGAGGATCTGGCGCAGATCGCCGGACGGATCGAGCGCAACGGCGGGACTGCCGGCCTCCTGCTCATGGATTTGGACCGCTTCAAGCGCCTGAACGACACGCTCGGCCATTTGGCCGGCGATGCGGCGCTCCGAGGCGTGGCGGCCGTCCTCAAGCACACGAGCCGCGTCGGCGATGGGCTGTACCGCTATGGCGGTGAGGAATTCCTGATCATCCTGCACGACGCCGACGAAGCCGTCCTCAAGATCGCGGGGCAGCGCTACCTGACCGCCATCCAGGCCGCCGGAATGCCGCACGGCGACAACCACCCCTGGGGCGTGGTCACGGCCAGCGCCGGCGCCACCGAGCTTTCGCAGCGCAACTGCCTGGACGTCGACGGGGCGTTGCACATGGCGGACGAGGCTCTATGCCGGGCCAAGGATAGGGGTCGCAATCGCTGCGAAGTCATGATTCAGTCGACCGGCGCGGTCGTGCCGATCGATCAGCAGCGGGCGGCGAGCTAACCCGAGCTAGCGCCGAGCTGACGCCGAGCTGACGCCGAGCTCGAACCTCCGGCATTGCGGCGACTCCAAGCGGCACGCCCGGGGCGATGGTACCGTCTCGGGCATGTACCGAGACCGAGAATGGTGGGGCACCGAACTGCAGATTGGCCTCACCGCGTTCGCTTGCCTGATGGCGGTTTTGATCGTGTTTTCTGCCGTGGACGGTGTGTTTCTGGCCCTACGAGACACGACCAACCCCGATCGGATCGGCGAGGCGCTCGCCTGGACGTTGGTCACACCCGTGCACAGGCTCAACGTGCCATTCGCGCAGTTCTTCCTTGCCTCGTTCCTGGGCTTCCGCCTCCTCGTCCCGACCTTTGCGGGCGCGCCACCCCGGGCCGTGGCTGTGGTCGTCGTCACCTGGCCACTAGCGTTCGCCGGTCTTGCCAACTACGGCGATGTGTCCAGCGCTTTGTGGTTCGGCGCGATCGGAGTGTCGTGGGCGCTCATCATGCCGCTGCCGAAGAAGAACCTGCTCACCTACGGCCCGATCATCGCCGGCATAATCGCAGGCCTCGCGTTCGGCTCGTTCGCCCAGCCAAGCGTCGGGCTCGAGGTCGCGATCATCTGGTGCGCCTGGCGCCTCTACCGACGCCACCTGGACGAGGTCGCAGCAACGTCCATAGCCGCCGCCTTCCTGCCCGCCGCTGTGGCCGTACATAACCCCGCTGGCATGTTCACGGGTCCGGCTGTCTACACCACGACCCTGATCGCCATCCTCCTGGCCCTGGCAACGGCGGCCCTCCTGTTCTCGCAGTTCAACGCCGGCCCCCCCGACGAGACCGCGGACGCGACCGCCGACGCCACCGCCAACGCGACCGCCAACGCCACCGCCGACGAGTAGTCGAGGCCGCGACCGAGTTGCCCGCGCCCCGTCTGCTACTTCAGGTCGGAAACCCGGACGACCTGCAACTTTGTCGGGATCAAGGTGGTCCCCCGCCGGTAAGCCGGCTGCGGGCCAAGGACGAGCCAACCGCCAGTGAGCGCAACGCCGTCCAGAATCCCGACGGGTTCTGAAGCCGAGGGTCCAAGGATCAGGAAATTCGCGTTTGGGTACTCCACCGTCCAGCCGAGCCAGCTGTCTGAGACGAACGTCGGGCAGCCGTACGCGGTCTGGGCATCCACCGGCTGCCAGCCGGGTGCGGAGGCAGTCGAGCCGTTGCAGCCCCAGGCGATCTCGCCGGGGCCGGCGGTCAACCAGTAGGGGCCATCGGCGATATGGCGGGCCGCGGAGGCACCGTTTGGCAGCAGCATGAGGCGAGAGCCTCGATACCACGGGTACGATGGGGAATCGCCGTTGCTCCCGGCAGGTTGAACGTCCGAGTCCTCGACCCAGGCCAGGTCCGGGCCTGCCCACTTCATCTCCTCGACCGGGCCCCCGAGCGGCATGGTTCGCGTGGCGCCGGACGAGAGCGTCAGCAGGTTGAGCTCGATGCCGTGGGTCAGGTCGCCCGTCGTGTAGGCAAGCACGCCGTCGCCCAAGGCGACCGCGGGAACCGCCGGAACCGGCGGCTCCCCTGCCCCTGAGTTGAGGCCGTTGACTATCGGCGGGTTGCTCCCCCGGGCAACGACTCTGTTAGCTCCGGTCTCGAGATCGGTGAGGACGACGCGCCAGCTGCTGCAACTGACCAGTGGCTCTGTGTGGGCCCGCTCGGTCGGCATGGGCGACGGCATCGACGTGTGGCAGGTTTCATCGACCCACGCCGCCTGTGAGCCCGCGACCGAGACGTCCTGCGCGACCGAGGCGGATGGAGCTCGTATCTGGCGCAGCGCCCCCGTGTGGAGATTGGCTGCGTAGAGGGCCTCGGCCCACGTCGCTGGATAAGGGTAGGAGATGCCCATGACCAGCCAGTCGCCGTCCGCGACCAGTTGGTTCGTATCGACCTGGGCGCCAGCGGGCAACGGAACGTCGGTCCGCAGTGCTGCGGGTATATCGAGCACGGTCGCAGCGGTCGAAGGGGTCGAGTTAGGGGATTCGATCGGCCACTTTGTCTCCGTGGGAAGCGGAGAGGCGGACCCGGTCGGTTCCGTGGCCACGATGGTGGGCGAGCCGCCGCTCGGCGACGGGCTTGCGAAGATCGCCGGAGTACCGCTCTGCCGCCAATAGAACAGTGCCGCGGTCAGGGCCAGCGCGACGGCGACGGTCGCCGCCAGCTCGGCCCATCGCACGACCTTGGCCGGGCGCCAGACCGGGAACGTCGGCCGGCGAGTGTCCACGCGCTGCCAGGACGCGGCGAGGAGACGCACGGCCCGCCGGTGCCCCTCGAACAGTCGGCCGCACCGTTCGCATGCCGCCAGGTGTCGCTGCTCCGCGTCGGTAAGTCCCACCTGGGCGCTGCTTTCCGCGGCCTCGGCCAGCTTGCGCTCGGCCACGTGAGGACCCCCGAGCCAACCCGTCGTCATCGTTCCAACTCCTTCACGGTCGCCGGGGCAAGTTCGCGCGCGAGCTTCTTGCGGGCCTTCCAGAGACTGGCCGCCACCGTGCCACGAGCTACTCCAAGCACCTGGGCCGCTTCCTCCTGCCCATAGCCGAGTCCGTAGACCAGAGCTATCGCGAGCCGTTCGCGCTCCGGGAGTCTCGCCACCGCGGCCGAGCAGTCGAGCCTCGCCTCCGGGTCCACGGGGACATAACTCGGCTCGGTCCCGTCCAGACTTGGGAGTCGGCGACGACGCGCCTGTGCCGCCCCACGAGCCGCGATCCTGCGCAGCCAGGGCCGCAGGTTCCGCTGGTCGCGGAGCTCTCGGATGTGTGCGCGGCCGTAGAGCAAGGCTTCCTGGGCTACGTCCTCCGCTTCGTCCCAGGCTCCGAGGGCACGGGACAACAGGCAAAGCTCCTCGAAGAGCCTGGCATAAGCCGCGTCGAAGTCATCGAGCACGTCAGGCGTTACCGAGATGGCTTCCACACTCCTCTGGTAGGAACCGGAGCCCGCATTGTTTACCGCACCCAGTATTCACGAGCCAACTAGTTCCGGCGCCTTGATCCAACCGTAGCCCAGCGTCGTACAAGTGACAGCGGGAAGTTGGATCGGAACCGCAAGCCCGGGAGCCACCCCGGAAGAGAGGGGATCCCAGATGAGTCGCGCCGTGCTTTGCTGTGCCTTGCTCGCGGTGGTTGCCGCCGGCTGCGGCTCCACGTCATCGACCGGGCGATATCCGGCAGCCAGTTCCGAGGAGCACCACCGCCCCACGATGGCGCCGAGGACCAACGCCCCCGCGTCGTTCCAGTTGCCAACGCAGCAGGCGCCGGGCACGCCGTACCCCGCAGTCCAGTTTCCGAGCGTCGGCATCAACCCGTACGTCGACGCCGCGCTCGACAGCGACTCCACTTTCGGCCTCGACGTCGATACCGCCTCCTACACCGTCGTGCGGCTGGCTGCCGCCGCGCTATCGGAGAAGCTGCCGCAGACGGCGGAGGCCCGCGACTTCGTCGGAATGCTCGACCAGATGGCCGGTCAGGGGTGGTAGAAGTCGATGACCACTCGGACGCGGCCGCTGCTGACCCAGACCCCGACCCCGGCCCGGTCGAATGCCGGGTTCATCAGGTTCACGTAATGGCCGCCCTTGTACGACGCTTCACTCTGGAAGTAGATCGCTTCGACGACCATCCCATCCATGACCGTTGAGGGCGAGCCTATGTTCTCGGCCCAGTGGTAGCCCGTGTAGCCCGCCCTGGCCAGGCGCTGGCCCGGCGTGCCGTCGGAGAAGTGGTTGAGGATGTTGCGGTCGGCCATGAACTTGGCGAAAGGCCGGGCCACCTTCGTCGAGATCCCGTCGTCCATGACCAGAGCGGGCGCCGCTCGCAGGGTGTGCGGACCGGACGAGCGGCACAGCCCGCCGTTGAGTACCCAACCGCCGGTGCGGGTGCAGTTGGTGAGTTGCAGGAAGTAGACCTCGGCCTCGTGCAGTTGGGCGCTGCCCACTCCGAGGCCTCCCGTCGTCGGAATCTTGACGGTGCTCGGAGCCTTCGTCGAGCTCGGAGCCTTCGTCGAGCTCGGAGCCTTCGTCGAGCTCGGCGCCTTCGGGGGGACCGGCTTGGCGACGGTGAAGGTCGCCGAGGCCGCCGCCGCCAGATGGAGCCCGCCGCTCGAAGTGGCGTCTGTGGAGACCGTGGCCACGACCTTGGCGCCCGCGGGGAGCTTCGCGCTCGGCACCAGCGCGAGGACCGTGTCGTCTTCGGTCCAGGAAGTCTTGCCTGTCACGGCTTTGCCGTTGGCGGTCACGGAGAACGCCGCGGCCGTCGATGCCTCGTCCATCTTCGTGGTGAAGCGGGCCGACACGACCTGCCCCGAATCGATACCGGTCGAGCCATCGCGCGGCCCAAAGCGCATGACCGAGGGCTCCACTTGCGTCGAGGCGGTCAGCGGCACGATCGAGGCCAGCGGCACGGCCGCGGCATCGACCATGGCACCGGAACTGAAGCTCACCAGGTAGCTCGTTCCCAGGGCGAGCGGCTGACCTGGGGTGAAAGTGAACACCTGCGATCCGGCATCGGTCGGATCGTCGCCGCCGATCGTGCCGCCCACGAGAGGTGCGACGTGGAACGCGTTCTCGACCGTCGCGAGCTTGACTGGCTTCGTGAAGGTGAGGACGAATTTGGTCGTCGGAGCGATCGAGTCGCCGACGACGGTAGACGCCGTGATCTTGCCCGAGGTCAGGGACGTGGTGAGGAACGAGGCATCGGTCGGGTTGCCGAGCTTGAGACCGTCTCGATCGAGGGCGGCTGCGGCGACGTCGAGGGTGTAGTAGGTATCGGGCGCCCAGTAGGCATCTGGCACGAGCGAGACCATCTGCCCGGCCGCGTCCCATTGGAGGTGGAATTCGACGAAGGGCGCCACGGTCAGCGAGGCCGCCACGCTGGCTTCGTTCATCGGCTTGGAGAACTCGATCCCGAAGGGCGCGGTGAGGCCCAGGTCGGTGACGATGTTCGGCTGAGCGGTCGGCGGCTTGGGCGCGAAGCTCGGTGCCGCGTTAGCCGACACACCCTTCGAGGGCAGCCCGACCAGCAACCCGCCGGCTACGAGGGCCACGACCACCCCGAGGGCGACGAGGCGCGCCAGAACGGATCGGTGGAGGAACGCGGTGATGTAGACGAGGCCCAGAACTGGGAGTGCGAGCGTGGTGGTCGCAAGCCTTCGCAACAGGTATTCCTCGGTGCGGGTCGGGGCCTGTGGGTGGTGGGTGCGTTGAGCCTCGGGCAGCCTAACACTGCCCTACCCGATCCGGCAACCCAAACGGGCCTGTCGGGCCCTGCGGCGGGACGGGACTTACCAGTCGGCCTCGACGGTGCCGCCCGAGAACTGCGTGCTCGTGGCCGTGTACTGGTGCACTTCGAACCGGTTCCCATCCGGATCTTCGAGCCAGATCTGCCAGGTGTTGTCGACCCCGAGCTTCTTGGGGGTGACCGCGACGCCACGCTCCGTCAGCTTCGCGACCACGGCATCGATGTCGTCGGTCTCCAGGCAGAAGTGGGCGATGCCGTTGTTGACCACGGGACCGAGGTTCGGGTCCTCGAAAATCTCCACGAACGTCCCCTCGGCGACGACCATGTAGACCCCGAACAGGGAGCCCTTGCGCGTGAATCGGAATCGGATCCCGAAGTCCAGCTTCTCGTACCAGGCGACGGACCGTTCGAGATCGCTCGAGTTGAGGCAGACGTGGGCGAGGCGAGTGAACATCATCGCTACTCCCCCATCGGTTCGAGCACGAAGACCGGGATCTGCCGGTCCGTCCTGTTCTGGTAGTTCGCGTAGTCGGGCCAGGCTTCGACCGCGCGCTGCCACCAAATGGCCTTCTCGTCGCCTTCGACCTCGCGGGCCGTGTAGTCGCGTTTCGTGGCGCCGTCCTGCAGCTCTACGTGCGCGCACTCCTTGAGGTTGTAATACCAGACCGGGTGCTTCGGGGCGCCCCCTTGCGAAGCGACCACGGCGTACGCGCCCTCGTGTTCGACGCGCATCAGGGCTGTCTTGCGCAGCTTGCCGGTCCTGGCGCCGAGGGACGTCAGCACGATCACCGGCCTGCCGCGAAGGTCGCCGCCCTGCTCGCCGTTAGTGGCCTCGTAAAGCTCGGCCTGCTTGCGCGCCCATGCGGCGCTGCTCGGTTCGTATTGTCCTGTGAGTGGCATGTCCCAAGATTACGCCCCTATTCGATAACCGGCCGGCCCGTAACGCCGAGCCGGCCCGTAACGCAGATCAGGCCTTGGCAGTGCTCCAACCCGGGTAGTTGCCCGTGGTGTCGCCCGGAGCGCGGTCGCCCGAGTAGTGGTGGAGCGGCAGGCCGTTGTAGGTGACCTGGATCGTCCCGTCGTCCCGAGTGATCGTCGCGAGCGCGCCGCTCGCTCCGGAGCCCGCGGACGGAGTCGTTCCGCTGGTGACCGTCATCGGCGGCCAGGTGGGCGCGCAACCGCTGTTGCAGGCGCTCTTGCCGCTGTTCGCGACGTCGGTGGCGAAGACGTAGAGAGTCATCCCGCTCGAGCCGTCGACGAGGATGTTTGCGCCGCCAATGCTCTTGACCGTCACGGTGGTCGCGGACCCGGATCCGGGAGTGCCGCTCGCCCCCGCGGGAGCCTGTGTCCCGGCAGAGCTGCCGCACGCGCCCACCAGGAGTGCGACCGCGATCGACGCGGCCATCAACTTGCGAAACGAGGTCATCGGAATACCGCCTAGAGCTGAGGGAAAGGCGGCGAGGGTTTCGCCGCTCATCGTGCTTACGTCTCCCGAAGCTGTTGTGGCGGTGCCGGTCCGGCAGGCGCGACGAAACTCCGTAGACAGCGCGACATTCGCCGCGGGGCCGGCAGCACGAGCGAGAATGCCGGTCGGTCACATCGTGGCGGGAGAGTCCGGTGGCGGAACGAAAGACGATTGGCGCGCTGCTCGACGCGGCGCGGTCGCGCCTCGAGCGGCTCGAGCCGCAGGCGGCGTTTCGAGCCCAGGCGGAGGGCGCGCTGATCGTCGACACTCGCTGCGCCGAGCTCCGCCGCGACGAGGGCACGATCCCCGGCTCGGTACACGTGCCGCTCTCGGTGCTGTACTGGCGGCTCGATCCGACCTCCGGCCACGCCCCGATCCCGCGTTGATCGACACGGAGCGCCAGATCGTGCTCTGCTGCGCCCACGGCCACTCGTCGAGCATCGCCGCGGCCACCCTCCTAGATCTCGGCTTCGGCCGCGCCACCGATATCGTGGGCCGCTTCGAGGCGTGGGCGGCGGCGGGCCTGCCGGTGACGCCGCCCGAGGGTCAGGCCCGATCGTAGACGGCTACGTACCAGAGCCCGCGCGTCGCGCTGGCGCTGAGCTCGAAACCAGCCGACCGAAGTGTTCGATCGATTCGATCGAGGTCGTGGACGAACGTGGTGCACGAGCGCCGGCATAAGCCGTTCAGCCCGTTGTCGAGGCGGCGGCCCACTCGCGCCGCCAGCCCGCGCCAGCCGCGCGAGTTCGGGACCGAGAAGGCGTAACGGCGGCGGGCGGCCGGGATCGAATTCGCCAGGAGCTTGTCGGCGTCCGGGTAGCAGCAGATGACCCGATCGAGCACGACCCAGTCGGCGGCATCGAGCGCCGCCTCGGCCCCGTCGCCGAGCGTGAGAGTGGCCCTGTCGGCCAACCCCGAGGCTGCGAACCGTTCGCGGGCCCGCTCGATGCTGGCGCCCGAGAGGTCGACCCCGCTCGTCCCTGCGGCTCCGGCGCGGAGCAGCTCCAGCATCAAGCTGCCGCGGCCGCAACCGAGCTCCAGGACCGTTCGATCGGTCGGATCGCCTAGAAGACCCACTAGCGATTGCGTCGTCGCATGCAGAGACGATCCCGCGCCCGGCCCGGCACGCTCGACCTTCGAGTCGAAGTGGGCGCCGATGCGCGCGCCGATCGACGGCCCCGAGTCGCAGTCGCAACCCGACCCATCGCGATCGCATCCGGCGTCAGCCACGCCGAGTCTCTGCGACCTTCGCCGATGGGGTCCCGAAACGCCGCGCCATCACAATTCTCCGCACTTCCCCGCCTCACCTCTTTGGAACTCGCTTTGCCCCGACCGGCCGCGGCATGTTGGTACGACGACCTCGTTGGAATATACGGCCCCTTGTCGAGGGCGCCGACGCTAGACCCCCACGACCGCCACGCGCGCGGCCTCCGGTTCTCCTTCCAGCAGTCGCTCGAGGTCGCGGTGGTCGCTCGTCAGGATCAGAGCCGGTACCGACGCGAGAGCTTCGGCTGCGACGATGGCATCGACCGCATCAGATGTCCCGGTCTTCGCCTGCAACTCCCCGGCACGACGGGCGACCCGCTCCGACGTGGGCTGGAATGCGTCCACCTTGTTGAGCACCCGATCGAGATGCGCCCGATCGCGGCCGCCGCGATGAACCTGGGCGAGAACCGGCGTCGGAATGACGACCGCGTAGCCCTCGCGAACGGCACGGTCCAGGGCGGCTCTGGCGTTTTTGTCCCCGCCGGCCAGGGCGAGGATCCCCCCTGCGTCCAGGATCACGCGCCGCGACCGAGGAAGCGCCTCTACCGAGGCCACTCCTGCCCCTCGCTCCGCCGCAGCGACTCCTCCGGAATGGGACCGAACTCATCGGCCAGCTCCGCAAGCAGCTCTTCGAGCCGCTCCTTCTGAAGGCGCATGGCGAGCGACTCATTCAGGAAGCGCGAGAACCCGCGCCCACCGACGCGCGCCTTCGCCTCGGCGACGTTCGCGGCATCAAGGGTCGTGGACACTTTCACTGTGCTCATACTGACTATCCTACTCTCAGTAGGATCGCAGTCAACAGCGGGCTGAGCCTGAGCAGACAGAGTCGAGCCTACTTCAACATGGACCGCGGGATCGACAGTGCGAAGTTTGCCGGTCGACCATTCACCGCCGCTTATCACCGGAGCCCGTGGCGACTACTGACATCACCGACTTCTACGTCTTTCAGGCGCCAGGGGGCAGGGATCGGTCGGTTCTCGTCCTGAACATCAATCCCGACGCGTCCGCGCTCGAATCCAGCTTCGATCCGGCCGCCAGGTACGAGCTCAAGATCGACACCGACGGCGATTTCGAGGCCGATGTCGCCTTCCATGTCGTATTCGCGTCGTCCTCCGACCGCAGGAGCACCGCCACCGTGTACCGGTCGACCGGAGTGGTGGCCCGGGGAACCGGTCAAATCGGCGAGGTCGTGATTTCGAACGCGCCGGTGTCGGTTGGCGGCGAGGTCCAGATCGTCGCGGTGGACGGATACCGGTTCTACTCGGGCCTGCGCAGCGATCCCTTCTTCCTCGACGGGGACGGCCTCCGCAATGGCTTGCAGTTCACGGGTCACGACACCTTCGCCGAACGAAACGTCTTCGGGCTGGTGCTCGAGGTCCCGAACTCCGCGCTAGGGTCGGCCGCCGGATCCGCCGCGCCGATCCGACTCTGGGCTCGAACCATGGCTCCCGTGCATGGCAACGTGGCCCAAGTCGACACGGCCGGGCGACCCGGCATCGCAACCGCCTTCAATCGTACGGACGCCGATCGGGCCGCGTTCAACGAGACGCCACCGACCGACCAGGTGGCACGGCATGGTGCGAGGTTCGTCGCAGCCCTCCGGTCCATGGGCTATCCCGAGGTCGAGGCGAGCGAGCTTGCGCTCAGTCTGCTTCCCGACGTGCTCGAGTACGACCCGTCCGGACCCGGCGGCTATCCCAACGGCCGACGTCTCACCGACGATGTCGTCGATCTCATGATCACGATGGTGACAAGGGGCCGATTGACCGGCGATGGGGTCGGCTCGCACAGCGACCTGCTCGACGAATTCCCCTATCTCGGCGCGCCGCATGCGGTCCGGGCCTGACTGGGCCGACGCTGGACGCTGTCAGTCGGAGGCACTCGCCGAGCCGCCCACGAGCCGGTCGATGGCGGTGGTGGCCGGATCGATCCACGACAGCTCGGGAATCGAGGCGAACGCCATATCGGCCGAGACGAGCGCCTCCGCGCCGCGGGCGAGAGCCACGGCAGCCAGCACCGCATCGAACGCGCCCAACTCGGGGTGTTGCCCGAAGAGCGAGAGGCCCGCGTCCAGGTCGGCGGCTGTCGTGACGATCGGGTCCAATGCGACGGCATAGAGCCTGGTGAGATTGATCGCGTCGTCGCGAGTACGCCGGCGGGCGCGGACGTGCGCGAACTCCTGGAGCACTTCCACTGTCGTCGTCGCCTCGATGGTTCCGCTGGCGTGGGCTGCGAGCAGACGGCGACAAGGCTCCCGAAGAGGGTGCTCCTCGCCAACGGCGTAGGTGAGCACCGTCGTGTCGAGGATGATCATGCCGACCGCTCGTGTCCGGCGTCAATCTCTCGCCGCAGCTCCGTCGGATCCGACGGAACAGCCATCGGCTCGGCGGCGAGAACCCGGGCGATGGCGTCCTTGCGGGTCTCGGCACCGGCCGTCATCTGATCGATTGCATCGCGGACCACCGTCGCGACCGACACGTGACGTCGCCGCGCCTCGCCGGCTACCCGCCGATAGCGAGGCTCGTCGAGGAGTATCTGAACGCGGCGTTCGAGGTTGGGCATGTGGATACGCTAGCACATGTGCATACTAGTTCGCGAGCGCCCGCGCCAGCTCCGCGAGGAGTTCCTGCTTGCGGGGCTCCGTGGCGAACGAGCCGGTGATGGCGTTGGTCGCCAGCTGGGCCAGATCCGTGGCCGTCAGCCTCACAGCCGCGGCGATCGCGCGGTAGTTGTCGCCGATGTAGCCGCCGAAGTAGGCCGGGTCGTCCGAGTTGATCGTGACCGCCACGCCGGCCTCGAGCAGGCGCCGGACCGGTGACTCCCCCATCGTCGGGAAGACATGCAGTCGAAGATTCGATAGCGGGCAGGCCGTCAGCGTGACTCCGGATTCGACCAGGCGGCGCATTACCGCGGGGTCGTCTGCCGCCCGAACGCCATGGTCGATTCGCGAGACCCCCAGAGCGTCGATCGTTCGCGCGACCAGCGACGCGTCGCCTTCCTCGCCCGCGTGCGCGACCGCTCGCAGGCCCAGCGATCGAGCCCGAGCGAAGGTGCCCGCGAACGGCTCGGGCGGGAAGCCGATCTCGCTCGAGTCGAGCCCAACCGCCACGATCCGATCCAGCCACGGCTCCGCGGCCGCCAGCGCCGCATCGGCCGCTTCGACCGGGAGATGGCGCAGGAACGACAGGATGAGGCCGCTCGTGATGCCGTAGAGGCGCTCGCCCTCAGCGAGCCCATCGAGGATGCCGCCGACCACATCACCGATCGGAATGCCGCGCTCGGTGTGCGTCTGGGGATCGAAGAACGGCTCGACGTGGCGAACGCCGTCGGCGTGGGCGCGTGCCAGATACGCCCGCGTCAGGTCGCGGAAATCCTCGCGCGTGACGAGCACGGAGCAGGCCGCGTAGTAGACGTCGAGGAACGACTGCAGGTCGCTGAACTGGTACGCGGCCCGGATCTCCTCGAACGAGCCGAACGGCAGAGCGACGCCGTTCCTGGCGGCCAGATAGAGGGCCAGCTCCGGTTCGAGCGTGCCCTCCAGGTGGACATGCAGCTCGACCTTTGGCAGCCGCTCGATCAGCTCGGCGAGCTCAGGATCGAGTGCGCGGGGGGCGTCCGACAGCACGTTGCTCACTACCTCCGCGGCAGGCGGCGACGCGTGGCGACGACGCGCATCGCGCGCGCCGCCGAGCGGGCAATCGCCCGCGAGTTGTGGGCCAGTCTACCGAGTCGGCCACAATTAGTCGGGGTTTGCTACATGAGGCCCAATCCATGCCGGCTCCGCTTGGCAAGACGCCGACGAAGAAGATGCCCA
>OCZT010004023.1_pt1 | contig 14921 bp, 15 predicted proteins | sample 1539031 | NCBI WGS metagenome assembly OCZT01 (sample SAMEA3539308, study PRJEB22396) | soil metagenome | biome: tundra; feature: field; material: soil | place: USA | collected 2010-05 | depth 0.15 m
CCCGCGCATAGTCGGCCGCCAGCAGGCAGACCGGCCAGTCGGAGCCGAACATGAGACGCTCCGCGCCAAACGAGTCGAGCGCGATGTCGAGGACGGGCACGAGCTGTTCGTCGCTCCACGACGACCACGACGCCTCGGTGACCAGCCCCGACAGCTTGCAGCACACATTTTCGTGCGCGGCAAGCGCGACGAAGCGCGTGCGCCACATGGTCAAGTCGCCACTCGCGATCGGCGGCTTGGCGCAGTGATCGAGAATGAAGCGCACGTCGGGGCAGCGGGCCACCAGCCGTTCGGCTGCCGCGAGCTGCCTCGGATAGACGAGGATGTCGTACGAGTACCCGAGGCGGCCGATCGTCGCGATGCCGCGCACCACGTCGTCGTGCAACAGGAAATCGTCGGGCTCGCTCTGCGCGATGTGCCGGAATCCCTTGAGCCGCGGATTGTCGCTCCACTCGGCCAGCTGCCGCGAGAGGTCGCTCGCGCGCAGGTCGATCCACCCGACCACGCCCTTGACGAACGCGTGATCGGCGGACAGGCCGAGCAGGAAGTCCGTCTCGGCCACGGACTGGTCGGCCTGCACCGCCACCGCGCCGTCAATGCCCGACGCCGCGAGCAGCGGCGCGAGGTCGGCCGGAAGAAAGTCCCGCCGGATCAGTCCCATCTCCGGCGTGATCCAGGCGTCGCGCACCGGATCGAACCGCCAGAAGTGCTGGTGCGCGTCGATCCTCACCGGTCACTCGCCGGAGTGCCGTTCCCAGGAAACGACGTGCTGCCGCGACGACCCGAGCCCTTCGGCTCCAAGCTCCACCACGTCGCCCACCTTGAGATAGCGCGGCGGATTGAAGCCGAGTCCCACACCGGCCGGCGTACCGGTGGAGATGATGTCTCCCGGGAGCAGCGTCATGAACTGCGAGATGTAGCTGACGAGGTACGCCACGCCGAATACCATCTCATTGGTATTGCTGTCCTGGAGCTTCTCCCCATTCACCGAGAGCCAGAGCTTCATGTTCTGCGGGTCTGGAATCTCGTCGCGTGTCGACAGCCACGGCCCGACGGGCGCGAAGGTGTCCCAGCTCTTCCCCTTGAACCACTGGCCGCCGCGTTCGATCTGGAAGTGCCGCTCCGAATAATCGTTGTGCAGCGCGTAACCGGCCACGTACGACATCGCTTCCGAATCGGACACGAGCGTGGCGCGGCGGCCGATGATGACGGCGAGTTCGACCTCCCAGTCGCTCTTCGCGGACGCCGGTGGAATGCGCAGATCGTCGAACGGTCCGCATAGCGACGACGTCGCCTTGGCAAAGAGGATCGGCTCGTCGGGAATCTTGGCGCCCGTCTCGCGCGCGTGGTCGCGGTAGTTGAGGCCGACGCAGATGATCTTGCCGGGCCGCGCGACGCACGACGCCCAGCGCTCGTGCGCGTCCACCACCGGCAGCGATTCGCCGAACTCCCACAGCCAGCGCGACAACCGCACCAAGCCGTCCGCCCCGAGGAACTCCTCGTTCCAGTCTTCGTCGAAGGCCGAGGCGTCGCGGCGCGCGCCGCTGGCGTCGATGATGCCCGGGCGCTCCGCGCCACGCGGGCCAAAACGGGTCAGTTTCACTGGTCAGCCGTGCAGGGTCAGGAAGCCGCCGTCGATGGGATAGTCCGAGCCGGTGACGAAGGCGGCTTCATCGCTGGCGAGATAACGGGCGAGGTGGGCGATCTCCGCGGGTTCCCCCATGCGGCCGATGGGTTGCGTCGCCGCGAGCTTGGCGAACATCTCGGCTTCGCGTCCCGGGTACGTCCGCGCGAGGAAGCCGTCCACGAATGGTGTGTGCACGCGTCCCGGCGAGATGCTGTTGCACCGCACGCCCTTCAGCACGTAGTCGCGCGCCACCGACATCGTCATTGCGAGCACCGCGCCCTTGGTCATCGAATAGGCGAACCGGTCGGCCAGCCCGGCGCTGCCGGCGATCGACGCGATGTTGATGATGACGCCGCGCCCGCGCGCTGCCATGCCGCCCACCGCGGCGCGCGTGCAGAGATAGACGCCCTGCACGTTCACGCGGAAGAGCCGTTCGAAATCCTCGGGCGTTGTGGTCTCCACGGTGCCGATGTGCGAGACGCCGGCGCAGTTGACGAGGATATCGAGTTCGCCGATGTCCGCGAACGTCGCGCCGACGGTGCCGGCGTCGGTGATGTCGCAGATGCGCGGCGTCGCCAACTTGCCGATTTCGGTGGCCGCGGCTGCAACGGCATCGCCGTCGAGGTCGAGGCAATGCACGTGTGCCCCGGCGCGCACGAACTCGGCGGCGATGGCGCGTCCGATGCCGCTCGCCGCACCGGTGACGGCTGCACGTCGGCTGGTGAGCATGAACGGTGCGGTCACAGCGATACGCCCCGCTTCCATGGAATGAAGTCCCATTGTTGCAGGCGCTCGGCGGCGGTGATATGCCGGCCGCTCGCGGTTTCGATGACGAGGTCGAGCACCCGCGCGCCTATCTCGGCCAGGGTCGCCTCGCCCGAGATCACGACACCGCAGTCGAGGTCGATGGTGTCGCTCATCCGCCGCGCGAGCGCGCTGTTGGTAGCGAGTTTCAGCACCGGTGCCACGGGATTGCCGGTGGGCGTGCCGAGGCCCGTCGTGAAGAGAATGATGTTCGCCCCCGCCGCCGTCTGCGCCGTCGTGCACTCCACGTCGTTGCCCGGCGTGCAGAGCAGGTTGAGCCCGGGCGCCGTCGCGCGCCCGGGATAGTCCAGCACGTCGGTGACCGGTGCGTGGCCGCCCTTCTGCGCCGCGCCCGCCGACTTCATGGCATCGGTCAGCAGGCCGTCGCGGATGTTGCCCGGCGACGGGTTCATCTCGAAACCCGAGCCCAAGGCCTGCGCTCTCTCATTATAGGTCTGCATCAGGCCGGCGAACCTCACGGCCAGTTCGGGCCGAACGCATCGTTCGATGAGGTCCTGTTCCGAACCGAGGAGCTCGGGAAACTCGGCGAGCAGCGTCGTGCCCCCGAGCGCGCTGATCATGTCGGCGGCGCACCCTACGGCGGGATTGGCGGAAATGCCCGAGAAGCCGTCGGAACCGCCGCACTTGAGGCCGACGGAGAGCGCCGACAGCGGAGCGGGCGCACGCACGGACTTGTTCGCCTCGACGAGCCCCGCGAACGTTTCGCGGATCGCGACGGTCATCAACGCCTCTTCGGTGCCAAGCTGCTGCTGTTCAAAGGTGAGCAGCGGCTTGGCGAACGACGGATCGCGACGTGCGATCTCCCCTCGCAGGATGTCGAGCTGCGCGTGCTGGCAGCCGAGCGAGAGCACCGTGGCGCCCGCGACGTTGGGATGGACCACGTAGCCGGCCAGAAGGCCGCACAGCGCCTGCGTGTCCTGCCGCGTGCCGCCGCATCCGCCGTCGTGCGACAGCACGCGGATGCCGTCGACGTTGGGGAACAGGCGCCGCGCCCCGGGAGCGGCAGCGCCGGAAACGAGTGGTGCGTCGAGCGGCTCACCGCGCTCGTGCCGGCGCGCCAGTTCGCGCACGGCAAGACGGTGCGCCTCGGGTGCGCCATAACCGAGTTCGCGGTCGAACGCTTCCTGCAAGGCGCGCACGTTGCGATTCTCGCAGAAGACCAGCGGAATGACGAGCCAGAGGTTGCGCGTGCCGACGCGCCCGTCAGCGCGGTGGAAGCCGTCGAAGGTGCGCGCGGCGAAACGCGACACGTCGGGCGCCTTCCAGGGACGCGCCACCGGTGCGCTCAGGTCGATGGGCGCCGCGTCGTGGCGCACGTTGTCGGTGGTCAACGCCGCGCCGCATGCAATGGCCTGCGTCGCGCGCCCCACGAGCACGCCGTACATCACGATCGGGTCGCCCACGCGAAGGTCGCGCAGCGAGACCTTGTGTTTGGCTTTCACGGCGGTGGCCAGCGTCATGCGTTCCGTGCCGTCCTCGACGGTGGCGCCGCCGGGCAGGTCGGCGAGCGCGACCAGAACCGTGTCGTCAGGATGAATGCGAAGGATCCGCCGCGCCATCACGCCTCAGGGATCAAGGAAGAGCTGCTGGCCGCACGCGGACAAACTTACCCTCGATGGCGCCGGGAGTGGCGAGTTCCCGGCGCCGCCACGAGCATTCAGTTGGGCAACTTCACGAACACGAAGTCGCCGGTGCTCTGGTTCAGGTAGAACGTCTCGCCGCGTGCGTTCTTCTGTATCACGTTGCCGGCCTGGTCGACGCCGACGATCGCGACCGCCTGGCTGGTACCCTTGAGCTTTTCCCTGCCATAGGTCACGGATGAGTGCCATTTGTCGTACCACTGGGTCGAGAGCATCTTCTGATCGCCGGTCGCCGGATCGACGTAGAAGTACTTTCCGTCCGGGCCCGCGTAGATCGTGTGGCCGCCGTTGACACCGAGGATCGTGTACGTGCCGGGCAACTTGACGGCACGGACGTTCACAAGCTTTATGAAAGGCGTCACGGATTGAGCTGCCGTCGGCACGGGCTTCGTTGTGCTGACCGGGGGCTTCGTGCCCACGGCCTGGGCCCCGGCGCGAGTCGAGAGCATCGTCATCGGCAGTACGAGCATCGAGGCGGCGGTGAACAGGCGCTTCGACGACTTCGATTTTCCCGGCGCGGTGTGCGTTGGTGCGGCGGATTTTCTTGGCTTTTTCACGGGTTCTCCTCGGTGCGGGTTTTGTCAGGTCGAACGGCGTTTGCGTGGCGCAACCATCGTGCCGCGGCACTTCGGCGAACCGCAGCGGCACGCGTGATCGATCAGGTCGCGCTTCTTCGACCGGCTACCGTTCCGCGACCCGAGCCGGTAGTCGAACGTCAGTTCTTCGCCGCGCGTGATGTCACGCATGGCGTATACGTACAGGTGATCGTCGAAACAGTACGTCTCGCAGTTCGGCTCGCAACTGTGGTTGATGAACCGCGAATTGTTGCCGCCCCGCGCGCCGTCGATGACGGTGGTGTCGTTCAGCCGGAACGCATACACCGCTGCCGGCTTGCCGTCGCCCGGAACAGCGGCGAACAGCTTGGTCACCGGCACCCGAGTGCCGACGTACTCGATGATGCGCGAGCCCCTCGGGATCTTGCGCTTGGCGAAGACGCCCTTCCCCTCGATGCTGGAGCGGCCGACGCGGATGAAATCCCGATCCGGCACGCGCGTCGTGACTCTGCGAGTGATGGGTTGCGTTTGCATGGCGCCGCTATGGGAAGTGAGCCACCACGCTCAGTGGATTCTGCGTCACGTTCAACACGCAAGTCGCGCCTGCCGCTCCAGTCGGCGCGCGACGACGGACGTGCAGCGCGGATATGCACAGGGTGAAACACACGAGCGGCCGCACGACACGAAGGTACGAGCCGACTGATCGAGGCGCAAACCGAAACGCCGGGCGTTGACCCCTCGGCCGGATTCAGCGAGTTGGCAACGAGATGCGCGGCAAGCGAGTTTATCGCCAATGTTTCAGCGAGTCGACCGCCAACGACAAACAGGATGGCCATGAAGGTCTGCGTGCTACAACCATCGTACGAGGGTTCCGTCGTCGACTATGGCCAGTACGACCGGGCGCGAGATCTCGGACCGCTGCTTCCCGAGTCGCATGTCGAACACGTCTTTCTTCGCAAGGCGACGGTGCATCGCCAGTTGCGCGAGCTGCGCCGCAAGCGCTTCGACGTCTTCGTCAACCTCTGCGAGGGCGACCTGGACTGGGACATTCCTTCCATCGACGTGATTTACGCACTCGACCGGCTCGAGCTGCCGTACACCGGTCCCACGGCGAGTCTCTACGATCCGCCGAAGGACCTGATGAAGGTCGTAGCTCGGCACGCGGGTGTGGCGGTGCCGGCATCGGTGCTTGCAAGGTCTGCCGAGGACGTCGTTCGCGCCGCGACGACGCTGCGCTTTCCGCTGTTCGTGAAACGCAATCACGGCGGAGAGAGCCTCGGCATCGACGAAGACTCGATGTGCACCGACGCCGTCCAGCTCGCGCGCCGCGCTCAGGCGATGATCGAGGAATACGACGAGGCGATTATAGACGAGTATATCGGCGGGCGCGAGTTCTCGGTGCTGGTGTGCGGCTCCTCCGATCCCGGCGAGGAACCGGTCGCACTTCGCCCGGTGGAGTTCGTGTTTCCGCCCGGCATGCGCTTCAAGACGTATCTGCTCAAGGCGGCCAGCTATCTGCCCGACAGCAACGTTCCGGTAACCGACGCAGCACTCGACCGCCAGCTGCGCGCGGCAGGCCTCGCCGTGTTTCGCGGGTTCGACGGCGTGGGATACTGCCGCATGGACTTCCGGCTCGGCGAAGACGGCATCGTGCGCCTGATCGACGTCAACTTCACCTGCTCGGTGTTCTACGCCGAAGGCTCCTACGGAACGGCCGATTACATTCTCGCCCACGACGGCCTCGGCCAGTCGGAGTTCCTGCGGCGCATCATCGACGAAGGACTCGCGCGCCATCGGCGCTCGCACGCCTCAGCCGTGCTGACCGGCGCCGGTCGCAACGGCTCCTGCACTCCGCGATCGTCATGACCTCTCGCCGCCCGCTGGTTCCCGTGTTCGCGCCCTATCCGACCGTCGAGGATCCCCTGGTCGAGAACGAGTACGACGCGCCGGAATTCCGCGACGACGTACGATCGTGGTTCGCGCCCTTGCCGGTCGACTGGGAGTGGGTGCCGGTCACCGTCGCGGACGTCGGACGCGTGGTCGAGAACGCCGCGAGGGCGGCGCGCGAGCGGCCGGTGATCGTCCTCAACCTCTGCGACGGCACGGACAACGGCTACCCCGGTGTGTCGGTGCTGCACGCGCTCGAGTCGGCGGGCGTCGCCGCGAGCGGCGTGGATTCGCGCTTCTACGAACTCTCCACGTCGAAGGTCGCGATGAAGCGCCGCTTCCGCGCGGCCGGGGTGGCCACGTCGCCCTGGGTCGAGATCGAGGACATCGAGGCCGATCTGCGGCGCGCGGCGCGGGAACTCGGCTGGCCCCTGTTCCTGAAGCCCGACGTCTCGGGTGGCAGCGTTGGCATCAGCCTGCGTTCGCTCGCCCGCAACCACGGCGAGGCGGTGGACGAGGCGGCGTCACTCCTTGCCGGCATGCAGGCGGGAACGTTCGAGCGATCGGGCATCTACGCGGAAACCTTCCTGAGCGGTCGTGAGTTCACCGTGCTGGTGCAGAGCACCGGAACGTCCCCGGACGCGGTGCGCGTATACCCGCCGGCGGAGCGCATCTTTCATTCCGCGCTCCCTGTGGAGGAGCGCTTCTTGAGTTACGAGCGCTACTACCAGGAGTACGAGGAGGAGACCCCGCCGCCGCCGGGGGAGCCGTTCTATCGCCACGTGTCGGTGGAGCCGGAGCTCGCCGCCGCGGTTGCTGACACCGCGCGTCGTGCCTATCTCGCCGTCGATGCCCGCGGATACGCACGGGTGGACCTGCGCCAACAGGGCGATTCGGGCGCGCTCAACGTGCTCGAGGCCAATGCGAATTGCGGGCTCACCTCGGACGACAACTCGAGCGCGGGGTGCATCCTCGGCCTCGCCGGAGTTCCGTTGTCGGAATTCGTCCTGTGCGCGGTGCGAGAAGCGTGGCTACGGCGGCATCCAGGTACCTCGCCGCCGGTTTGAGCGCGTTGGCGCCGCGGCAGGCTGTCGAGCTTGACCTTCGAGCGCACACCAGACAATTTGACTCCGGTCAGAATTGCCGGCGCAGCCGGATGGGATTATCACAGGACCTCCGGAGAGCGACATTGCCGCATGCCTCCATCGTAGAACGGCGTCCGATGGATTGGCTGCGGCAGGGCGTCCAAGTTTCGCGAACTGCCCCGAAGCGGGTCGCGAACGCGGTATCGGTGCGCCTGCGGACCATCGCGATGGAACTGCGATACCGGCTTGCCGTGCGGTTGTTGGGCTACCGGCCGATGGCCCTCGACCCCCGCATCGACAACAGTGTGTCGCGTGTCTGCGTTCGCGAGCAGAACGGGACGCGAACCGTGGTGAAGTTCCCGCGGTTTGGTATTTGGTGGGCGAGGAGGTTCTACAACGACCTGAAGGTCCCCGACGGCCTGTCGGGCATCCGAGTTCTCCTCGCGTCGCTTGCGAGCGACCCCGTGATGGGAACGCATGTGCCGCGTGTGCACCACGTCGATCGGCTCGGGGTAATCGAATCGGAATACGTGGACGGGGAGAACCTTGCCGTCCTGAAGGCCTACATCCTCGAGCACCTGACCCCCCCTCCAGGTGTCCGTCCGGCGGCGGTCCGCCGGGCACTCCAGCAGTTGCGCGCGGACCTGCGCTCGTACTGGGCGCAGGGCGGCGCACGCCGCGGCGACTGGGACCTCCAAAACCTTATCTACGAGACGTCGTCCGGAGTGATCAAAAACGTGGACCACGAAGGATTCGTCACCTATCGGGATGGCGATCCACAAACCTCCGACGAGTTCATCGAGCTCCTGCTGGGCGGAATGGATGCCGTGCTGGAACTGGTGGAGTCGGACAGTGCTGTCGATCAGAGGACTCTCGCGGCGCTTTCCGCCGTCTGGAAGACCACCCACTCCGGCGAATCGTACAGCGGCAGACGGTACCTCGCCGGGTACCACTCGCTCCGGATCGCTGGGAAATCCTTCCGCGGCCAGCGTGACTGTGAGGCACGGCTCGCGACAGTGCCCTTCGACTTCGCGGACAAGGTAGTGCTCGATCTGGGCTGCAACGCAGGCGGAATGCTCCATGCGCTGGCGGGCGTGATCGGCGAGGGCGTCGGCATCGACCGCGATCCACGATGCGTCAATGCAGCGACCCTTGTCGCCCAGGTCAACGGCACCAGTAATCTGCACTTCCTTATGTTCGACCTCGAACACGACGAGCTGGACGATCTGCGCGTCTTCACGTTCGGCCAGAGGATCGACATCTGCTTCATGCTGTCGGTGGCGATGTGGATTCCGAATTGGAAGGAGGTCGTCCGCTTCGCGTCTACGTTCGCGGACGCCATGCTGTTCGAGACGAACGGCAGCAGCGCCCAGCAAGGCGAACAAGTGGCGCATCTCCGGCAGTGCTTCAGCGACGTTCGCGTGCTACAGGATCGTTCGCCCGACGACCCCCTTCAAAAGAACCGCGCGATGTACCTGTGCAGCGGCCCCAGGCCGTAGGGTCAGGTCGATGGCGCCAGCGAAACGATCTCCACTTCGCTCCGGCCGTTCTCGATCGTCAGCCGCGCGACCGACGGCTCGAGGTTGAACCGGCGCGGCCCCGCCGCTCCCGGATTCACGATCAGCCTCCCGCCGACGCGCGACACCTTCTGGATGTGCGTGTGGCCGTACACGAGCACGTCCGCCTCGTACGCCTTCGCCAGGTTCGCCGGCGTCACCTTCCCCACTTCGTGTCCGTGGCTTACGTGCACGCGCAGTCCGCCGAGCTCGAGGTCGAGCGCCGGCACGAGCGATCCGTCCCACGGCGCGTCGGTATTGCCGTACACCGCGAGCACCGGCGCGATCAGTGCGAGCTCGTCGATGATCTCCGCACCTCCGACATCTCCGGCGTGCAGGATCAACTCGACCCCCGCGAGCGCGGCGTGCACCTCCGGCCGCATCAGGCCGTGCGTATCGCTAATGAGCCCGATCAGCACCGGACTCGCCCCACCGCGGCGCCAGCGTGTTCTCGACGCCGAGATGATCGAGCACGCGCGCGACGACGAAATCGACCAGCTCGGCGACGCTGGCGGGACGGTGATAGAACCCGGGCGACGCCGGCAGCACGACCGCCCCCGCCCGAGTGAGGCGCAGCATGTTCTCGAGGTGAACCGCGCTGAGCGGCGTTTCGCGCGGCACGAGCACCAGCGGCCGGCGCTCCTTGAGCGTTACGTCCGCGGCGCGCTCCACCAGCGACCGCGACGTTCCCGCCGCGATAGACGCGAGCGTGCCCATCGAACAGGGGCAGATCACCATGCCGGCCGTCTTCGCGGACCCCGACGCGGGTCCCGCGCCGCGATCGGCGTCGTCGTAAACGGTCACATGCGTGTCCCATTGGGATGCTCCCACCAGCACGCGCAGGCCGTCCACGTCGCCGACGTCCGTTTCCGTCTGCAACAGCCGAAGGCCGTGCGACGAGACGATCAGCGAGACGTCCCGACCCAAGGCCACCAGCTGCTGCAACAGGCGGATGCCGTACGGCGCCCCGGACGCTCCGGTCAACGCCATCACGATCGGCGGAAGCGCGGCGCCCTTCGTCACCGCCACACCCGCGCAGCGAGCACGAACGCGAAGAACGCGCTCGAAAGCGCCATGTTCACGGTGAAGAACGCCCGCCCCACGTTCGAGACGTCGTCCGCGTGGACGAGCGTGTGCTCGAACGCCAGCAGCACAGCCGCCACCACGACGCCCGCGAAGTACACTCCCCCCTCACCGGCGGCGACACCCACGAGCGCGAGCAGCACCACGGTCATCGCGTGCAGGCCCTGCGCGATCAGGAGCGCCCGCCGCGCTCCCACCTTCGCCGGCAACGAGTGCAGTCCGTTCGCGCGGTCGAACTCGATGTCCTGCAGCGCATACAGGATGTCGAAGCCGCCCGTCCAGCACGTCACCGCGGCGGCGAGCGCGACGAGCATCCACCATGGGTCGCTCCAGACGCCCGTCACGGCGAGATAGCCCCCCACCGGAGCCATGCCGAGCCCGAACCCGAGCACGAGGTGCGACCAGCGCGTGAAGCGCTTGGTGAAGCTGTAGCTGAGCACCCACGCGAGTGCGAAAGGCGAGAGCGCGTAACAGAAGAAGTTGAGATTCCACGCCGCCAGCTCGAAGAGCAGCACCGCCGCGATCACGAGCGCCTTCGCCTCCTTCACGCTCATCGTGCCGCGCGGGATCTCCCGCATCGCGGTCCGCGGGTTCGCGGCGTCGTAGGCGCGGTCGACGATGCGGTTGAATCCCATCGCCGCAAAGCGCGCCGCGGTGAACGCGAGCACGACCCAGCCGGCCACCCGGAACGAAACCGGCGCATGGTACGACGCGAGCGTCACACCCACGAGCGCGAACGGCAGCGCGAACACCGTGTGCGGCAGCTTCACGAAGTTCGCGTAGCGCACCGCGCGCGAGGCTCCCGCGAACGTCTGCCCCTCGCGCACGGGAGCGCTACTCATTCTCCCATCTCCCACCTCGTCTCCTCACCCCTCACACCTCACCCAAATTGAGCCGAGACCACATTGCATCCACGCGTTTCTTCGTCGCATCATCCATCTCGATCAGCGGAGGCCAGTTGCGCGCGAAGCCCTCCTCGGGAAGCTTCTTCGTCGCGTCGAGTCCCATCTTCGATCCGTACGTGAAGGCACGGCTCGAGTGGTCGAGCACGTCCACGGGCCCCATCGTGAACCGAGCGTCGCGCTCCGGATCGATGTTGTTGAGCGCGACCCACCACGCCTCCTGCGGATCGCGGACGTTCACCCACGCGTCCACTACGACGAGCACCTTCGCGAGTGACATCAGCCCCTGCCCCCACATCGCGTTCATCACCTTGAACGCCTGGCCGGGATAGTCCTTCCTGATGGACACGAACACGAGGTTGTGGAAGATCCCCTCCGCCGGCATGTGATAATCCACGATCTCGGGGATCGTGAGCTTCAACAGCGGAAGGAAGATGCGTTCGGTCGCGTGACCGAGATAGAAGTCCTCCATCGGCGGACGTCCCACGATCGTCGTCGCATACACGGGATTCCTGCGCATCGTCACGGCGGTGACGTGCACCAGTGGATACAAATCGGCCTCCGAGTAGAACCCGGTGTGATCGCCGAATGGGCCCTCGGTCACCAGCGGCTCCGCCGGATCGATGTATCCCTCGATCACGAACTCCGCGTCGGCCGGCACCTCGAGGTCGCACGTCAGCGCTTTCGCGAGATGCACCGCCGCCTTGCGCAGGAACCCCGCGAAGATGAACTCATCCACCGTCGGGGGCAGCGGCGCGCTCGCCGCGTAGATCGAGGCGGGGTCGGCGCCAATTGCGATGCACACCGGCATGCGCTCGCCGCGCGCCGCCATCTCCCTCCAATGCGCGGCGCCCACCTTGTGGCGCTGCCAGTGCATCGCGAGCGTGTTCTTCGAGAGTTGCTGCACGCGGTACATCCCGACGTTGCGCACCTTCGACTGCGGGTTCCTGCTGATGACCATCGGCAGCGTGATGTACGGTCCGCCGTCCTTCGGCCAGCAGGTGATGATCGGCAGTTTTCCGAGGTCGATCTCGTTCCCGCGCCAGACGACCTCCTGGCACGCCGGCGTCCCGCCCTTCACCCGCGGCGGGAACTTCGCGATCTCCAGCAGCCGCGGCAGAAGCGCGAACTTGCCGAGCAGCCCTTCGGGAACCTTGAGATCGAGTAGCTGCGTGATGCGTGCACCGTGCTCTTCGAGGTTCGCCACGCCGAGCGAGAGCGCCATCCTCTTCATCGAGCCGAAGAGGTTGATCGCCACCGGATACGGACACCGCGAGCCGTCGGCGAGCAGGGGATGCTCGAACAAGAGCGCCTTGCCGCCGCCCGGCTGCTTCATCACTCGGTCGGCGATCTCGCAGAGCTCGAGCTCCACGCGCACGGGCTCGCGAACGCGCGCGAGCTCGCCGATCGCGTCGATGGCCGCGATGAAGTCGGACAGTGAATCCAGGCTCATCGCTTCTCCCCGACGTGAATCGCGGCCACGCCGAACGTGAGCGGCGTGACCGAGACGCCGGCGAATCCGGCTTCGATCATGACCGCCCTCAGCTTCTCCCCCGACGGAAACTGCGCGATGCTCTCGGGCAAGTACCGGTACGCCGTCGGGTGGCCAGAGATCAGCGCCCCGACCAGCGGCAGCACCCGCCGCGAGTAGAGCTCGTACGTCCAGCGCACCAGCGCCGAGTGCGGCGTCGAGAACTCGAGCACCACGAACCGGCCACCGGGGGCGAGCACCCGCAGGATCTCGTGAAAGGCGGCGCGGACGTCGATGACGTTGCGAATCCCGAACGCGACGATCGCCCCGTCGCACGACGCGTCAGAGAGCGGGAGCGCGAGCGCGTCGGCGACCACGGGGGCGAGCACGGCCGGCGACGCCTTGCCCCGGCCCGCCCGCAGCATCGGCTCGGCGAAGTCGGCGCCGACGATGTGACCGCAAAAGCCCGGCTGCCGCGAGATCGCGGCGCCCACGTCGAGCGTGCCGGCGCAGAGATCGAGATACGTCCCGGAGGGCCGCCGCTCCACGCCGAGCGCCTCGATCGCGGCGCGCCGCCAGGATCGGTCGATTCCCCCGCTGAGCAGCCGGTTGAGCAAGTCGTATCGTGGCGCGATCTCCGAGAAGATCCGCTGCACGTAGGAGCGCTTCACTGGGGCGCCGGCCGCCGCCGCGCGCGCGTCGTGAACCTCCAAGTCTGGCGTTGTCATGAGACGCGAAAGTTGCCCGCTGGTGAGAGGGCGGGCAAGTTTCGCTCACGCGCATGGCGGCCCTCCTCGACCTCTCGAACCTTCCCGACGCTGACGTCGTGGCGCTCGCCCAGCGAGGGCGCGAGGATGCATTCCGCGAGCTCGTGCGCCGCTACGAGCGCCCGGTGTTCTCGCTCATCTTCCGCATGGTGCGCGAGAGCGCCACCGCCGAGGACCTCGCGCAAGACACGTTCATCAAGGTCCTGAACCACATCGACAAGTACCGGCCCGAGTTCAAGCTCTCGAGCTGGCTGTTCAAGATCGCCAACAACGTCGCGATCGATCACCTGCGCCGGCGTCAGATTGCGACGATTTCGATGAGTGGCTCGCCGCACGCCGGCACGGCCTCCGAGATCGAAGCCACGTCGTTCGACGTCGCCAGCAGCGACGAGTCCGCGCTCGACGAGATGGAATCGAAGGAACTCGGCTCGGCCATCGAGAAGGCGATCGCCCGCCTCCGCCCCGAGTACCGGTCGTGCATCCTCCTGCGACACGTCGAAGACCGGAGCTACGAAGAGATCGCCGCGACGCTCGACCTGCCGCTCGGCACGGTCAAGACGTACATCCACCGCGCGCGGCAGCAGCTGAGGGAATCGCTCGAACCATTGAGGGAAACGTGACCGAACAAAAGCCGAACTTCGACCGAAGACGGAAGACCGAGCCGAACGCCGAGGCGGAACGACGGACGGGGCATGTTGCCGGTCCTCGGTCCTCGGTCTTCCGACTTCGGTCTTCCGACTTCGGTCTTCCGTCCTCGGTCTTTCATCTTCGGTCTTCGGTCTTCCGTCTTCCCTTTCTTTTTCCGAATTGAAACCGTCCTGACCCCGCCAGCGTAGTCGGAGGAGAACTCATGAATCACCGCCATCTGCTCCCAAACGAGATCGACCTGCTGCTCGACGGCGAGGTCGGTTTCGGCGTCGCCCCGCTCCGAGCCCACGTCGACGGCTGCGAGGATTGCCAGGCACGCCTGGCCCGCTCGCGCAAGGTCGTTGATCTCCTCGAAGAGATGCCGCATTTCGCGCCCACGCCGCGGTTCGCCGACCGGATCATGGCACAGGTGCAGATCATCGAGCCATGGCACGTTGCCGTGCTCGACACGGCGCGGCGTTTCATCCCGCGGTCTGCGCCGATGCGAGCCGTGATGACGGCCACGGCGTCGGCCGTAGCGCTCGTACTCACGTCCGGCGGTGTCTGGCTTGCCCTGCACACGGACCTTGCCCTGTACTCGTTCAACCTCGCCGCTGCCCGCGCGCGCGGCGCGCTGATGGAGGGCGCGGCGTCCGTCGTCGACTCCGCCTTCGGTGCGAGCGGACTCGACGCGCTCCGTGCCAGCGGCTTGCGCGGAGTGGCGCTTGGCGTCGGCGTGATGGCCGTCGCGGTCGGCGGAGCGGCGTTCGGGCTGCGCGCACTTGCGTCGCCCTCGCGCCGCGGCCGGGAGTAGCGGCCATGCGAACCCGGCATCCGCGCGCCGCCTCCTTCCGAGTGGCGGCGCTTGCGCTGTTCGCGATCGCGTCCCACGGTTCC
>OCZT010004024.1_pt1 | contig 14921 bp, 12 predicted proteins | sample 1539031 | NCBI WGS metagenome assembly OCZT01 (sample SAMEA3539308, study PRJEB22396) | soil metagenome | biome: tundra; feature: field; material: soil | place: USA | collected 2010-05 | depth 0.15 m
TCAAGGAAGGCGACCTGATCGAAGCCTTCTCCACCGAAAAACTAGCCGCCGACCTCGGCGCTCTGACTTCAGCTAAGGCATAACCGAACGCGAATGTTTCATTAAGCCGGTTCGCTCACCGTAAAGGGAGACGAACCGGCTGCAAGTTGCCTGGTACTCTCCGATTCCGCGCGCACAGCCGCACCCAGCGAAAGTGCGCAGGCTTTCCTCAGGTAAGCTTCTGGACTTGTTGCGCGAGGTCTGTCAATGTCAGATGCAATCAATTCCTTCTTTCAGCTTCTTGAAGGCCGGCTTGGCCTTCATCCAGACATCGTTGCTGCGGCGGCACTGGTGATTGTCCTGGCGCTTGCTTTTCTCTCTTTGTATTTGTCCTCAAGACTGAGAAGCGCGAGGGAGATCATCGAACAGCTCGGGAAACGCCTGGGCTATGAGCCACCTTACGGTGACGGAACGGAGATCTTCCACCAGGAATTCCGGAAAGAGATTGTCGTGCGCGGCAAAGAGGTGAAGATCAAGCATCTGGAGCAGCGCGTTGCCGATCTTGAAGCCGAAGCGAACAACAAAGATACGATTCTGGCCGCACATCAGCAAAGGTCAAAGGAACTCGAAGAGCAGTTGCAGCAGGCGTCGCGCCGGAATGAAGAGGCCGCGGCGCTGGCCGTCGAGCAAGCGCAAGATCATCGGATAACGGTGGAGCAGTTCGAACAACGCATTCGCTCTCTCGAAGCCGATAACGGCTCTGATCTGGCTGTGCTGCAGCAGCGCGCCAATGAACTCGAAGAACAATTACAGCAGGCTATTCGCCGAAACGAAGAAATCACCGCGCGGGCAGGAGAAGAGGCAGACGCCCATCGGACAGCCGTGGAGCAATTCGAACAGCGCGTGCGCGACATGGAAGCCGAGAGCAACACTTCTCTTTCTGCGCTTCAGCAGCACTCGAAGGAGCTCGAAGAACAATTGCAGCAGGTGACGATCCAGTACGAGAGTGATAGGTCGAACGCGCAACGGGTGGCGCTCGAACAGATTGCGGCAATGGAGCAGTTTGAACAGCGAACCCGCGAGTTCCATGCGGAAAGAGAGGGCTGGGAGTCCCGTCTGAAGACTCTTCATGCACGCGTGCAAGAGCTGGAAGGGCAACTGCAACAAGCTGCAGGCCAGATCGCGGAAGCCGTGTCGGCAGCTCAAACTGCGCCTCCGCTCATTGCGGAGTATCGGGACGATGCCGCAGAAACATCTGAGCAACTCCTGCGACGTGCCGAGTGGATAATAGCGTGTGCGGTCGGCGCAATCCGGCCCCTCGGACTGGTTGCCGCGGAAGCATACGCCGCGGCAGCGATCGCTGCCGACAGGCATAACCTCGACGCCCGGTGGTTGATTTTTGAGTTGGCTAAGCTTCGCCGCGCTTCTCCGAAACCCTTGCCATCCGTGGTGGAGGCGTTGACGACCTTTGACGAACGAGCAGCAGAACTCTTCGGCGCCGACCTTTCCAGAGCAGCGGATATTGTCGAACGGGAGGCCTTCGAGCGATATCGGGCCGGCCTGAACCGGTCTGCGCTTCTGGCGGTCAACCTGAACCTCGCGCTGCGCCAGCAAACAGCCGCGAAGTTCAGCCCCAGGACGCAGATCGTGCAGGAAATGAAGGCTGTCTTGCTTGGGCGTATTGGCGGGAACGGCAGGCCATCGAGCGCGTCGCCGGAATTCGCCGCCGCCCCTTGAATTGAAGAGGCTGTTCTTTACGCAGGCACCTGACTTTCTTCTCTCAGGTTGGTTTGGATCTCTACCGCGGAGGCCTGCAAATGGGCCGCCAGTTGGCGCAGTTCGTTGCTGCAGCCTCCCGTAGTGAAGGAAGCAAATCGCGAACCGCACACGACGAACGACTTGCAGTCCATGCATCCGCGGTGATTGGCGAAGTACGCCGTAGCCGCAGCGCTCTCCGATTCCAAAAGCTCCTTCACCATGCGGCGCCCGTCGTCGCTGACACCAGCCAGGGAACCGATACAAACGCGGTAGTGCCCCGGCGTCAGGCCGAGGCAATTCTTCAACGGAACACGCTCCCCGCGAACGGCCGCCACTAACATGCTCTCGAACGGTTCGATGCGAACCTTCCAGTCGGCCTCTCGAAGGTATCTGTTTGCCAGTTCGAGCGCCTCCCGCTCCGACCATCCACGCGCGAAGAGCGAACCGAGATCAAGCCGGACATGCGCATGCAGGTGACCCAACACGGCGAGATTATCAAGCAAGGCCTCAGGACAATCGAAGAGCACCACTTCCACTCTGCTGTCAGAAACTACCGGCGCCCACAAGTGCAGGCTCTTCAACTGATCGCCAGGAACAAAGATCCTGACCCTCTGCGCCCTGGTATTCAGCGCGTTCTTGAGCCGTGATGAGAACTTGAGCGTGCGGCCGTCCGCAGTGGGCAGCAGCCAGCACTCCAGTCTTTCATCGCTGCCTGCAAGGTTGGGCGCCTCACCGGCCACGGTCCCCACATGGACTACCGAGTTTGAAATTGGCTGCAGCTTTGCCGGCTGCACACGCGGAGCGCCGGCGCGAGCTGCCATGGCCTCGAAAAGCATCTTGTAAGCTACGCAATGTGCGGTGCGATCCATCAAGTCGCCCGTGCCGAGCACTGCATCGTCGGGGCATCCGCCCTTGCAAACGGGAAAGAACTCGCAGTCTGCGCAGGCCCCGGCTTTGAGCTGCTCTGACCGGGTTGCAAGTTTGCTGCGTTCATCGCTCTTCTTGAGCAGCGCAGCTATGGAATCCGTGCGTATGTTGCCGTAGAATGCCTCGGCGTCCAAGCCTCGTCCGCAACCCGCCAGGTTGAGCGATGAGTCGATGCCGAGATGCGTCTCCTGGCAACGCCCCATGAATCCGCATGAGAGTCCTGGCGCTTTTTGGCGTTCTGAATCGAACCATTCAGCAAAGTCACCGAAAAGCGACACGTGCGATTCACGGCCGGATTCCTCCCAAGCCTCGTATGCCTCGACTAAAAATCGTCCGCCCTCTTCGGCGGAAACGAGCAGATCGCTGTTCTCCGCCGCTCTGCCCTGGGGATAGACGAGATTGAATTGAAACACCGGCTGCTTTTCGCCAAGGGATGCAGTCGCGTTGAGGATCTCATAAACCCGCTTGCCCTGCTTCACAGCGGGTTGAGTGGCAAGAAAGATTGCGCCGCCGTACACGCCTGCGTTTGCAACCACCTCACGATTACGCAACCACGCGGGAAACGTGTCTCCACCGCTGGCTGTGCATCGACCGCTCTCAATGGGGTCAACCGAGGAACCTACATGGATTCCGTGACGGCGCACCACGGTGAGCAGCGCCGCCGGAAACGCAAGCAAGTTGGACTGCATGGAGAAGCTGACCGGAATGGGAAGCTGCCGCAGCCGGATGCAGACCTGCTCAAGAAACTTGGCGCCCAGCAGCGTAGGCTCACCGCCATGGAAGGTGAAACTCAGCCTCTCTATCCCCGCATCTGCTATGTACTCCTCGATTCGACCCGCGAGGATCTCGAAGTCCGCGGCCGTAATCTGGTCGCCTTTGTGCCCCGCCGCCGAACAAAAACGGCAACCGGCGTTACAAGCGTTGGTTCCCTTGAAGATGATGGTGAGGCTTTGGCCTTTGCGGCAGCCGGCTGGCTGGGTCCGACCGTTTTTTCCCTCTTGAACGCAGCCCTTGGCAACCATGCTATGCATACCTCCGGTAAGTGTGGGCTGCGCAACCGCCTGTGCAGCGCTTCCGCTTCAGATGCTTGCAGTCGATGCATTCCGGTAGCGCGCCGGTTCCGTAAAGTGATTCGAAATACTCTTCAAAGTGCTCGGAAAGTTCGCGCGAATCTCGGAAGTCATCGATGGAGACGCTTTTACTCAGCGTTGCCAGCGGGAAACATGCCCACGCGGTCAGATCGACTCCAACATCGACTACCGGGCCGCAAACTGCCTTGAAGTCCGCTCCCCAGGTCTGGAGCAGTCCCAACTGTTCCGGCGTAAACATGCAGAGCGTAAATCCGCAGTCGAACCCTACGTGGATGTCGTGTTCATCGCAGCGCTCCGCGAGAGCCATGATCAGCGGCGCCGTCTGCTGATAGTCGGAGACGGGAATGAATTCGCTCGCCTGCTCGGCAAGCGGTGCTGCCATGCCAAGGCGAATGTCTTTCACCATTCCATGCTTCAGAATGATGTCCACAAGGAACCCCAATTCCTGCTCGAGAGAATGAATGTTGAAGCTCAAACTGCAATGCCCGGGAAACCTGGAGAAGAGGCGCTCTTGAGCAATCCTTTCCTTCTCGGGCGTGATATCCGGGTGGTTGGTGTTGACGATGAGTCTGAGATTCTTCTGCGTGCGGCCTGGCAGGCTTTCCACCGCCTCAACTGTCTTCTCGGCCCAAACCCCATTTGTGAAAACCTTGGCGCAGAAGCCGGCTGTCCACGTTTGTTCAATCAGCCCGGCAAACTGCGGGTGCAGCGAAGGCTCGCCACCAAGAATTCCCACCACAGGTTCGTGTTTTGAATTGAATGCGAGCACCCGGTCAAAGTCCGCTTTGGAGATATAGGGAGAGCCCTGCTCTGTTTCTATGTTCACCGGTGCGTTGCTTACGCGACTTGCCGCAAAACAATAGGGACACCGCCGGTTACAGACAGTGGTAATCAGTACGTTCATTCAGCCCTTCCACACAACCAGCCAGTTAGCTAACCCTGGTTAATATACTCGCTGTAGTTGCTGTATTGGCTGTAGTTGGTGTACTGGCTGTAGCCGCCGGTGTTGCCGTATTCCTTGTAGTTGGAGTATTGGCGGTAATTCCCGTATTGGCCGTAGTTATTATCGTAGTTGCGGCAATCGGCTGCAGAGCCAACTTTCGAATTGAAAGTAAAGGCCCTGAAAAATTGCCCAGCAACACAGGTACGTCTTGCGATGTCCCGATCATGTCCTGAGGCAACAGGGTGCCTGTTGCCGGTCGTACCGTGGATGCATGGCCGCTTGCCGTGGCCAATACCGCCGCCGCGACGGCGAGAGAAAAGTTGCCGATCCGTTTCACCTTCTTGCCCTGCGCATCAACACGCTCAGGTGACTGCTTTGACTCGGACATCTTGCTCCCTTCAGAAATAAATTGTGATGGAATGACGGAAGAAGATTAGTCCAGACGCCCGGTCCAAGTCAACGAAATGATACGGAGGTGCGACGCTTCTCGCCCGAAGGTAATCATGGCACGGAAGAAGCCGTCGAAATCATTCCCGGAATGGGAAGACTTCTTCTAAAGAATGTCGAGACAACTACTTCAGCAAGCTGCAAGCCCGTTGGTCTTTCACGCCGCATGCCTGGTTAAAGAGTTGCCGTGCTTTGCCGGCGTCCTGCTGCACTCCCTGTCCATCACGATATTCCAATCCGAGGAAGTAGCACCCGCCTCCATTTCCCTCTCTCAAGCCGGCGTCGCAGGCCGTTCCATATGCCGCTGCTGCTTTTGAATAATCTTGCGCAACGCCGAGTCCTCGGTCGTACGCGCCGCCCAGCAGGATGCAGCCGTCAGCGTAGCCTGCATCGCACGATTTGGTGTAGAGACCCGCTACCTTCGACTCATCCTTCTCGACGCCGATGCCGTACTGGTAGTTCAGCCCAAGCATGTAGCAACCCCTGGGGCTCCCTTCGTCGCATCCTTTTCTGTAGTACTCGGACTCAGTTGCGTAGTCTCGCGTGACCCCGGAGCCGGATGAGTACAGCTCTCCTAGTTGAGTGCAGCCGTCGCCGTTCCCCAGGTTGCATGCCTTCAAAAGCAGCGCTGCGGCTTTAGGGTAGTCCTGCGAAACGCCATACTCGTTGAAACGGTACATGTGCCCGAGTTCGTTGCACGCTTCGGCATAACCGGCAGTGCATGCCTGGTCAAAGAGCGGCTCCGCCTGCGAGTAATCCTTCTGATTAAAAAATGCCTCAGCCTTCTGCGCCATCTCTGTGATGCTCAACTTCTGCACAGCCGGCGTGGCGTTGTCGATGCGAGGCGGTTTCGGCGCGTTCGTGTCGTGGGGATTCTGGACAGAAGGAGTGTTGCCTGGAATCTGTTCCGGCTGCGGCTGCGACGGAACGGTTTGGTTCGCAGCGTCGCCGCCGACCGTGGAGCCTGGGCGATTGTGGTACATGGCAAAGCCCAGCACCATTCCCGCCACGGCAAATGCAGCGAGCACGACGCGACCCACCAAGCTCTTCGGTTTTTTTGATTCTGCTTTGGCAGCAGCAGCTCTGGCTTCCACAACCGTTTCAGGCCGCGTGGGAGCGTCCGGCCTTGAAGGCGCGGGCCATTCGAGGACCGTCTCATCTTTCTGCATTACACGGCGCGCACCGGGGCGGGCCATTCGCACCGCGTCCAGATGATTCAACACTTCTGCCACATCCCTCGGCCGGTCGTCGCGATCCTTGGCCAGCAGATAGAGAACCAGCGCATCAATGTCGGGCCAGTTGGCGAGCTCGGGCCGCACACTGCTGGGAGGCCGCGGCATCACGTTGCGATGCTGCTCCGCCCAGCCCTCATAGTTCTCCGCGTTGAAGGCCGTGCGCCCGGTCAGCATCTCATACAGCACTCCGCCCAGCGCGTAGAGATCTGTCCGGCCATCGAGATCCGCCCCGGGCATGCCGCGCCATTGCTCGGGAGCGGCATAGGGCATGGTCAACAAAGTGCCGCCGGTCCGGGTGCGCGTATTGCTGCTTTCCTTGATGGCCACAATGCCGAAATCCGCAATCTTGGGCACCCAGCCGGCACCATCCCGCGCCATCAGAATGTTCTCCGGCTTGATGTCGCGATGAACCATGCCGCGGGCGTGTGCGGCACCCAGCCCTCTGCAATGCCGCGCGCAATTTCCAGTGCCACAGGCACATCCAGCCCGTTTGGCGCCTCGTCCAGCAAGCCCCTCAAGTCCGGCCCGTCCACAAACTCCATGGGAAAGAAGAGCGAGTCATCTTCAGCGCGTTCCAGGTCCCCGCAGTCGACGACATTTCTGTTCCTCACCTGGCGCAGCGTCCGAACTTCGCGCAGAAAGCGGCTGGTAAAAGCCTGGTCGTTGCTTAGCTCGGGAGAGAGAAACTTCAGCGCCCTCGGCTCGCCCATCAGCGTCTGGTGAGCCAGGTAAACGGTGCCCATTCCGCCCTCGCCCAGTTTGCGGATGATCCTGTAGTTCTGGCGAAGCACCATGCCCGGCTTCAACTCGCGAATCTCGCTGAGCAAGCCGCCATGGGTGGGGCAGGTAGTTTGATTGTCGGGAAAGCCTGTGTCGCATTGGGGGCAACGTTTCATCGCTTCGCCTTGCTGGGATGTTGGGGATGCTGTGGTAGGGGAATTGTCCCATTCCATGCAGGCGCGCGCAAGAATAAACCAGCGACTTCCTGACTCCCTTGACTCCATCGAGATAAGTCTTACTTGTATTGACAGCAGGCGGTGTTCTCGGCATAATATGACCATAGTCTATGACCATAGGAGTAAACCAAATGTCCTCCATCGGCGCCGGCGAATTCAAAGCCAAATGCCTCCAGCTTCTCGATGAAGTTGCTGCCTCCCGCAAGCCTCTGGTCATCACCAAGTTCGGCAAGCCAGTGGCTCGCATCGTTCCCATGCCGCCGGCGGTCAAACTCCGCGGAGCCTTGAAGGGGACCGTCCTCTACGAAGGCGACATCGTCTCCCCGCTTGATAATGAGTGGGAGGCGGCGCAGTAATGCGCCTCCTTCTCGACACCCATGTGCTGGTCTGGCTTCTTGCCGACTCGGCGCGCATCTCCAGCCAGGCCTACGCAAAGATCGAACGGGCCGCGGACGCCGATGAGTTGTTTGTCTCGGCCATCACGCCGTGGGAGATCGCCATGCTGGTGGCCAAGGAGAGGCTGCGCCTCAACCGCGATGTGGCCGACTGGCTCACCGCCGCTCTCGCCCTCCCCGGCCTCCAGCTCGAGCCTCTCTCCCCCTCCATCGCCGTCGCCAGCACCCGCCTGCCGTGGGAGGTTCATCCCGATCCCGCAGACCGCATCCTGCTGGCCACCGCCCGGCACCTTGACGCAACGCTGGTCAGCGCCGACCGCCAGATGCTTGCCTATGCCGAGCAGGGCTTCTTGCGGTGCATCACCCCTTGACAACCGTGAGAGCCATATTCGTTCAACACCTCGGCTTCAATTGACCCACCCAGCGCAGCGGCGATATAAGGGTTGCCATGAAACATATCGATCGCCGTGACTTCCTGGGTGGTGTTCTGGCCTCGGGCGCAACCCTTGCCGCTTCCGCGCTTCCAGCAGCAGAAGTTCCCGCGGCTCTGCAATCCCAGCCGGCCGCACCAAAAGCCGAGCCGGCACACGGCTCTTCCGCAATCGATTTTCGCTACGCCCCGCGCGAATACCAGACCGCCTTCTGTTTCCCCGACGATCCCCACAAGAGCCTGGTCAGCCAGGCTGGCCACCTGCTCTATGGTTTCGACAACGGGGGCGGGATTTACTATTTCCCGTTGAAGATCGGCTTCGCGCTCCGCGGCATGATGACGCCGAAGGTCCTCAGCCAGAGACTCGAAAGCCCCACCATCCCCATAGTTCGCACCACGATCGAGTATCCGGAGGTATCCGTCGTACTCACCACATTCGCTACCAACGACCCCGGCGAAGGGCGCGTGGACAATGTCATCCTCGAAGCAACGCCGCACTCCACCGGCGCGGTTGACGTCGAGCCTGTCGTCTCATTCGACTCCACCGAAGAGGTTGAACTCGAAGAGAAGGACGGCGTCCCGATCGTCGTTTACCGCAAGTCGCGCAAGGTTGTCATGGTGGGCAAGGCCATCGGCCATGCGGCGTCCGTTACACAAGCCGGCACATCCAGGCTCGATATCGATCGCCCGTGGAGACTGTCGCTGCACCGCGGACAAGCCACAAAGGCCAGTCCCTATCGCGCCTTCTACCGCTTTCCGCAGGCCAGCCAGGACGCGGCTCTTGTGGCCGCAGGACTCTCGGTGCCTGAAGACCGCCTCAAGAGCTGCCGTGCATTCTGGGCATCGTGGTCCGCCTTCCGCTCGCCCGTGGCCTGGACTCTGCCCGGCCGCCAAGGCGAATTTGTCGAAGCCTGCGCGCGCAACATCCTGCAGGCTCGCGAAGTGCGCGACGGCAAGCTCACCTTCCAGGTAGGGCCTACTTGCTACCGTGGACTCTGGGTTGTCGACGGCAACTTCATTCTTGAAGCCGCGCGCTACCTTGGCTTTGACAAGGAAGCAATCGAGGGACTGCGAACCACCTGGGCAAACCAGCTAAGCACAGGCCAGGTGCTCAGCGCCGGCGGCAAGGAACACTGGAAAGACACTGCCATCGCCATGTTCACCCTGGTCCGCCAGTGCGAGCTTAGCCAGGATTGGTCGCTGCTCCGTGAATTCGAGCCGCAAGTCGTGCATGCCATCGAATTCCTGCGCTCGCTGCAATTGCTGGCAGTGAGCCAGGGCAGCGCGCTGGGCCGCTACGGTTTGCTGGCCAGGGGATTTGCCGACGGCGGCGTAGGCGGCATTCGCGACGAGTTCACCAACACGGTCTGGGCGCTGGCGGGTCTCAAGGCCTTGGCCGAAGCCGCGGAGAGCCAGAAGATGGACAATCTCAAAGCAGCGCGACTGCTGCATGACCAGCTACAGTCTGCGTTCGCCAAGGCCGCGCCGCTTGAGATGCGCCGCTATGAAACCGGATTCGACTACCTTCCCATGGTCCTGAAAAACGACCCGGATTGGAATTTGCCGGATCCATGGGACCGGTTGCGGCCCCAGGGTGCGCAGTGGGCGCTCTCTCACGCCATCTTCCCCGGACGCGTCTTCGATCCGCACGACCTGGTTGTCCGCGGCCACGTCCACTTGATGCAGGCAGTCACGCGTGAAGGCATCCCCTCTGAGACCGGATGGAACCAGCACAACTCCGTATGGAACTACAACGCCGGCTTCGTCGCGGAGGTGTACCTGTGGATGGGCATGCGCCAGGCCGCACATGATACCTTCGTCGGGTTCCTCAATCACGCCAGCCCGCAGTACTGCTGGCGCGAGGAGCAGCCGCTGCAGGATTCCATGGTCCTCACTTACGTCGGCGACATGCCGCACAACTGGGCCAGCGCCGAGTGCATCCGCTACCTGCGCCACATGCTGGCACTTGAAGACGGCGGGCACCTGCGCCTGCTTGCCGGCATCACCGCCTCTGAACTGGCCACCAGCAAGCCGTACCGCCTCGACGGAACACCAACCCGCTTTGGCCGCGTAAACCTGAATCTGGAACCGCTGGACCGCAGCCAGGGCTGGCGGCTCAATTATGAAAGAGAGGCAGGCCCCGCGCCCGCAAAACTGTCGCTTCCCGCAAGCCTGGGCGCACACTTTCAATTCAGCCAAATCGAAGGCGCGCGCTCGCGCACCGAAGGCGATCTGGTGCTGGTTGACTGCGCTGCTTCGAAGTGGAGTGCTTACTGGAAGGCCTGATCGCGCCGCTGACCTTTGCCGCTCAACACGCGTCTTTTTCTCGGTCGTGGAAGGCTCCTGCGAAGGGGCCTTCAGCGCCGCTTTCCGCATTGGCATTTCTCCATTATCTGTGACGAAACAGTAACATCTTGGTAAAACTGTCTGTGCAAATGATTGAAAACATTCATGCGATAAAAAGTAATTGACAATCGTATATGATTTGCGTCATTATGATGACGGTCACTGTTGACCAACCGGAGGTTCCAAATGAGACGAATCATAGCTGCAAGCCTACTGCTTTCCCCCCTGTTCATCCCCGCAGCGGCAGTTGCAAGCCAGCCCGTGAAAGACGATGCCTCTGCCTCAACCCAGGTTCGACCCGTAAGCACCGGTGTTACCGCTCCAAGAATTCTTCACACTACCGACATCATGGTTCCCGAGGGCCTCAACTCAAGACTGCTGGACGACTCCATGGTCGTTCTGAAACTCAACGTCGACGAGCAGGGCAAGCCCGAGGATATCCAGATCGTCAACACAGTCAACCCTACCCTTGGCGCCGATGTCATCGACGCTGTTCGCCAGTTCCGGTGGCGCCCCGCCAAGCTCGACAACCAGCCCATCGCCACCGACCTGACCCTCCACTTATTGGTCAAGCGCTAACTCCTCGCGAATTTCAACTAAGCATCCTCCGCCCCGGTGATCTGGTGTCCTCCTATCGCCGGGGTGGAGGATTCTTGCTTGGGAGGTCTGGATCCACTTGTGAATGCTCTCCGTTACAAACGGAACCAGTGCGCATGGTTCCGGCACCAGAACATTCACGCCGATGCGATGGCCCAGCCGCACGGGTAAACACGCAATCTGCTTCGAAATCTTATCTGGGTATAGGTAGGCGTGGCTGAGCTCAACCTCGCCAGTCACGATGCAGCTCTCCTGTTGTATGGAGTAACGCTTCGTTGAATCGTGAGCAAATCAGTTAATCGTAGTATCGGCCTCGGTGGGTATCCCCATCTTCATCGCGACCACCACCCGCAGCAAATTGGCAGAGTTGCGAACATTTCCCGAGAGGATGGCGAGTGCTTCTGCGACCGGGGCATCCTGCTTCGCCAACAGGTCGAGACTGTTACTCACGGCACAGAGTTTATTGACTTCGTTTAGAATCTCTCTCGCAGGCATGGTGCACGGCCTTATCGAAAAGCCCAGGACAGAAAGGGCTTTAGTCATATTAGAGATAAATCCCCGTGGGTTGACTTGGTTCGAGAAACCGGAAAGAGAGTTCGGAGGTCGATCTTCGGATTCGAACTCTCCTCGGGAATCCCGCAAACGGAATCAAGCAGCACGTTCATATGCTTTTCCGACAGGGTATTAGCGACGCCACCGCGAATATCCCCATCCGCCGCCGCCGAGCAGAAATAGCACCACTAAGACAATCAGGATCGTTTCCATGTTATAACCTCGCTGGCAAGAGGAAGCGGACTCGCCCTTGGTACGACTGTCCCACTTCCTCGTTACACATGATCCTATGGGCGGCCCTGACGGTTGTCCGCTCACTTCGGACCACCATGAGCGACAAAAGTACAGCGCAGATCGATGCATCTTGTATCTCCTGCCCCAGGATGCGAGGGTGCGTGCGGGGTTTGCTCAATTTGGACCATACCGGGCGGTGAGGCAAACGATAAGATGGATTTCACACTGGCGGCCACGTCCCATAATGGAGTGACTGCACACGGTAACCCGAGCGGGCCTTTGCAGTTTTGACCGCTTGGAAGTTACCCTTGGCCGCCAGATGTCCAGACATCCATTCCATCTAGTTCCTCAGAGAGAATAGGCCTTGCTCTCTTCCGAGACAGATGCTAGTGAAGTTGGCGTAGCGCAGGAATCCTGAAAGATATCTCGGAATTCAGTCTGCTGATTCGACCTCGCCGCAGAACTCCCGAAAACTGGATCAAGCAATATCTCCGCCAGTTTGCCCGCCAGTGGAGTTAGAGACGTAGCCGCGAATATTACCCATCCCGCTCCACCAAGCACGAGAATCACCGAAAGAACGATTGCAAAATGTCCCATGTCGCGACCCTCGTTTGAGGAGGAGCCTGACTGACCTGTCAGGCGACCATCATATCTCTTGACTGCACGTAATACTAAGTTCGGCCAATGGGGTTGTCCGCTCACTTCAGACCACCCACTTGTCAATTACCTCGCGCTGGTAACGGCGCCTGGTAACTTTCTGGTCCTGTACACCAAAGTGCGCCATCTCCCCCAGGGCGTTGAGCGCGCGTGAAGCGGTTGCACAGTGATCTATTGAAACCGAGACGCAGCAGGAGCGTCCAAATAGGTGCGTTTCTGACCATGTTAGCGGGAGCGAATTAATAGGATAGATGTCGAGCCGGCGGGCGGATGGCCAGCTCTTGAACCGGGCAAGAATGTACAGGTGCGGGTACCCTATGCTTCCACGCTCTTCGCGGAAGGATGGGAGACCACAGCTCTTCACCCTTCCGTTCCGAGTTACGCATCGACGCTCGCAAACCGGTGACGTCCAAGTCAACACTGCCGGAGTCGCAAACCCTACAGCGGATACCGCTCCACAGTGATGCAATGCGCAGCCACTGCGCGGCTAAGTCCCACCGCATCGGCCGGGGTAAACCTCGCCAGCCTGCGCAGAATCGCCAGTTGGGTGCGCAGCATGTCGCCTTCAGCACAAGCCGCCAGCACGCGGCGCGCAGCCTGTTCGGCTAATGCCAATGTGTCATCGGCGAGCAGTCCGGTCATAGCCGCGGCCACTGCCGCTGCATTGTGCTTTGCGGCGGCCAGTTTGCGGGCGCGTAGCAGAGACGATTCCAGCGCGTAAACCTGGGTGATGATGTCGGCCAGGTCGGCCATCACTTCCTGCTGATCCTGCAGGGCTGCCATGAACCGCTGGCTTGCCACTCCCGCGGCAAAAAGGGCTATCTTCTTTGTCGAACCCAGCACCTCGGCCTCTCGCGCCAGCAGCTCGCCCGTATCGCCCGCGCCATCGAGCGACAGCGGCTGCGTCACTTCGTCCATGATCTTCTTGATGGCCGGCAACAGCGGCAACTGCCCGCTCAAAGCCCGCTTCATTAACCAACCAATTATGATCAGCCGGTTGATCTCGTTCGTCCCCTCAAAGATCCTATTGATGCGCGCGTCGCGGTAGAAGCGTTCTGCTGGGTACTCCTCCACGTAGCCGTAGCCGCCCATGGTGGCGATCAGTTCGTCGGCCACAAGGTCGAGCATCTCGGAGCCGTAGACCTTCAATATCGAGCACTCGACCGCGTACTCCTCAATACGCTTCTGCGTCTCGCGTGGATTGTGCGCCTGTTCCGGACCAAGCGTGGCCAGACTCGCATCGATCATGCCTACAGTGCGGTAAGCCATACTTTCCGCGGCGTACAGGCTTGTGGCGCTGGCTGAAATTTTGCGCTGGATCAGCCCAAACTCGGAGATCGACTTGCCGAATGCCTTGCGCTCCTTGGCATAGCGAATCATGTGCGCCAGCGCGTGCCGCGCACCGCCGATGCAGGCGACACCGAGCTTGAAACGGCCCACGTTGAGCACGTTGAATGCGATATGGTGCCCTTTGCCAGCCTCGCCAAGCAGGTTGGAGGCGGGAATCTTGCAGTCCGAGAACACCAGCGGGCAGGTGGAAGAACCGTGAATTCCGAGCTTGTGTTCTTCGGCACCCACGGACAGGCCCGGCGTATCGCGTTCCACCAGAAAGGCCGAGAACTTCTCGGCCCCCGTCGTTGAATCAACGATCTTGGCGAAAATCGTGTAGAGGCTGGCGATGCCGCAGTTGGTAATCCACATCTTCTCGCCGTTCAGCGTGTACGTTGTTCCATCGGCCGAGAGCGTGGCCTTGGTGCGGATGTTCATGGCGTCGGAGCCCGAACTGGCCTCGGAAAGTCCGTAGCTGCCAATCCACTCCCCGGAGGCGAGCTTGGGCAGGTAGCGCTGCTTCTGCTCCTCGGTGCCGTACCACACCAGGGGCAGCGTGGCGATCCCCGTGTGAGCGCCAAAGGCGGTAGAGAAACTGGCCAGCACCGACAGGTGGTCAGCGATCACCGTGGTGGTGACTTTGTCCATCTCCATCCCGCCATACGCTTCGGGGATATCGACCGAGGTGAGCCCCAGTTCTGCGGCCTTGCGGAGGAGCCCGGCCAGCACGCCCGGCTCTTTGGCCTCCACGGCCTCCACCACTGGCATAATCTCTTCGCGGGCAAACTCGATGGCGGTAGCCGCTATCTGGCGCTGCTCCTCGTTCAGGTCCTCGGGTGTAAAGACCTCGGCCGGGGTCCGGGTTTCAAGCAGAAAACTGCCGCCGGCGGCGGCAACAATCGGGGAAGCGGCTGAAACAGGCATGGGGAACAAGCCTCCTTCGGTATGGCTCACAGTACGACAGAATCGTCAGATACGAAAACTACACGTAATCTGAGACGCTCCGCAATGCGAAAGTGCTCAAGTTAAATGGAATGAGAGAGAA
>OCZT010004025.1_pt1 | contig 14921 bp, 8 predicted proteins | sample 1539031 | NCBI WGS metagenome assembly OCZT01 (sample SAMEA3539308, study PRJEB22396) | soil metagenome | biome: tundra; feature: field; material: soil | place: USA | collected 2010-05 | depth 0.15 m
AGAGGCAGGGCCTCGCGCGACCGGCCGCGCCCCACCAGGCGTTCGGCTTCGGCGGCAAGCATTCCGGCGAGCCTGCGATCGGCTTCCCCTTCCACCCGCTCGGCCAACGCCGCCGACCATCCCAGGTCGGGTATTTCCCGCAGAAGGAACTCCGCCGACACCGGCCGTTGGCAGGGATCCTCCATGAGGAGCGCCGCCACCGGAGAGATCCATTCCGGGGCCACCGCGCGCAGGCGCGGCCACCCCGAGGCGCGTTCGTGAGAACCTGGTCGCGCACCCGTGAGGATTTCGTGCAGGGTCAATCCCAGGGACCACAGATCGCTGCGGCGCGGGTCGGCGCCCTTGGATCCGGCTTCGGGCGCGGCGTAGCCAGCGCTGGCTCCGGTAATCGCGGCGGCTCCCGTGGCCGAGAATCCGAGGTCCAGGAGGCGGATCCTGCCGTCGGGTTCCAGCAGGATGTTCTCCGGCTTCAGGTCGCCGTGCGCGCACCCGAAGGCGTGGAGGGTCGCCATCGCCCGGACCAACCCCTGGGCGACGCGGATGGCGTCGGTCTCGGAAAGCTCCAGACAGGACAGTTCGCGCAGGGGAAGCCCGTGCACGTACTCCATGGAGATCCAGTCCGACCCGCGTGCGGAGAAGATCGCGTAGAGCGCCGGAAGGCAGGGCAGGCCCCCGGCGAGGGCGGCGGCCTCCGAACGCGCCTGGTCGGAAAGTCGCAGGCGCTTGAGCGCCACCCAGCGGCCAGCGGCGTCCTCTCGGGCGCGAAAAACCTCGCCGAAGGCTCCTGCCCCGATGTGAACGCCACGCGAATAGCCGGCGGGAATCGCGGTCATTTTCTGTCCTCGCCGAACCGCTTGGAGATGCGCTCCAGCCATAGGAGGATCTCTGGGTCCTTGGGGTCCAGCTTGGAGGCGTGGAGCATGTGCTCTGCCGCATCCAGTTTCCGGCCTCTTCCCCATTCCACCAGGGCCAGGTTGAACCAGGCGTTGGCGTCCGTGGAGTCGATGGCGGCGTTCTGCAGGAACAGTTCCTCGGCGTGATCCCGTTCGCCGCGTCGGTCCACGAGGATGGCCAGGAAGTTCCGCGCCGCCGTGGCTCGTGGGGTGGCCTCGAGTTCGTGCTCCAGCCCCCGCACCGCGCGATCAGTATCTCCGGCCCGTACCAGGGCCTTCGCCCATCCCAATTGAGCCTCGCTCAGGATCCGCTTGGCGGCGGTGTCCGAAGGACTTCGCTCCAGTTCGTGGACGGCTCGCGACCAATCCGAAGGTTTGTCCTCACCGTCTTCCGATCGCTGCCTAGCCACAAGGAGCCACGCCTCGCCCAATCCGCGGCGCAACCGCACATCGCCTGGATCACGATCCAGGGCCTGCGAGAAGAACCTGGCAGCGCGTTCGCCGTCTCCCTGGGCCAGGGCGGTGTGTGCGTCCTTCTTGGCGACCCGATCGGAACACGAGCAAAGCCCACAAAGACAGCCAACCACGAAGATGGACGAAATCCGACTCACCATGAAAGTACCCCATTGAAGGATACAACGTTTCGGATGTAGGAAGCACCATCCACGTAGTTGTCCAGATTGGAGATGTTCTTCGACCAAGTCCAGGCGGCGCGAAGGCTTCCCCACCGCACCGGCTTCCAGACCGCCACGACCTGCGTGGTCCAGCACTGGTCGCGCCGGTGGATCTTCCAATACCGCCACGGCACGAGTGGAACGGACGACGTAGTGGATCCTACAAGGAACTCGTTCTTGGTGGTGGAATCCCTGAGCACGAGCAGGGCGTAATCAGGCGCGGGGCCCAGGGCGGCAAGAGACCGATCCTCCTCGGGGCCTTCCTGGTCGTGGGAGTAATCTGTTTGGGCCCACTGCGCGGATAGGACCAGCGTGACCGATGCCCATGGCCCCAACGTGATGGCGCCATTCGCCCCGACCTGGGTCCAGTCGGTGTTGCGGCTGTAGGGCAACTGCACATCCTCTAAATCGCTCCCCGTGCCTCCGCTGCCCAAGAAGCTGGAGGTGTTTAACGGTGTGAGGGGCTTGCCCGTGTAGAGCTGTGCGCTGTAAAGGTTCTTGGCAGAATCCAGTCCCTCGCCCTCCACCACCCGCACCAAAACGTATTCGTCGACCGGACCCGAAGGGTCGAGGTTCCAGCTCCAACTCCCCCCCGCCGAGATCTTGGCACCGGGGAGGAGTTCCCGGGAAACCGACACCGCGTGGCTTCCCGTCAGGATCCACTGGTCGGAATTCATCCTCAAAGAGTGCAACGTCTGGGGCAGATCCAGGCTCCATCCCGATGGGCTCCACGACGGGGAGATGGATCCCACCAAGTCGTCTTGCGTAGGCATCGGTCCGCTCGGCACCTCAAACCATATCCGGTTGCCGGAGATGCTCCCCTGAAGGATGAACCGCGGAGCCAAAATCCAGTAGGCCCCCATATCCAGGCCTCCTGAGGCGCTGCGCCACCCCCAGGCGTTGTCGAGCAACGTGAGGCTTCCGGAAGGCCCAATCCACGCAGAACCCGAAGACCACTCCCCTCCCCACATCAGACCCGCCGAGCTCTGCCAGCTTCCGCCCTGCAAGGTGATGGAGTCGGAAATTGGCTGTGATGCCTGGCGAGAACTCTGCCAATTGACCGAGAGCATACTGTCGTTGTGACGAAGAGGGACGGCGAGGTGGGGGCGGTCGATCTGATCGGTCCAGCCCGCGTTCCAGGAAAGGCTTGGCACCTTTTTCCAGACCCACCCGCCCTGACCGCCGCCGCTCCCGGCACCTTCGCCGACCACGACAATCCCGATCTCCTTCTCGGTCTGTCTGGCGAGTTCCTCAAGTCCGAAACGACGCATCAAAATGGTCCGTTCCAGCAGCAGGTCGATCCTGCCGGTGGTGTCCTGCTTCGTGACCATGTAGGTGGCCCCCAAGGCTTCCTTGAGACGCCCCATGCATTCCAGGGAACGGGCCAAGCCCACAAGCGAGGTAAAGGAGGAATCACCCTCCTGCCGGGCAACGAGGAACAATCCCGACGCATCCTCGCAATGGCCGGCATCAAACGCGGCGCGGGCCAGGACGGAAGTCGAATCGGCGGAGGTGGATCCAGCGAAACAGAACAGAAGGATCCCGAAAAGGCCGGTTATGCTGCACATCTCTGGGGAACATCCCACATCTGCGGCATCGGCGCAAGCTATTCCGTCAACCCAAACACCGCAGCAGGTAGGGATGCGCCCGTTCCTGTTGCGGTGGTCAAGGTCAAGGATCCAGGACCAGACGTCTGGTCTGGACCGTTCCGTCGATCCGCACCCTGGTCAGGATGGTGGCTCTGGGCCTCGCATTGGGCCTCCAAAGCCAGATCCCGTCGCCTGCAGAAACCATGGAACCCGGGACCGCACGCCCCAGAAGGTCCATCGCCTCGACCCGAGGCTCCGCTGCGGACTGGATCCTGAGTGTCCCTCCGACAGCAGAAAGTGCTTGCGAAACCGATCTGCGCGCGTCATGGGCTCGGATCCCCGAAGGAGGTAAAACGTTCACCGTCGTGTCCACATGGATGCTGTCCAGGATCGCGGCATACGTGGTCATGGCGGTGTCCGCATCCGAGGTGTCGGCTTCGACCGAGAAATCCCAACCCACGTCGCCGTGGGCTGTGCACTGCACGTAGGTGGTGCGGACGCTGTCCGCTCGCACCCAGACATTGCGGGCGCTGTCGTATGTCGCTTGCAGCGACTGCCCGAAGACTTCCCGCGCGAAGAGCCCGCTCACCGTCATGGTGTCGTCCAGGAACACAGTACCACCCAGCGCAGCGGTGGAGATGAGCATGCTCTGGATATCACCTTCATCGAGCACCCACTGTCGGGTCGAGCCCGACCCCACCGAGGCGCTCCATTTCGCGTTCAGGTAAATGCGTCCGGAATGACGTTGCGTAATGGTGCTGGTCAGAATCGTGGTGTCATCCAGCCAGTACTCACGAGTGCTATCTGTGGTCACCTCGTTTTTCAACTCCCAGCCGGACGGGACCCAAACGGAAATCCCCATGTCGCTCAGGGTCACGCGGTTGGCGCGAGATGCGGATGCCAGGAGCAGAAGCGCCCCCAGGAAGGGAGCGGTGAGTCGCTTCATTGGCGAAATCCTTGGTTGGCTTTACCTGTAAGATGCGGCGAGATGAGTAGCAGAACAACCTGATTCGCTCACCCACTTTCGACAAAAACTCAAAGCAAGCGGACCGTTACTTCTCCGATCGCGCGATGAAAACTCCGTGCGAGATCGTTTTCCCGGCTGGCAACACCGCTTCTCCGTCCCGGATCGCAGCGTTCCCGACCAAGTGCCCTTGAAGGTCGTAGATGGCCAGGCGTCCCTCTTTTCCGACAAATCCAGCAGGAAGTGAGAGCTTGTTTCCTGTGGAGATCAGCGTCGTCGTGCCGGTCGCTTTTCCAGTCAAAGACGTCATGCCTTTCGGAGAAATGCCGGTCACCACTGGTGACTTGGCAAACGAACGGTATTCAACTGGCGTGAGCGCATAGCCTTGTGGAGCACTTCCTCCCTGGGTGAGCACTACGATTGTATTGTTCGCTTTGAGCCAGCATTGCGGAACAAACAGGTCGGGCTGGTTCGTGATCTGGCGGCCAAGGCAGTGGCCATTGATCCACACGACACCTTGGGTTCCATCGGTCACCGTAGCGCTCAGCGTCCAGGTCTGCAGCGCGTTCACGGGCGGCGTGTAGGTGAAATCCATCCGCCAAAGGCGGGGCACGTTGTCCGACGTCGCCGTGGCCTTGGACCAGGACTTGGCCAGCATAGCGGTCCACGAGGCATCGGTGATGGTTCCCATCATGGGTGATTCGTCCACGCCCTCGAAACCACCTCGGAAACGCCAGGGGCCCACCGAGGTGTTGTTGATCGTGACGTCTCCCCAGAAGCCCGTGCGGACATCGTCGGAAGGTGTGAAATCAAAGGTGAGGTACTTCTTTTCGCGCTCAAGACCGCTTGCCAAGATGGCGATGCTGTTCGTCCCCTGTTTGAGCGTGATCGACTGGCTGGAACTGTTCCCCGCCCAGACTCCGTTGACGAAAACGAAAACGTTATTCCCCTTGACGGTCGGGATCGCCAGCGTGGCGGTCCCGTCGGAAGTCGCGGTGTATGTCGCTCGATACCAACCGTAACCGTTGGGCCAACCGTAGAAGGTCATGTCCTGCGGTATTGCCGATTGCTTCCAGGCGGCGTCGTTGTACGATGCGCCGACTTCGGGAGCAGCGATCCAGCTCCATACAGAGGATAAGGATTTCGCTCCGGGGCCGGTGGTCGCCACCTTGGTGACGGTTTGCATCACGGCGCGTGAAAACACGAAGGCCTTTCCACCAGCGTAAGGGAATTGGAGGTTTTCATCTTCGTCGACATACTCGGCTCCGCTCACAATGCTCGAGTCTGTGATCCAGGTCTTGTTCGACATGTTGTTGTTCATGATGAGCAAGTTGATGGTCTGGCCGGCGCCTTCGTCGAGCACCACTTCCTGGACCGTATCGGTTGTCGGATAGTTGAAGTGCAGCTTCGCGCGCTTGGCAGTCGCGTCCCAGTTCCAGGGCGCGGTGGGCGCGGTGGCTGGTGCCGTTTTGTAGACGAAAGCGATATCGCCGGCGGTGTTGCCGGAGCTGGCGTACAGAACGAGATAGTTCTTCGTGCCGAGTTGCTTCTTGCACAGGATGCCCGTCGCGCTGTAGTCGAGCGTGGCGTTGGGGGTGATGGGGACGTCGGCCAAAAAGTGTGCGCTGTTTCCGTCTTGCAAGGACCAGCTGCCCGAAGTGGGGACCGTGACACCTTTGTTCGTCCAGGTGATACTGACAGTGCCATTTCCTCCGGATATCATCGCCGCCTTGCCGGCGGAGTCGGTGTGCGCATAGCTCGCGAGCGTACCCGGTAAACCGGATACTTCGGCGGAGCCGTCCGAAGAGCTGGCGAACAGCGGGCTGAAAGTGTTGGCCAACCAGCCTGTCTGTTTGATCGAGTATAAAGCCGGTCGTATCTGCCCGAGTTCGCCAATCGGCGCCCCGTAGTCGTAGCTGGTGATCCATTGGTCGGGGGAGGACGTGTAGCCAAAATCTGTCCCACCGATCGCCATGTAATGGCTCGTTCCGCCTGTGCCGGCTCCGAGCATTCTCCAGGTTTGATCGTTGTATGAGATCACATCGTTGGCGCTGGATGGGCCATACCGGCCGATCCATCCCGTCCACTGCTCGGTCATGAACCCTTTGGTGGGAAAGTCCGGAAAGGCAGCCACATCGTAGGAACTGCCATTGTAGATGTCCGACCAGATGTACGGCACGATCATGCCAAGCGAGAGCGCTTTGTCGGTCAGATGTGTCTGGTAGTCCGGGTTGTAGGAGAAGTGTTCGTTCTCGAGCTGGACGGCGATGATGGCCCCACCATTGGTGATCTGGTGCTTGGTGATGATCGGGAAGATTCTCGAGTAAAAGGTGTCCACGCGTGCCAGGTACTGCGGGTTGGCACCGCGGATCTTGATGTTCGGTACATCCACGAGCCACGGCGGGAATCCGCCGAAATCCACTTCGGCGCAGATGTAGGGGCCTGCGCGCACAATCGCGTACATCCCCAGCGAATCAATCAAGGAAAGCCACGCATCGAGATCAAGATTGTCTTCGAAATGGAACTGGCTTTGCACCGGTTCATGGAGGTTCCAGGCGACATAGGAGGTAATGGTATTGTACCCGGCCCTCTTCACGCGCATGAGGCGATCGCGCCACAGTTCCCTGGGGACGCGCCAGTATTCCACATCGCCTGCGAAGACCCAAGTGGGTTTGCCGTTGATGATGAAGCTGCGGCTTGTGTAGGTGATCTTCGACGTCGCCGAGGATTGTTCTTGATTCAGTCCTGCCACCGCCGCCCCAGCAAGGAGCGCAACGGTAAGGATGGCCGCCCTGATTTTGGAGCTTAACATTCTATCCCTCCTAGTGGACCGATTTGGTGATTTCAATCATCGAACCAGAAAAGCAGCTATACCTGACGTTTACCTCACATTGACCATTGCTGCGGCAAATTTTTCTTGTCCAATTGACAGCTCATAAATATATCGGGCGGAAGATGCCTCAAAGGGCATCAGTGGAATTGAATTCCTTCCCGCAGACAGTTCACTTTTCGCGATTCTGGAAACCAACGTCCCTTTTGCATCATACACACTAAGTACGACAGATTCCGCCTTGAACGGCAAGGAGAATGATACCACATTATTTTTGCATAAAATCGAGTATGGCTGATTATTATGCTTATCCGATGCAATGGAAGTAGTCCCTGGAACCGCAGTGCCAGATACGCTAGTGAAATTTTTCCACTTATACGTTTTCCCGGAAACCACAATGCTCCCCTGGGAGGGAAGACTGGAAAATTGTGTGCCACTAGTCGCTTGCCCATTAATCTGCTCTAGTGTCCCATTCAGGGCAAAGACTAGCGTATTGTTTCCATCGGCGGGAGTCAATTCAGGATCAATCGTTGGCAACCCCTCGATCCTCGCATCAACATTTCCGCCAAGCCAGCACTGTTGGGTGCGAATATCGCCGGAGTCAAAAAATGTCATCCCGCCAATGGCCGGCCAGCTCAGCCCCAGCCATTGACCGCGAATCGTGCCTGTGTTTTTGAACGTGCAATGACCACAGGCTTTGAGGTTGCTTGTGTAGTTGCCCAGCATGATGGCAAAGGGGCTGTCGGTGGTGATGGTCCCCGAGTTCTCGATATACATGTCGCCCACTTGGCTGTCGTTTTCCACACCCACGCAAAAGTCGCCATTGGCATCGGTCTTGGTGATCGTCCCCTTGTTGATGAAGGTAACGTTGCCGTTGTCGGCCCCGCAATAGATCCCGTTGGCCCCCCCGAGGGGTCCCTCGGCGGTGGCCTGGATGGTACCTGTGTTGATGCAGGTCGCCGAACTGCCTTCGGCCCAGACATTCACCCCGCGCGCATCCGTGGTATCCGAATTGGTCTTGCTGCTGGTGGCCGTGACCGTTCCATTGTTTTCGAAATACAGGGGCGCATCCTGTTTGTCACTCCAAGAAAACAAATCGACGCCATAGGCCCGATTTCTGTTGACCGTTCCCGTTTGACCGGCGATGCCGTTCGCATTGATGATTCCATTGTTGACGATCTTGATCCGCCCGCCGCTTCCGCTCAGACCAATAGCGTAATTGGCGGTGGCGCTGATCGTCGCATTGGTGCCGTTGGTGAGCAACCCCGGACTTTTCAGGCTTACACCAGCCGCCCAGCCTCGATTGTTCAAGAATTGCGCATCCACGGTTCCCGAATTTGTGATGGTCGCGTCTTGGACCGTCATGATTCCCGCAGCTTGCCCTTCTCCGATGCCCGTGACAATGCTTTGGATGATCGCGCCCGAATCGTTCTGGATGACGATCCCCGTATCGCCTTTTGCCATGAGCCCGAGCCCGTACCAATAGTCGCCCTTGTGATCGCCTCCCCATGCGGGCAACGCACCGGTGTTCGCTGGCAATGCGGAATAGTTGGGTGTCCTTTTTCCGGAGTTACGGAATGTTCCTTTGGAAATCAAGGAGTCTCCACAATAGTGGTCGGTGCCTCCATACCATGGAACATCCTGGAGGTCCCAAAACGACGCACGAGCGTTTATTGTAGGCAAGAAAAGCAGGAATATAGCCCACAAAATAGAACGGCTCACAGGATTCCTCCTGATGTTGATTTTCCAAGGATTCGATTTCATACATTCCCCTCCATTACTGAAAATCGTCCCGATCGACCCCATACATCCGGATGTCGTCCAAGTACAGATCCCGGCCGCCATTGACGATGAACGTGAGATTGGTCACTCGATAACGGACCGCGTTCCAACCGACATTTCCGGCCACGTTGTCGGCGGTGTCAAAATCTGTCGGCCTGATTCGAATTCTCGTCCACTTGGTCGAATCCAAAGCGAGGTGCGTCCATGCTTTGCCTCCCGTCGCAGAGTCGAGATTTTCCAAGGTCGGCGACACGGTTCCAGTCCCTCTCGTCCAGAACACAATGGAATCCAAGGAGCGAAGATTCCAACGCCCTCCCAACGCAAGCCCCATCAGAAGCAAACTCTTGGTGCCCGAATAGAAAATATGGGCAACCGTTCCGGAGCGCCCTAGCGTGTCTGCTTCGAGCGAAGGGGCGGAAGCTTGTTTGGAGTCATCGGTGAAGGCGTACCATGTACCGGCATTCGGAAGCAAGGACTCGTGTTTGCCATGTTCAAAGTCGTCGACAAGGACCGAGTTGAGCGCCAACTTCTGGCTATCGGGAATGTTCCTCCACACCGAGACGGGGTCGCTGCGCCTTTGTATCGGAAATCCCCAACGCAGACGGATTCTGGCATGAGGAGCCAAGCAAGACGAGTCCAGACGCAAATGGATACGTCCCATCGCGGAAGCGCGATCCCAGAATACGACCTCGAACGGAATGGGCGTGCTGTCACTGCGCTCCACGGACAGATCCCGTCCAAGGGAATCCGTATGCCGAAAATCCACTTCCGTGGAATCGAGCCGCAGCGTCGTGATCGCGGTTGCGGAGTCCTGGTGGATCCAACCGGGAAGGATCGAATCGACGGTGAATTCCCTGGCGGTCACTAGGTTTTCTGCCTCGGTGGAGTTCCCTACGACCCGATCGTTACCGCAGCCAATAGAGAGAAGTACGGCGGTCGCGGTCAGGAGTGGAATAGCTGTTCGTTGGATCATACTTTGTCCTTGGCTTCGCAGACCGGGAAAAATGCCATTGCCATCTGCATCACGCGATCTGGATGCGGCACCTCCTCCACGCACTTCTGAATCTGGCGACGGCATTCTCGTAGCATTTCCTTGATCAGCAACGCCTTCTCTGCATCCACCGCCAGTGTGATGACTGACACGTCCCTCCGTTCGGGGGAGAAACGGTCGAGGGATTCAGCAGCAAGAGCCAGAATTTGTCTTTGGTAGTGTCTGACCGCCTGCACCTTCTCGATGCCAGTGCCGACCGTGAGGTGCGTGTCGGAAAGGGCCAGTCTGTTGGAACTGGCTCGCTTCACAAGTCCGAGCCCCTGGAGAAGCGCGAACGCACGCGTCACATCCTCTTCGGAGATGGGTGGATTCAAGCGTGAGGCGAGCTCCTTGGGGACGACTTTGCCGTCGACGATCTCGAGCATGGAGCGCAGCGCCACAATCCACCAATCCTGGAAATAGGCAACCTCGCCGTCGAGCAACTGGTGACGGGCCACGTCGCGCAGCGCCATGGCCTTGTCGAGAATTTCCTTGCGCGCCTTGCTGTTGCGTTCCCGTGCGTAGGCGACCATCAAGGTGAAATATTCCGAAGACCGACCCGACAACCCCAAAAAAGAGATGGCCCGCGACTGACAACGCGCCGGCAGATGGGTGTCCTTCTGGAGAAGGCGGAAGATGTAGCTGGTATCCAGTCCGAGCGTTTCGGCCATCATGCGATAGCCGTAAAACGGCATGGAAGCCTTGCGCTCCTCGAATGCATCCTTCAGGGGATCCCGATAATCCAGATATTCGAAGATCGAGCGCATGGCATCCTCTTGGAGATTGGCGGCTACGAACCGAAAAGCCCATCGCCATCCATCATGTGATGATGGGGCGTCTAACCTCTTCAGGGAAGCGAAACCCGTCGGACCCTTATGCTAAATTGTCCAAAATATCAGCGCCTAACGCAAGCGAATCGATGTCTGTCGGCATTTGCTTGGCCCGATGCCTTAGCGAATGAAGACAATCGATTCTCGACCTGCTCCCACGCCCGCCAAGGCTCTGGTGCACTAGGTCGCCACCACCCGATCCGGGATAAAATCCGTCACGTCTAGGAGCTCCCTGAATTCCAGGGTTCCGGAGCGGTACAGGGCGAACCAAATAGACCCCAGTAAGAAGAAGCTGGGAATGCGGATCCAGTTGCCGCCCATCCAGAGCGACGCCATGGAGGCCACGGCCAGAAGCAACGCGAATCCGGCGGAGCTCCTGAGATAGTCGCGTCTCCACAGCCCATCCGGCCTCGCCACGCGGGAGAGAAACAACTGGCAGAGCAACCCTTGCACCAAGAACGACACGCCCAGGGCCAGCACGCCACCAAAAGCGCCCCAAAGCGGAATCCACCAGAGGTTGCACACAATGTTGATAGCGAAGCCCGCGAGCTGAGCCAGGCCCCAGGAACGACTGCGCCCGAGCCCCTGCAGCATGAGTCCGCTCAAGTCACCGTGGACGTTGAGGTAGGTGAAGGATGTGAGCACCACCAGGGCCATGTACCCATCGCGGTACTGGGGGTGTAGGAATGTCAGGAAGTCCTTGCCCCAGAAAACCACCAACAGAAAGGCGAAGCCCAGCAGATTCCCCACGGCCCACGCGGCATGGTTGAAGCGCAGACGAAGCCGCGGCGTCAGGCGGCTGGAGCCCTCGTGTGAGAAGGCGGAAAGCAACAACCCCTCGAAAGACTGGCGGATGGCCTGCAGGCTCTTCCCCAGGGTCATGACCAGGTTGTAGACCTCCACCGCCTGAATCCCTGAAATCCGGCCCAACAGGACAAGGTCGAAGCGAGCAACCATTCCTGAAAGCAGATCGGATCCCACGATAGGCATGCCGTAGGATAAAAGTTGTCTAGACGGCCGCCCCGGAAGCCTGGGCAGTCCGTCTTCCTTATGCCTATCCAAAAAGGCCCAGACCGCGACAATCGCGTTGGCCGCATTGCCCAACAGGAAGAAGGCCGGAAGCCGCCAAGACAACCCCAACCAGCGGCTCAGGAGCGCACCGCCGAACATGCATACGGGGATGGCGAAGTTGTTGCCCACGATCCTGGCCAGCATCTCCTTGCGGTTCAAATTGGCCTGATAGAGAAAGTCGGCGATGGCCAGGAGCGGAATGGAGCTTGCAATGCACCAATTGTCGGCCGTGGAAAGCTCCAATCCCTTCACGCGCCCTATCGCAGTTCTCGATAGGAACATGAACAATGCCCCTCCTCCAATAGAGGTGAAGCTGATCAGCCAGATGGACGAACCAAGATCCCTCCGGTACTTGGCTGAATCGGTCTGACCATGCCACCAAACAATTCCCCGATCCAAACCTAGGAGGCTCAGGCGAAAGAGGAGATACGCGAAGGACTCTGCGAACCTGAAGGAACCCCAGGCTCCGCCCGCGTACAGGCTCGCGCAGGCCAGGATGAGCAGAGCCTCGAGGGGTCTGGACAGATTGTCCAGGAAGACCATTCGCAACCCCCACCGCACATCCAGCCCATCAACTTTCGCCCCCATCGAGCCCCTTCCACCAGATCCCAAAATTCAGACACACCCACACAGCCTCCCAAACCGTCTGGACGGTGCAGAAAAGCTTCTCCAGTAATCTCCCAAATTCCCACGCCCCCGAACAGCGACGCCCCAAAATCCAAGAACCGTCAGCAGATGGAGAAATCGGCATCGTGAACATGGCACGATCTCCGGCAGCGGGAATTGCCGGAGCAGAGCATCAGGAAAGAACTGGGGTCAGTCAGGCTTTACGAAGGAGATCGCTTAATCCTGTCAATTGTCGTACAGGAACTTCGACCGCAAAATGTCGTTGCCGTCGGCATCGACCCTCACGAAGTAGAGGCCTCTCGGCATGCCGGAGAGGTCGGTCGTCCACGACTGAGATTCTCCGCTTCCGGCCCGGAATGCGCCCGATCGGACCAGCGCCCCATTCAGATCGAAGATGCCCAGCGAAATCGCAGATCCCTGTGGTGCACGGAATTTGACGCGCAACTGAGAATGGCTCAACCAAGCGACGGACGATTCTTTCAGGTCGTTGTTCGAATGGATGGAGGCCGATATGGCCTTGACCGAGACATTGTCAATGAAGACGGATTTTGTCGAAGCACCGGCGTTGAAGGTGACGCGTCCGTTGGAATCCGTGGGGTTGGTCATGGTGAACGTGTAGGAATAGGTGGTCTTGGTGGTGGTCAGGTTGAAGTTCTGAAGTGCGGGCAAATAGCTGGTCCAGGGATTGACGTCCTGCTCCATATTCGCTTCCAGCGTCCGGTTGGCCGACGCATAGGCATCGAACTTCACCTCGTACGATTTTCCTTGCTGGAGGATGATTCCATTCTGGACCAGTTGGATGGCAGAGTTGTTCTGTGCGATGCTGTCGATCTGGATTTTGTATTCGCCGTTGGCCACGCTTCCGTGGGCACCGCCGCCCCAGACATTGAATGTCCACCCAAGCGTGCCCAAACCGAACGCTCCGTTGAAGACGGTGTCACGGTGGGCAGGAATTGTCACAAGCGAGGCCACAAACCGGCTCGCACCGGGATCCACGTTGAATTTGATATAGAGGTTGTCTTCGCCCGCTTCGGAGACTCCGGCGACTCCAGAGCAGAACTTGCCCTGGCTCCAAACGGCTTGTCCGTTGACGGTCACCAATTGCCATGCGCGTTTTTTGGGGATTCCGACCATGGCTTTGGTCCCCGAGGGAGACGAAAGATTCATGATGAACTGGCTGGAGGAAAGAGAGTCGCTCACCGCGATGTTTCCTTTGATGGAAGGCACGACTGCGCTGATTGCCGTCGGTTGCGACATCTGCGGCATTACGCTGTAGCTGCTCCAGCCCGGGGCGGTCGGCGACACACCGGCGATGTATTGTGAAAGAACAGTGTTCGGTGCATTCCATCCGTGGTTGATGGTACCCTCGCTCAATCCGTTCCACACCTCCCACAAGGTCGTGTAATTGGCATTCACCATCGGCGTATAACGGTTCTTCATCCTCGCAAGAGCAAGCGAATCAGAGTTCATCTTGCAAAGAGCCTCGAGCACGTACTTCTCCATGTAGGGGCTCGCGAATGTCTGCTGCGCCAACACGGTACGAATGCCCGCAAAATGCTGCGGTTGCGCAAGCCCTGCGAGCACGGCCATCGCGTTGGCGCGGTCGTCGGGTGTGGTGACCGAAGACGACATGAAATACTGGCCGTTTGTATTCCAGTACGAGGAGATGAAATTTGACGCGAGGCTGTTCATGCGCGCCCGGTACGCGGCCGTGTCGTTCGCAGATCCGCTCATCGCAGCCATGGGAATGGCCGCCTTGAGTGCCAAGTAATACCAGCAATTGTCAAGGACATTCATGTCGATATTGTTGCCCCAGTCGCCCCAGTTCCATCCGCCATCGCGGTGCGTCACCAGTCCGTCGCCGCCTACGCTCCACACGCCCAGGTATTTCTTGACCGCAGGATAGGCCGATCGGATGGTGGCGCTGTCATTGGTGTTCCAGAAATAATTCCAGAACCCGTACCAGCCGACGGCTGCCAGCATCTGTTGCGGCAGCTCCTGAGTCCAGACTGTTGACGGAGGGGAGAACAGCGTATTGTCGGTCCGTTGCCAGCCCGTCAGAACAGCGATATCCTTGCGGATCAGGGCATGGGCGTTGGTGTCCAGCGCGTAGAACACCTCGCCGAGTTGATTCGTCACGTCTCCCCACCACAATCCCCGCTCGCGATCGGGACAGTCCATGAAATCATCGTGCATGCTGACGTAGAGCGTACGGCTTGCCTTCTGCCAAAGCGTCGTGTAGAAACCGTCGTTAGTCGAAAATTGTCCGCTAAACTCTGCAGGGTATCCGATCTCGCGGTACTGCAATGCCAGGATCGTGACTCCTGCGGGAATGGTGTACTTCACCGTGTTGCCCGACATCCACATGAAGGTTTCGAATTCCTGGACACCCGCTTTTGTGACATATTCTGACCGAAGGCAAGGGCCTTGGCCGAACAGAAACATGCTGTCGTACATATCGGTCTGGATGTTGATTACCTGGCCCGCCGTGGGCGTGCTGATCCGCAGGTACACCGATACATGTGCGTCGTGAGGAAGGCGCGCGTCGATGACACCGCCCGGCGCAGTGGTCGGGAGCGTCGCCGCGTTCGTGTAGTTCATCAATCCACTGTTCTTGAATTGCGAAAACGG
>OCZT010004028.1_pt1 | contig 14909 bp, 16 predicted proteins | sample 1539031 | NCBI WGS metagenome assembly OCZT01 (sample SAMEA3539308, study PRJEB22396) | soil metagenome | biome: tundra; feature: field; material: soil | place: USA | collected 2010-05 | depth 0.15 m
CCCTTGGGAAAGGACTTGCGACTTTTCGTAAAGTACTTTACCGGACACTAGTGATTTTTGTCCGGTCCTCTACGTTTGGCCGTTTTGCCCGCTTCCCACCGGGGCGCCGGGCGTGCTATAGTCTAAGCGCGTTTGAATAGCTTCCGCGAGTCCGGCCGAGTGTTTCCGAGCGACGGCGCCGTCGTCCTGCTTCAGTTCCCTCCCCGATGAGCCCGCTTTCAAATCGTCAGGAGAATTGTGTGAAGAATATTTTCGTCGGCAACCTGGATTTCAACGCCACTGAAGAGGCTGTGCGCAGCCTGTTTGAACGACACGGGGCTGTGAACAGCGCCCGTATCATGACCGACCGCGATACCGGCCGGTCCCGCGGGTTCGCGTTCGTCGAAATGGAGAACGAATCCGAAGCGGATCAGGCCATCACCGCGCTGAACGGCTATACGCTGGACGGCCGGGCACTGAACGTCAACGAGGCGCGTCCGAAGCCCGATCGTGGATTCGGCGGCGGTGGTGGTGGTGGCGGCGGCCGCGGATTTGGCGGCGGCGGTGGCGGTGGGCGTCCTGGCGGCGGTGGGCGTCCTGGCGGTGGCGGTGGTGGCGGTGGACGTCCCGGCGGGGGCCGGCGCGAGCCCCGCTGGTAATCTCGTGGGGGCCGGCGTGTCCGGCCCCCGTCTCGTAATCAGGCGCCGCGCGTGCCGTTTTCCAGAAACGCCCGCAGGCGGTGGCTACGGCTGGGGTGCCGCAGTTTGCGCAACGCCTTGGCTTCGATCTGCCGGATGCGCTCGCGCGTCACGGCGAAGTTTTGCCCCACCTCTTCCAGCGTGTGCTCGCTGCCGTCCTCCAGCCCGAATCGCATCTTGATGATCTTCTCCTCGCGCGGCGTGAGCGTCTTCAATACCTGGGCGGTCTGCTCGCGCAGATTCAAGTTGATCACGGCGTCGGAAGGCGAGATGCCGGCCTGGTCCACGATGAAATCGCCGAGGTGCGACTCGTCCTCTTCCCCAATCGGCGTTTCGAGCGAAATCGGCTCCTGCGCCACGCGCAGCACTTTCCGCACTTTTGAAACCGGCAACTGCATCCGTTTGGCCAGCTCTTCGTTGGTGGGTTCACGGCCCAGCTCCTGCACCATCTGGCGCGAAGTCCGGATCAGCTTGTTGATGGTCTCGATCATGTGGACCGGAATGCGGATCGTCCGCGCCTGGTCTGCGATGGCCCGCGTGATCGCCTGGCGCACCCACCACGTGGCATAGGTCGAAAACTTATACCCGCGGCGGTACTCGAACTTGTCGACGGCCTTCATGAGCCCGATGTTGCCTTCCTGGATCAGGTCCAGGAATTGCAGGCCGCGGTTGGTATAACGCTTGGCGATGCTCACCACCAGGCGGAGGTTGGCTTCGATCAGCTCCTTCTTGGCGGTTTCAGCTTCGCCATGCGCCTTGGTGATGATCTGGAGGGTGCGGCGCAACTCCGGCGCCCGCGTCCCGTACGCTTCCTCGAGATGCAACAAGCGCTGTCCGAACGCGCGCTGCTCCTTGCGCAACTCCTTCACGCCATCCGCCCGCGATCCCAGCCCTGTTTCCAGCTTCTTTTGTACCCGCGCAACCTCCCGCTCGACGGGCTTGATCTGCTCCACGGCCTGCCGCATTCGCTCGATCAAATGCTGGATCACCGGGCTCTGAAGCCGCACGGAGCGCACCACGCGCGAGGTCTTGATCACCAGCCGCCCCAGTTCCCAAAGCTGCCGCCGGTACTGCTTCGGCTTCATGCCGCGCGGGATGGCCTGCAGCTTCTGCCGGCATTGGAGGATCTTCCTGTGCAGGCGGGCGGTCTCGCTCGCGCAGCGGGTAAACTCGCGCCGCTTCTCCTCTACCAGCTCGTCGGTAAGGATCGGGTCCGGGATTTGGATGAGGTCGCGCGCGGACAGGACATCGGCGGCGACCTCCTCCCCCATGGCGATGATCTCCTGAATCACCAGAGGCGTGCGGGCAAGCGATTTCAGGACTATATACTGGCCGCGCTCGATGCGGCGCGCGATCTCCACCTCGCCATCGCGCGTGAGCAACGGGACCGTGCCCATCTCGCGCAGGTACATGCGCACCGGGTCGTTGACCTTCTCGCCGGCGCCGGTGGGCAGATCCAAATCGAGAAGATCCTCGCCCTCCTCGAGCTTCTTCTCGAAATCCTTCGCCTCTTCGAGAATCTCGATTCCGGCGCCATCGAGGCCCGCGAGGACGTCTTCGAGCTCCGCACCGCCCGGGAGTTCGCTGGCGGGCAGAATTCCGCTGACCTCTTCGTACAGAACGTAGCCCTTCCCCTTGCCCATCTGCACGAGCCGTTCCAGGCCCTCGAACTTTTCGTCAGTCGCCACTGAAGCCCCGCTCTCCCCGCGGAGAAGAATCCAAGACATTGTACATCACGGCGCGGTTCGCAATTGGAAACGCAACTGTCATCTTCGCGCCTCTCCCGCCCGTTCGAACTCCTGCAATTCCCGCGCCAGGCGCAACGCCTCCGCAAGATTGCCGGTCCGCTCCGCATCCTTGACGCGCGCTTTCAATTGCGCCCGGCGATCGCGCTCGCCCGAGCGCAGCAAGCTTTCCAGGCACTGTCTTCCGTATTCGAGCGTGTTCTCATGCGCATCCGCGTCCTCGGAGAGCGTCAGCTCGGCCAGCAGGTTCTGGTCCGCCGGCTCCAGCCGCGCGCTAATGGCGTCGAAGGCCGTCGCCGCGCCGCTGGCGTGCGCGGCCATTAAGGCGCGATAGATACGAGCCGTCGCGATGCGGTCGAGGATCTCGACCTCTCCCAGCGCGGGAATGAGATCCTCCCGGCCGCTCACATCCGAGAGCAGCACGTTCAGCAGCCCTTTTTCATCCGCGCGGACGGTCTCCTTGGGACGTTCGATGCGGCTCTCCTTGCGATCCACGGCCGCCTTGCGGAAGCTGTCCAGAACGACGCCAGGGGCCACGCCGATGTATGCCGCCAGGTCGTTGGCTACCGCCATCCGCTCTACCCGGTCCGGAATGCGTTCGACGATGGGCATGAGGGACTTCAGCACGGCGACGACGCCCTCGGTGGTCCGAACATCGTGCTTGGCGCGAGCGCGGTCGGCGAGCCAGTAGAAATACCCTTTGGCGCGGTCCAGACGATCCCCATAGGCTTCCGCGCCGCGCTGCTTACAGAATTCGTCCGGATCGAGGTCGTCCAGGTCCACAATGCGGAAGAACATGCCCTCGCTCGAATAGCGGCCGACGGGCGAGGCGGCGCCTGGTTGGACGCTTACATGCGCCAGATCGCGCCCGGGAGATTTCACGACTAGTTCGGCGTTCCTCGCGGCGGCGTTCTCGCCCGCGGCGTCGGGATCGAAATTGACCAGGACCTTGTCGGTGTGCCGCTTGAGCGCCTTGACCTGCTGTTCGGTCAGCGACGTTCCACAACTCGCCACCACCGGGCCGAATCCCGCCGCCGAGACGCCGATCGCATCCATGTACCCTTCCACCAGGATCGCGCGGTCTTCTTTGCGGATCGCCTCCTTTGCGCGGTGCAGATTGTAAAGCACGTGGCTCTTGGCGTATATCGGCGTTTCCGGCGAATTCAAGTACTTCGGGTTATCGTCCGCCGCCAGCGCGCGCCCGCCGAATCCGACGACCTTTCCCGACTCGCTGTGAATCGGAAACATCAACCGGTTGCGGAAGTAGTCGTAGAAGCTGCCGTCGTCGCGCCTGCGTACCAGCCCTGATCGCTCGATCTGGGCCGGCGTAAAACCGCGCTGCTCGAAGAGGCGTGGGAAGGCGCGGCCGGAGCGTTCGGAATAGCCCAGTCCGAATTGCTCGACGGTCCCGGCAGCCACGCCGCGCCGCGCCAGATACGCGCGCGCCTCCTCGCCGGACGGCCCGCGCAGGTTGGCGCAAAAGTTCTCTAGGGCCAGCTCGTGCATCCGGAAAACGGCCTCGCGCAGCTTCGAGTCCTCGTCGGCCACCAGCGACCGCTTCGGCATCGGAACCCCGTGCCGCTCGGCGAGCAACTTCAGCGCCTCGTAGAAACTAATTCCCTCGATCTTCTGGACGAAGTTGAAGACGTCGCCGCCCTCCCCGCAGCCGAAGCACTTGTAGAACTGGCGCGCGGCGTGAACGGTGAACGATGGCGTCTTCTCGTTGTGAAACGGGCACAGCCCCAGGTAGCGCTGCGCGCCGGACTTCTTCAAGCGCACGTACTCCCCGACCACGTTGACAAGATCCACTGAGGACTTTAGCTGATCCTTGAAGTCCATCGCCCCGTTCCCGCTCTCCCGAAGGTACCACGCGGCGACGCGGGGCAAAACGCGGGGAAGCCCCGATCCCGGCGGCCTCCCCACGCTCCGCGGCCCGGGGGCCCACGCGGGGGAAGGCAGGGGCAAGTTGACGACACCCGCGCGCGCCCCTACAATAAGAATGTGTTAAGGAGGCCGTATGGAACCCACTGGTATTCAGATCGCCGGGGCTCTCGGCGGTCTGGGCTTTCCTGAAATCGCCGTCATCGCTATTGTCGCGATTCTGTTGTTCGGCGGCAAGAAGGTCGGGGACTTAGGGAAAGGCTTGGGCGAAGGCATTCGCAACTTCAAGACTGCTTTGAAGAGCGACGAAGAGAAAGACGAAAAGAAGCGCGAAGAAGAGAAGGTCGGAGAGAAGAAGTAGAACGTACGCTTCGTGGAACGCCCGCAACTTGGGTTGGTTTCATCTCGGCTTCAGAAAATTCCGTCAAACAAAAAACCCCGCGAACCCGATTGGAGTTCGCGGGGTTTCGCTTTTCTTGCGGGCTGCGCCCGCTACTTCGCCTTCTTCGGCGGAACGATCGCGTCTTTCGCGGCCTTCGCCACGCGAAACTTCACGACCTTCTTGGCCGGGATCTTGATGCTCTCGCCCGTGGCCGGGTTGCGCCCCGTGCGGGCCTTGCGGTCCACTCGCACCAGCCGGCCGATGCCGGGCAGCACGAATAAACCGTTCTTCTTCACTTCGCCGATCGCCAGGCTTGCCAGGCTATCCAGGAAGTCGCGGGCCATGGTGTTGCTGACTTCGCAGCTTTCCGCAAGCGATCTCACCAGTTGCGTCTGGGTCATTCTCTGATTGGCCATAAGTCTCCTTCGATTCTCCCTTCGTGTCACTCGATATGAAGCGGACCGGCTCGGCGCGCGATCCCACGCCATATCGTCGTCGAATATGAAAGCCGCCGCGCTCTTCGCGAACGCACGTCTCGATCGATATCAATCATAAGGGAAGGGCGCGGTGATGTAAAGAGAGAAATGCGCAAAAAGTCCCGTATTTCGACGTTTTTCTCGATCCGACTTCTCCCGGAGGCCCGTTTTACGGGCTTTCCGCGAATCCCCTTGCCCCGGTCCACTCCAATTCGCCCCAGGCGAAGGCCGCGGCAGCCTTGTTTTTCAATATCCGGAAGCGGACTCGCGCGCCCGGCGCGGGCCGTAGCGCAATGCGCGCCGCGGCGAAGAGCTTGAGCGCAGGGCCGCCGGCCGTGGTTTCCTCTTCGCCCGCTTCCCAGCGGCCGCGCATCTGATTCAGAAACAACGCCGCCGCGCCGGCCCTGGCCGCCTCCGTCGCGAGTCTCCGCAGCCCCGAGGCCAGGACGCGGGACTGCAACCCAAGTCCGCTCTCTCCGATCCCCGTCTCCAATTCCAGCCTGGGAACCAGCGCCGCGGCGGAATCGATCACCAGCAAGTCCACGGCCGCCGAAGCGGCCAGACGGCGCGCCATCTCCAGCGCCTCTTCCGCGAATGCGGGCTGCGCCACTACCAAGCGCTCGATCGAGACTCCGAGAGCGTCGGCGTAGCCCGGATCGAACGCATGGTCCACGTCGATCCACGCAGCCGTCAAACCGTTCCTTTGCAGATGAGCCACGGCCTGGAGCGCCAGCGTGGTCTTGCCGCACGACGGCGGCCCGAACAACTCCAGGATGCGGCCACGGGGAAAGCCGCCTCCCAGGGCGGCATCCAGCGCGGCGAAACCTGTGGGCATGGCGGAATCGGCAAGCCGGCCCGGCGCGCCCTGCGTGCGGCAGAGCCTCAACCGAATGCCGCGCTGCCGGTCTTGCTCGGTCATGGCAGGTGGGGCGGACCGGGGGCCCGCCCCACAACTCGATCCTTACCTTCGCGCCGGAACCGGCTTGGCCGAGGCGGCCGCGGGCGAGGGCGGCGACGAACGCGACCCGGGCTCCTCCGCCAAAACCGGCGGATCGGGCTTGATCAGCCCCAGCGCCTTGCGCAATTCCGTGTCAATCGCTTTCCGGATGTCCGGGTTGTCCTTCAGGAACTGACGCGCATTCTCGCGTCCCTGCCCGATTCTCTCGCCTTTGTAACTGAACCAGGACCCGCTCTTCTCGATCACGTTCTGCGCCGCGCCCAGATCGAGCAGATCGCCTTCCTTCGAAATTCCCTCTCCGTAGATGATATCGAACTCGGCTTCCCGGAACGGCGAGGCCACCTTGTTCTTCACCACCTTCACCTTGGTACGGTTGCCCACGACGGTGTCGCCGTCCTTAATAGCCGCGATTCGCCGGATGTCCAGCCGCACCGAGGCGTAGAACTTCAGGGCGCGCCCGCCGGTGGTGGTCTCCGGATTGCCGAACATCACGCCGATCTTCTCGCGGATCTGGTTGATGAAAATCAGGCAGGTTCGGGACTTCGAGACCACGCCGGTGAGCTTGCGCAATGCCTGCGACATCAGCCGCGCCTGCAAGCCCATGTGGCTGTCGCCCATCTCACCGTCCAACTCGGCCTTCGGAACCAGGGCCGCCACCGAATCGACCACCAGCACGTCGATCTGTCCCGAACTGGTCAGGTGATTGGTGATTTCCAGCGCCTGCTCTCCATAATCCGGCTGCGAAACGAGGAGATTGTCGATGTCCACCCCGAGCTTCCTGGCGTAGTTCGGGTCGAGCGCGTGCTCCACGTCGATGAAGGCGGCGATGCCGCCCGCCTTCTGCGCCTCCGCGATCACCTGCAGCGCGATGGTGGTCTTGCCGGACGATTCCGGCCCGAAGATCTCGTTAACACGGCCGCGAGGGAGGCCGCCGACCCCCAGCGCAGCGTCCAGGGAAATCGAACCCGTCGAAATCACCGAGACCGGTACGATGGCGTCCTTCGACCCGAGACGCAGGATCGATCCCTTCCCAAACTGCTTCTCAATCTGGTTCAGGGCCAAATCTAAAGCGCGCGCGCGCTCCTTCTCATCCATGTAGTGGTTGTCTCCTCAGCCGGACTGCGACTCTCATTGTATCAGCGGCCCCGGCCTCGGAGATCTTCCCCCGTTCCGATAGGCATATAATCTGGGCAGAGGTTCTCTTATGCCCGGGCGTCTGTTCGCGTGTCTGTTGTTCGCCGTTTGCCTGCTTCCCGCCGCTCAGAAGACCGTGGCCACGGCGAAGGGCGAAAACCAGGATTTGGCGCTGACGGTCACGCTGTACATCGACCCCGCCGACGTCAAAGAGTTAATCGGCAACGACCTGGACGGACATTACATCGTGGCCGACGTAAAAGTCGAGCCGAAGTACGGCAAAGAGGTGGCCATCGATCGCGATGATTTTCAGCTTCGCACGGACAAGGATGGCGAGAAAGCCAAGCCCTTCGAGCCCAGCCAGATCGCCGGCCGCGGCGCGATGATCGTTCACCAGGAGCAACAGGGCCGCACCGGAGGAGCGGTGGGTGCGGGTTCCCCGAGTTCCTACCCCGGCAACTACCCGGGGGGCGGCTACCCACCCGGCGGTTACCCACCCGGCGGCTACCCACCGGGCGGCTACCCGTACCCGAACGGTGGCGGCTCGATGGCGGGCGTGGGCAGTGAAGGCGATGCAGGCACAACCGCGGCGACCGTGCAGAATGGGGCCGGGGACAAGGAAAACCCGCTCGAACAGACGCTGAAGGACAAGGTGCTGCCCGAGAAGAAAACCGACCAGCCGGTTTCCGGCCTGCTCTACTTCGTCATGGAAAAGCAAAAACTGAAGGACCTGGAACTGACCTACGGCGGCAAGGAGAACCGAATCACCCTGAGGTTCAAGTAGGGGGTTGCGCTAAGCTGGAAGCAAATGAGAATCCTGGTGGTCGAGGACGAAAAACGAATCGCCGATTTCCTGTGCCGCGGCCTGCAAGGAGCGGGTTACGCCGTGGACGCGGCGCTCGACGGCGCCTCCGCGCTGGATCACATCCACTCCGCCGATTACGACATGGTTGTCCTGGACCTCATGCTGCCCGACATGGATGGCATGAAGGTACTGCAGAGGATTCGTAATCGGAAGGTCGGCCCGCCGGTCCTGATCCTGAGCGCGCGCGGCGCGCTGGAGGATCGCGTCAAGGGCCTCGAACAAGGCGCCGACGATTACCTGGTCAAGCCGTTCGCCTTCGTCGAGCTGCTGGCGCGCGTGCGTGCGCTGCTGCGGCGCGGCCAGCCGGCTCCGGAGAAGCTGCAGGTGGCCGATCTCACGCTCGATTGCAGCCGCCGCAAAGTGATCCGCGCCGCCGAGACCATCGACCTGGCCCCCAAGGAATTCGGCATCCTCGAATACATGATGCGGAACAAGGGCCGCCCGCTGAGCCGCACCATGATCGTGGAGCACGTCTGGGACATGGATTACGACGGACTGACCAACATCGTGGACGTTTACATCCGCCACCTTCGCAGCAAGATCGACGACCGCTTTCCGCAGAAGCTCATCCAGACCGTGCGCGGCATCGGCTACATGATCGAAGCGCCCGATAAGCCAGCCGATCAATCCACCGAACGGCAGGTCTGAAGTGATTCGCACGCGCGATTTTCGCCGTCTCACCCGCGGGTTGCGTTTCCGCCTCACGGCCACCTACGCACTCTTCTTCGCCTTGCTCTTGATCGTCGTGACCGGCGCATTCCACGTACGCCTGTCGAGCACGCTGAATACGCAGGTCCACGACGTTCTGGAGCAGCGATGGGCCGCCATGAAGGGCTATTTGCGGATCGAGCGGAACGACGACACGGGCAAGATCGAAGCCATCTGGTACTACGACCCTAAGGACCCGGACGAAAGCCGCATCGTGCTCGGCGCCAGAACGGTCTATCTGGTTACGGACGAGAACGGCAACGTCATCCCGGACTTCGACGGCCAGCCGGCCGTATCCCAGGCGTACGAGGACCTCGGCGTCGACTCCCCGGCGAGCATCAAGGCGGACGTGCGCCAGACTCTGGCGACTTTGAGACCGTTGTGGACGACGAGGCGCAACCGGCAGGGAGTAGACTACCTGATCCGGTCGGGGGTCGTTTTCGACGAAGGGCACCGCAGCGGAGGCCACGGCTCGCCGTACTTTGTCGCGCTGGGTTATTCGCTCGCGGCCAGCCAGAAGACCCTGCGCGAATTTTCCCTGATCTACATCGCGGTAATACCGGGGTCTCTGATTCTGGGGTCGTACCTCGGCTGGGTCATGGCCGGGCGCGCACTCGCGCCGGTGCGCGCCGCGGCCCAGGCCGCGCAACGCATTTCCAGCTCCAACCTCAGCCTCCGCATCCCGACGCGCAACGCCGGCGACGAACTGGACTACCTGATCACCACTTTCAACCGCATGATCGACCGCCTGGAAGGGTCGTTCCAGCAGATGAAGCAGTTCTCCGCGGACGTTTCGCACGAGTTGCGCACGCCCATTACCGCCATCCGCGGGCAGATCGAAGTGGCGCTGTTCACCGCGCAGACCACCGAACAATATCGCGAGGCCATGTTCAACGCGCTGCAGGATATCGACCGGTTGTCGCAGATCGTGCGCGCCCTGTTTCTGCTTTCGCAGGCCGAATCGGGGCAACTGGTTTTGCAGAAGGCGCGCCTGGATCTGTGCGAGGTGGTGCGAGACCAGGTGGAGCAATTCCAGATCCCCGCCGAAGCGGCGGCTGTCCAGTTGTCGGCCGACCTGCCGGCCGAATGTCCCGCGGAGGTGGATCGCGTTCAGATCGAGCGTTTGATCTCCAACCTGCTTTCCAACGCCCTCAAGTTCACGCCCGAAGGCGGCCAGGTGCTGGTGACGCTGCGCCACGCGCCCGGCCAGACCGTGGAACAAGCGCCCGAGCACATCGAAATCGTCGTCGAGGATACCGGCCGCGGTATCGCCACCGAGCACCTGCCGCACATTTTCGACCGTTTCTATCGCGTACCAAGCACGGGGGCCGCGCCAGCGCCCGAACAGGGATTGGGTCTCGGGCTGAGTTTCGTGGCATGGATTGCGAAGGCCCACCATGGCAAGATCGACGTCGAAAGCATTCCGGGGAAAGGGACCCGCTTCACCGTCAAGCTGCCTGCGCCCGGCATCGGCTCCGCTACAATGGAACTTGCGGGCCAGCCCGCGAGCCAATCATGAATGAACTTTAATTCCGTCTTTACCTTCGCTTCATGGCTGTCCCATACCCTTATATAGTGCGGTTTATCCGATCCGGAATCCTGATGGCGGCGCTGTCCTTCGGCGCGACTCTTCCTTGGTGTGCGGCGCAGCAGAAGGGGCAACAGAGTACGCCGAAAGATCAGATGTTCTCCGGGAACGTCACGGCGATCGGCGATTCCAGCCTGACCGCAACCCGTACCGGGTCGAAAAACTCCAAGACCTTCGCCATCACGCCCGAGACGCGGTTCGAGGGAAAGCCGCGGGTGAACTCACGCGTGACGATCCGCTATATCGCCACCGAAGAGGGCGACCGCGCGGTTGTGGTCATCGTTCGCGCTCCCGCCAAGAAGTAGCGTTTGCGCTTTCCACCCCGGCGAAGACTGCTATTTCGGCCCCAGATAGTAGCCGGGGCGCGTGACGATCTTGCTCGCCTCGGGATGGCCCGTGACCTCCACGCGGATCTGATGGAACCCGGCCTCCTCCCGATTGTTGGGGGCGTAGGAGAGCGTGTACTCGCTGTGCAACTGCTCCCCCATCGTGGTGAGCGCGTTTTCCAGCGTACGCTGGCTGTGGAAGCCGAATTCCGTGCCGCCGGTCCCCCTTGTGAAGACCTCCACGGGGTTGTTTATGAAAATCGCCTTCACGTCCCGGTATATCTCGAGCAGCGCCGGAATGAACTCGGCTCGCGAGTTGGTCCCATACATTTGCTCCACGTTGTTGGGAGTCGCGGGTACGTTCGGAGGCAGGGGATGCATGGCCGGCGGCAGCGGATCGGGCCGCGACAGCTTGGGGGGCGCCGTCAGGGTGGTGATGAAACGCGACATGTCGACCGGATAGAAGACGATGTTATTCATTTGCAGGCCTATCAGGGCCTCACGCGCGCGGCCCTCGCTACCCAAGTCGCGCGTCTCGCCGATCAGCAGCATGATCCGCCGGCGGTTGATGGGGCGGGAACGCAGCAGCCGCGTGCCGTCCATCACGGCGTCCACCATGCGGTTGCTTTCGCTGCCGGGCTGGATCTTCTTGACGGCCTCCGTAATCTTGCTTGTATCCGACGTAAACTCCTGCAAAATGCGGATGCGCGAGTCGTACGCGATCACCGCCGCCTCGCCGGCGTCGCCGATCACCTGCGGTCCGATCAGGTTGCCGATCTTGTTGACCTGAGGCAACAGCCCTTCCACGTGCGCGCTCGATTGAATCAGGATCGCCAGCGAAATGGGCGTGTACGTCACGTCCACCTTGATGTTCTGTTCCTGGTCGTTATCGAAGAGGTGGAACTGCTCCGGACGTACGTTGTTGACGTACCCGCCCTCCCGGTCGAACACTGTCACGGGCGCCTGGACGTGTTCCACCGTGATCGGAATCGTGAGCCCCGTCGACTCCACCGGAGGCGGTTGTTGCGTTTGAGGCGGGCGGACGGTCTGTTGAGCTGCCAACAGTCCGCAGACAAGCGTCGGTAAGAAAACTCGCATGCTACTCCTGCCGGGCGGCTGTGTGCGCGCTCTGGCCCCGAAGTAATTCCAGCACGTGCGGGGCCAATTCCACAATAGCATCTAATGATTCCACCGCGCCCTTGGGCGAGCCCGGCAGATTGACAATCAAGACGAGGCCCCGCGTACCCACCACGGAACGGGAAAGCGCCGCTAGCGGCGTGGCTTCGCGCCCGCGTGCGCGCATCAACTCCGCCATGCCGGGGATCTCGCGATCGAGGACCGCCCGGGTGGCTTCCGGCGTGACGTCGCGGGGGGCCACGCCAGTGCCGCCGGTGGTGAAGATCGCCGAGATCCGCCCGCCATCGGCCAAGGTGGCCAAGCGGTTGGCGATCTCGGCGGGTTCGTCGGGGATGACCTCCAACACCGAGACTTTCCAGCCCAGTTGTTCCAGCCGGTCACGCACGGCGGGACCCGAGCGGTCCGTGCGCGTGCCGGCGGTGACGGAATCGCTGATGGTCAAGACCGCGGCGTTAATCATGTTTCCCTCCGGATGCGGTTGCGCCGCCGATCCCCGCGCGCCGAAAGTCGCCGCTCTTCCCCCCGGTTTTCTCAAGCAAGTAAAGATCCTGGATTTCGATCGACTTATCGAGCGCTTTGATCATATCGTAAATCGTCAGCGCGGCTACGGAGGCCGCGGTCATCGCCTCCATTTCCACGCCGGTCTGGCCGGTGGTGGCGGCGCTGGCCACGATGCGCACGCCTCCTTTTTCCACCGCAACCTCCACGTCCGCGTGTGAAAGCATCAGCGGGTGGCAGAGCGGGATCAGCTCCGCGGTGCGCTTGGCGGCGGCGATCCCCGCGATGCGCGCGATTTCGAGCGGATTCCCCTTGGGATTTCCGGGCAGCTTCTTCAGCGCCGCCGGAGCGATGCGCACGAAAGCGTGAGCGCGCGCCGCGCGTCGCGTCGCCGGTTTCGCGGAGATGTCCACCATGCGCGGACTTCCGGCGGAATCGAAATGCGACAGTTTTTTCATTTGAGCAGTACCCGGATGAACTCGCCGCGCGGATACTCGGCGCGGCCAGCATCGGCCACCAGATAGGCGTTGGCGCGCGTCAGCGCGGGAATGTCCCCGGAGCCGCTCCACGCCACGGGCGTCACCTCGGCGCCGTCGGCGCTCAGGCGCGCCGGCAGGAACCGCTCGATGCCCGCGCGGTGGCGAAATTCCCGCGTGAGCCGCGCATAAGGCATGTGCAGCGCGATCTCCTCCTGCCCGCCCAGCAGCTCCAAGGCGGCGCGCGCGAAGAGCTCGAAAGTCACCATGGTCGACGCGGGGTTGCCCGGCAAACCGAAAAAGAACTTCCCCCGCGCGCGGCCGAAAACCAGGGGCTGCCCGGGCTGAATCAGGACGCGGTCGAAATAGAATTCGGCGCCGAGGCCCGCCAGCACGCGCTCGACGACATCGTATTTGCCCGCCGAGACGCCGCCCGAAAGCAGCAGCAGATCCGCGGCGAGGCCGCGCTCGATCATCTCCCGCGTGTGGTCTTCGTTGTCCCGCGCCACGGGCAGCACGAGCGGTTCGCCGCCCGCGCGCGCCACTTGCGCCGCCAGCGACCAGGCGTTCGAATTGCGGATCTGGAAATCCTCGGGCGTCTGGCCGGCTTCCACGATTTCGTCGCCCGTCGCCAGGATGGCCGCCGCCGGCTTGCGGAACACCTTGACTCTTTCGCGGCCAAAGGCGGCCAGCGCGGCCACGCCGCTATAATCCAGCCGGGCGCCGGCGCGCAACACGATTTCGTGCGCGGCCGCCTCGCAGCCTCGCGGGTTGATGAACTGCCGCGGTTCCGTCTGCCGGTCGATGCGTACGCAGCCCCCCACGCGATGCGCGTACTCCACCATCGCCACCGCGTCGGCGCCGGCGGGAATGGGCGCGCCGGTCATGATTTCGACCGCCTGGCCGGGTCCGATCGCGCCCGCAAAACGCTCCCCCGCACGCACTTCGCCGATCACCTGCAATTCGCCTGGCACGTCCGCTGCCCGCAAGGCGTAACCGTCGCGCACCGAACGCGCCAGCGCCGGAGTATCGCGGTCGGCCGCGATATCCTCGGCCAGCACGCGCCCCGCAACATCCCGCAAAGCGACTTCTTCCACCGCGCAGGCAAGGCGCGCCCCGCGCACGTTAAAAAGAACGCATTCGCGCGCTTCATGGAACGACAGGGGAGGCACTCCTCTTATTGTAACGGCCCAACAGCAAGAAGGCAGGCCAGGAGGCCCGCCCCACCGGACTGTGCCGAGTGGGGCGGGCCTCCTGGCCTGCCTTCTTGGAATCTCGCCTGGCGATCAGGCTATCGTTCTCTCGCTGGGTTGCCTGGGGCGTCCGCCGGAATCAGTTTCAACTGGACGGTCTCCTGGCCGCTCTCGCGCACCGTGACGGGCTCGCCCTTCGTCTCCAGCGGCTTCATGAAATCGGGGTCCATCCAGGCGCCGTCCTCCACGTCTTCAAATGCAAATACACGGTATCCGCCGGGCGGCAGGTTCTTGAACGTGAACCGGCCAGACTGGTCCGTGGTGGCCTGTTGGTAGTAAACCGGCCGATCGCGGCGTTCCTTTTCCTGGGGGACCAGCGCCACGGTGGCCTCCGGAGCCGGCTGCAGCGTCTTTGGGTTCTGCACCGAGCCGCCGATCTGCCCGGCGCGGGGGCTGACGACGATCTCCACAGGCTCCGGCGGACCGCCGCTCAGCGCCAGACCCGATAGCAGTACGTCCGCGTCGCCGCAACGGATGGCACTGACATAGAACCCATCCGCCAGCCCCGAGAGGGTAACGTCGTAACGATCCGCGTTGACGTCCTCGAGACGGAAACTGAGGTCCTTTTCCACCTTCCCCGTGGCCGCGCCCGGCGTTCCTCCCGTCAACGCGGAGCCCATGGCGGCCATCAAGCTGCCGATACCCATTTCACGCGCTTGCAGACGCACCTGGACCTTGGAGAAATCCTCCTTGGTCTCACCGTCCACCCGAAGCCGCCCGGGTTCGCCATGAAGAACCTGGAACCTGGCAGTCCGTCCGATTGAGGACGAGCGACGCCTTCCTCACAGGTTCACCGGTCGCTGCG
>OCZT010004030.1_pt1 | contig 14907 bp, 16 predicted proteins | sample 1539031 | NCBI WGS metagenome assembly OCZT01 (sample SAMEA3539308, study PRJEB22396) | soil metagenome | biome: tundra; feature: field; material: soil | place: USA | collected 2010-05 | depth 0.15 m
CTTTTATGATTATTAATATGCTCTTGTCATTCCGAACGAAGTGAGGAATCTCCTGTAACCATGATAAAACAATTTGACTAATACTCTGTTTGTGAAGACTATGCAGAGCTAAAAAATAACATATTAGAAAGATGTGTATAAAGGATAGGCGAAGCAGAGAGGGGTTGGGGTGAGTACATGTTATTAATAATTGATATTTAGCCATTTAAAATAACTTATTATTGAAAACCGATACTCATTTTCTGATATTAATTTCACCTCGTGTGTAAATCCTTTCCTAATTTTTGTATTATGCTTATCAGATTACTATAGGTTGAACCATTAGTTGGTTCTAATGTTAATAATATAACAATAACAAAATAATTTATGATTAATATCCCAGTAACAGATAAAAAAAGAGTTGTAATCGTTGGATGTGGATTTGCCGGGTTGGCATTGGCTAAAAAACTTAGAAAATCAGGTTATCAGATAGTTATTCTGGATAAACACAATTATCACCAGTTTCCGCCACTTTTTTACCAGGTGGCTTCAGCCGGGCTCGAAGAGAGTTCAATCCTTTTCCCTCTCCGTAAGATATTCCAGCATTATAAAGATTTCCATCTCAGGAAAGTGGAGGTCAAATCGGTGAATTCAGCAGGCAATACTCTTACAACGTCTTCAGGAGATATTGAATACGACTATCTTGTCCTGGCTCATGGCGCTACCAATGCATATTTCGGTTCTGAGCAGATGCAGAAATATTCAAGGGGGATGAAGACTATTGCAGAAGTACTTGATCTGAGAAATTCCCTTCTGATGAATTTTGAAAACGCGCTTACAGCTCAGACAGTTGAGGAACGAGAGATGCTTATGTCCATTGTAATTATCGGGGGAGGACCGTCGGAAGTTGAGATAGCCGGGGCGCTGTCGGAGATGAACAAATATGTCCTTTCAAAAGATTACCCGGAATTTAAAGAAATCAGGGCAAAAATATATCTTATTGAGGCCTTTGACAGAGTATTAAGCTCTATGTCTCAAAAATCTTCGGATAAAGCCAGGAGTTTTCTGGAAAAAATGGGAGTACAGGTTCTTACAAATGCAAGGGCAACAGGGTGTGATGAAAAAACTGTGTTTATTGATTCAGGTAAAAGTATCAGCACCGGAATGATTATCTGGACTGCAGGTATCACGGGAAATAGTACTGCAGGGCTTAATCCTGAATGTTTTACAAGAAACGGGAGGATAAGAGTCAACAGCTATAACAAAGTATCAGGTTATGATAATGTGTTTGCTATCGGTGATATTTCTCTTCAGACAGAGGAAAAATACCCTACTGGCCATCCTCAGGTTGCCCAGGTAGCGATTCAGCAGGCACAACTTCTGGCTGAAAATCTTGTCAGAATGAAGAGCAATAAACCTTTAAAAGAGTTTAAATACAAGGATTTAGGCACCATGGCGACTGTCGGGAGACATTTGGCGGTAGTTGAACTTCCATCTCTGCGTTTTCAGGGTGTTTTTGCGTGGTTTATCTGGATGTTCATTCACCTTATGAGCATCATTGGTGTAAAAAACAAACTTATGATCTTCATGAACTGGGCATGGAAATATTTTACTTACGATCAGTCCACCAGATTAATACTCAGGCCTAAGGGTTGTGCAGATATCTCAACCAATAATTACTCTATTCCGGAATAAAGTTTCATGAACTGAACCCTCTCAATTGCAGCCGGATTTTCGAGGTTAGACTTGCTAAGCCTGGCTCTGAATGAATCGACATTTTCAAATTTGTGCTTCTTCATCCAGGCTGAGGTACCCTTTAGAATTTCGGGAATAACATCAAATCCTTCTTTGTATAATGCTGATGCAATCTGTACCGTAGTTGCCCCTGCCAGCAACTGTTTTATAAAGGCTTTATGGTCATGTACCCCTGTTGAAGCTGAAAGATCGCAACCGACATTACCGGATAATATTGAAATCCATCGGAGAGTATGGGTAAATTCTTCCGGAGTACTATAGATCGGGCCATGACTCAGGTCTATTTTATCAATATCTATATCAGTATTATATGGTCTGTTGAACAGCACAAGACCTTTAATACCACATTCTGACAACTTCTTGACCGATTGAGCCAGTGATGAAAAATAAAATCCGATTTTCACAGATATTGGCAGGTTAACATAATTTCTGACTTCACGGATTATATCATAGTAAATCTTCTCATTCTCTTCGCCACTTCTTCGCCAGTCAGACGGAAGAATATAAATATTAAGCTCGAGAGCATCAACGCCCGTCTCCTCAATTTTTTTGGCAAAGGAATGCCAGTCCTGGTTTGAAACACAGTTTATGCTTGCAATTACTGGAATGTCAATGGATTCTTTTGCTTCATTCAGGAAACTAAGATATTTTCCGAGTGTATTACGCTTTGCAAAATCGTATATATATGAATAAGCTTCATCATAGTCATAAATTCTTTTGCTAAGTATCGTATCGGGAGCATGGCTGAATGTACCAACGCCATCGGTGTCATTTTTTATTACTTTTTCGGCTTCGATCTGGATCTGTTCTTCAAAGAGCGATTTGATAACAATTGCACCCAGGCCTTTTTTTGCCATTTCCTTAATATTTGATATTGAATTTGTAAGTCCGCAACTTCCGGCAATAAGCGGATTCCTGAGTTGTAACCCTAAATAGGTTGTCTGCAAGTTTTCCATACAAGAATATATAAATGTTCAGATTTTATTTTTAAAAATCAAAGTTAGTAAATACTTTTTAGTTACGCAGATAGCCACTGAGGAATCCAAAGAGAACCACAGAGAAAAACTGATATGATTTAAAGTACAAAGAGTGTCATGCAAACTCTGTATAATTCTGTGTCTTCTCAGCCTCCATTGCAAACAGGTCTGTATAACTCAGTAAGACCAAAAAAGTACTGATGACATTAATTATTATTTAACTTATAGAAGAATACTATCATATTCGACTTTGTGTTCTTTGCAAAAAAATCAGATGTATCCGACGATAAATGTGTTGGCATTAACATGTAAAAAGACTAATATTGCCATCGAACCGTTCCGGGTTAATGTTCTTATATTGAATTACAGGAAATAGAATATGGGATTTTTTCAAACACTTTTTGATTGGTATATGGCCAATCTTAATTATTTCACAATCGCCCTGTTGATGTTAATTGAAAGCACTTTTCTCCCTCTGCCATCGGAGGTAGTGATTCCTTTTGCTGCTTATAAAGCCGGCCAGGGGGAACTGAATGTTTTTATTGTAGTTATTTCAGGAACCATCGGAGCTCTCACAGGTTCATTAATAAATTATACGCTTGCATATTATCTTGGACGTCCTATTGTTTACAAATTTGCAGGTTCAAGACTTGGAAGAATGTGCCTTCTATCGGAAGAAAAAATCATGCATGCAGAAGAATATTTTATCAGGAACGGGAAAACATCCACTTTTATCGGTCGTCTGGTTCCAGGTATCCGTCACCTTATTTCGATTCCAGCTGGATTGGCCAAAATGAGTCTTCGCGATTTTATGCTTTTTACATTTATTGGAGCAGGGATCTGGAATATTATACTTGCGATAATTGGTTACTATTTATATGCTGTCAGGGAACAGATATTCCCATACGTGGGGCATATTTTGCTTGGTGTCGGATTGATATTTGTTGTTTACCTTATAATCAAGGCAAGACGAAACGGGAAGAAGCCCTGACTATTTCGTACGCAGGTTTTTAGCAGCTTCATAGAGATATTTGTCTTCCTCGGTTACAGGATTGATCTCAAGGAAATGTGGAGAAGGCCTTGTGTTTTCATTGACATGGATGAAAGTGACAAAACCATCAACTAATGGTTTTGCTGCGCCATTATTCTCAACATGGATATATGATACTAGACTTGTTCTGCCAGCAAAAACCACTTTGGAGGAAAACTTCAGAACATCACCTGATATGGCGGGTTTTGTAAAGAACATTCCGTGGATCTTCAGGCAAACAATGTTTTGTGGGTTTAGCAATGATGCTGCTGCAATAAAACCTGATTCAACAAACCACTCAGCCGTACGACCGGCAAAGAGCGTCCCATGATGATTCAGATCTTCGCTTTTAACGAGCCTCATAGTAACCATACTTGTAGGATATATAACTTTTGTCTCCATTTGATTTTTTTCAAATGTACTGATATTCAGCAACGGGAAACGATGACTTGTATCAGGTAAGGTGATGTATGATTATTTTTTATTTGCCGCAGATTGCACAGATCATCGCAGATTCAAATGTTATATCTGCAAAAATCAGCGAGATCTGCGGGGAAATTTCTTAAGGAATTATATTTAATAATAATTCAAGTCATCTCTGTGGGCTAATTCGGGAGAAAATGCCGGTAGGCATACAGCAATATATTCGGCGCCACCTTCAAAAGGAGTACTATACCTGACCCATTCGTCTTTTTCAGTCATAATTCCCTGGCCTTCAGATATCTCGAATTCTTCATCTTTCGTGGTTATTCTGAGTTTGCCTTTCAGAACAACTGTATATTCGTTGAATTTTGGAGTTTGTCCGGGTTCAGACCAACCCTCCGGGCTCTTCATGTGTGCAATACTGACTTCAGAAGTCTTGCTGTTTACATGACCAAAGAATTCCTTGATAATTTTCTCCATGGTGCCGGCAGCTTTTATTATTGACGGCGATTTAATAAGTTGTGCCATAGTAATAGAATAATTAAAAATCAGTCTTCAAGATAACCAAATTTACCATTATTATAATCCACATAAGCCTGATCTATTTCAGCTTTTGTATTCATAACGAATGGTCCGTATGAGGCGATTGGTTCATGAATCGGCTCACCGCTGAGCACCAGCACGACACTTTTCTCCATCGCTTCAATCACTATATCTTCTCCATCATGTCCGAAAAGAACGAAATGATTTTCGGGAGCAGTATCAGAATTATTGACCTTAAGCTCACCTTCAATAACGAGCATTCCTGTATTATAATTCTTATTAAAGCTGAAACCGGCTTTGGCCCCAGGGATAAGCTTTGCATTAAAAAGGTAAACCGGGGAGAAGGTGAAAGCAGGTCCCTTCTTTCCATTATATTCACCTGCAATAAGTTCGATCACACTCTCTCCGTCATCAAGCAAAACCTTTGTCATGTCTTTATTCTCTATTGTCTGATATTTGGCCGGTATCATTTTATACTTTGCTGGAAGGTTGACCCATAGCTGAGCCATTTGGAAAATACCACCTTTTTTACTGAACTCCTTTTCATGATACTCTTTATGAAGGACTCCGGCTGCAGCTGTCATCCATTGTACATCGCCCTCACCGATGACTCCACTGTTCCCGGCACTGTCGTGATGTGCAACCTTCCCGTAATACGCAATTGTTACTGTTTCAAACCCCCTGTGCGGATGAACTCCAACACCCCTGGGTGTATCTGAAGGAGGAACCAGCCATTTTGAACCGTAATCCAGAAGGAAAAAGGGACTCATTCCTGTCATTCCTATTTCAGGCAGTGATGGAAAGAAATTGTGGACTCTGAAACCATCACCAACCATGTGAAAATTAGGCGGAGGAAGAATTGCCTCTATTGATTTTATATTATTGTTCATGAAGATTTTTAATTCTATAACAAATAGTCCTGAAAATAGTTGAGATAGTCAGGTTATGCATTTTTCTGACCAATGGGACATGCGGCAACACAAATCCCGCAAATCCGCACATCCAATCCAAGTATGTTCCTTCCAAATTCGGCACATTGGTTCCGGCATTTCCATGGATCATAAAACTCTTCCCTATCAACTGTTATATCCCAGGGTTTTCCGTTCGCTGCCTTAGCCGGACAGATATCAACACAAATACTGCAGTTTCCACACCGGCTCATATCAACGGGCATCAATTTCGGTTTCACGGGGGTTTTTAAAAGAATAGATACTAACCGAAGTCTGGGCCCGAATTCTCTGGAGATGAAGAGGTCAGTTTTTCCTATCCACCCAAGTCCGGCTCTGGTTGCAACCATTTTATGGGAGAGATCTGTACGAAGGGTATTGAAATAAACTGAGTCAAGTTCAGAGGTTGAAACAGTGGGATCGATCTTTAATGTTTCAATATCATTTTTATTAAGATCGTCAGAGATTTTTTTTGTTAATAAACTGAGATCCTTATTGATCTGCCTGTAATGTGAATAGTATTCAGGAGTAGGACCATTAATTACTTTATCGACAATTTCATTATCAAGTTTACATCCGATTGAAATTCCATAATTGAATCCATCGAATTTGTTTAGGAGTAATCCGGTCAGATCGGCGAAACCGAAGATGTAATTTTCTGCCGGAAGAAGGTGTTCCTTCAATATATCATCGATAATTTTTATCATATTCATCCGTTGGTTTTCATCAAGAAATTTATTTCGGAAGAAGTATCGGGCCTAATTCTTCCATTTCCTTATGAGCATCTTCAAAATTGGGGTACTTATTCAATATAATTTTTTTTGTCCCGTTCCTGTTAATTAATAATAATTCGATATCTGAAACATTCATATCCAGTCTCAGGTTTGTACGACTGTAAGTTGTGTACTCCTTAGTTGCTTTTATAATGTTAAACCTTGTGAACTGGTCTGCTTCAATCCATTTCCCGGTTCTGAAAATCCCAAATAATGTTGTATAAGGTTTTAACCTCTTTTTGTCAATATCGATTATGATTCCGTTGTATGTAAATGCCATAAAAAATCCAGGTATCAGTAATGTTAATGCCAGAAGGGAATAGGTTGAGGCAACAATTCCGCATATGATAAATACATACCCCATATAACTTGAGGATGGCCCGAAGAATTTACCAAGATTGTTATTCCTTACCGTCATTGTTTGTTATCATTGATTCTATCGGAGTCAGCACCCTGATTACTTTTTTTTCAGAATAATGCCCAGCCATTTTTCAGCCAGAAGGGGCCATGTCTCTGCGGCAACTTTACCAGGTCTTAAACCATAACCATGTCCGCCCGTTGAAAGAAAATGCAATTCAACAGGAAGTTTTGCATTTCTGAGAGCCCCTGCCATAACGAGAGCGCTATTTCCGTATGGGTCATCTGCTGTCTGGAAGATATAGACAGGTGGGACATCTTTACTCAGCTCCAATTCAGGTGTCAATGTTAAGCCCGGACCCTGGTCGAGGTAGGCAGGGTAGATTAGCATCGTGAAGGAAGGTCTGCACGACAGACTGTCAGATTTGTCAACTGGAGGATAGGTTTTTTTATTAAAAAGTGTGCTTGCTCTTGCACTGAGGCTGCCTCCTGCCGAGAATCCCATCACCCCGATTTTTTCAGGATCTATATTCCATTTTTGCGGGTTATTCCTTACAATCCTCATTGCACGCTGAACATCCTGTAAAGCACCTCCTTTTTTTTCAGGGATTCTGTATTGGAGAACAAATGCTGTAAATCCAAGCCTGTTGAGCCAACCGGCAATCTCGGTTCCTTCCAGGTCATAAGCAAGAATATTGTATCCTCCTCCCGGGCAAACAATTACTGAAGATCCGTTATTTATTGCCTTATCAGGAAGAAAAACTTCAATTGCCGGATTTGTCACTTCATCGAATCTCAAAATTTTATCATTTTTTGAAGTGTCAATAACAGGAGGTTGTTTCTCTTTAAGTTCTCCCGGTACTTTCCCGGGCCAGAGATAAATAATCTCACTTTTTTGAGCATTAGTACTTATTGATAGAAAAAACAAAAGAAGAAATACAAACAGGTTTTTCATAAATTGTAGATTGATTGTTTATATATTTTTTTCTGCCTGATGATAAGTTATTTGACGGTGAATGCTTTTTTTTCTTTTTTACAGATAAGTTGTATTGCCCACTTCCCTGTTTGACCAGCAGGAGGGAGTCCACCTCCCGGAGCTAGCCACTGTCCTGCCATATAAAATCCATTTAACCCAGGCAATGTTGGTTTAAGGTTACTCATCAGATTTTTACTTGACGGTAAGAAACCCTCATACGAACCTTTCCATACCCCTGTGTACCTTACATCAGTTAAAGGTGTTGCTACATCAATAACTTCAATTTTTCCTGAAACTTCCGGAATATGTTTTTCTAACAACAGTTTTGCGTCATTTTCTATTTGTTGTTTTTCTTTCAAATACTCTTCCACGTTAAGATCTTTCCATAAGTCCCATTGACTTTCATATCGTATCACAATTACTGTTTTCCCGGGAGGAGCCATGGAAGGATCAAAGCAATAGTTCATTATTGAGAATCCCTGGTCAGTTTTTGTCATGCCTATCTTGTTATTTTTTGCTAGCCGTGATTGAACCGGGACATCTGTTTTTATCTCTGAGTTGATGCCAAAAGAGACCTGAACAATCGGATTAAAAAGTTCCCATGAATCGTATGCTTCTTTTATTTTTTCAGATAAGTATTTCCCCTCCAGCATCTCGAAAACTGTTGAATGACCATCTGCGGCACTTATTACATAATCGGCAAAAATCTTTGACCCATCATCCAGTAATACACCTTTAGCAAGGTTATTTTCTACAATGATTTTTTTGACTTTTTTATGTGTTGTAAGAACTCCTGCTAGTTTAATATATTTTTCAGTCATTCTTTGAGTCATAGGTTTAGATCCTCCCACAAGATATCCGGCATTCTTTTTATTGAACCAGGCGAGCATCATGATAAAAGCTAGTGCAGAAAAATCGTGTGCTGAAAAAAGGTTATCAAAAAAGAATACCAATACCGGATTTTTAAAATTAAACTGCCCTATATATTCCCTGAAAGTTTTTTTTCCGTATTTCATAAATAACATGAGCAGAGGCAACATTTTGAAAAAGGAATTCATTGTATCGGTCCATCTTCGCAATCCGGGCGGATTTGAATAAGGTTCGAGTATCGATGTTTTCCTCATATCATTACACATTTTACTTATACTCTTTGAATCTTCAGGAGCTATTTCACAAAGGTATTTTTCCCACCTGTCGATATTTGTGTATATAGTAAAATCCGGTCCATCTTCAGCAAATATTTTTGTATGTATTTCATGATCAATTATTTTGACCTGATCATTGATTACATTGGTTTCAAGCCAGATATCATGGAACGGACCGCTTCGGGTTCCTACCAGCCAGTGAAGACAATAGTCAAATCGATAGCCCTTCCTTTCCCAGGCTGTACATTGACCACCGGTTATTGAATGCATCTCAATAATCTCTGTATCGAATCCGTTCAGCCGGGCATATATTCCTGCTGAAAGTCCGGCTACTCCACCGCCTATAATGACAATCTTTTTATTCATGGTTTTTTCAATTTTATATCATTTTTTTGATTCCATATCTTCCGCTTATGGTTTCTGTTTTTTTTACCTCACCCATTCCAGTCCCCCTGGTCTTATTTTACCTCACCCCCTCCCGTCACCCTCCCCCTCCCCCAGGAGGGCGGGGGAAGCTACTCTGGTTATAAATTCATTAATTTGTTCTATTACAATGTCTTGATTATAAAGAACTTGTTCATTAGTGAATCTGATAACTTTTATTCCAAATTTTTTCATTTATCCTGTGCGTCCATTATCATGTTCCTGAGATTCATTGTTGAAATGAACATCACCATCAACTTCAATAACCAGTTTTATTTTATGGCAATAAAAGTCGGCAATAAATATATATATTGGATGTTGTTGACGAAAAAGAAATCCTCTAATCCTGTACTTTCTTAATATATTCCATAAAACTTTCTCCGAGTGTGTTGGATTCTTATGCATTTCTATGGCCAATTTAAATAAGTCAGATTTGGCGCCAAAGTACATATCACGTTCAACTGATTTTCCGAGATAAACCATAATCCTGAATTTTAAGTCCCTCCCTCTTGGGGGAGGGATTTAGGGAGAGGCTTTCTAAATTTATTTACTCCACAATTTCTGCATTATCAAATTTCTGATTCTGAAAATGAAACCTGCTCGTTCTTACTTTACTTGCTCCCTTGCTTCCAAAGAAACCCCAGCCACCGCTACCGAGAAGGAACCCTAGCGCATATAGACCGCCATTATTATTTTGTGCATACATAGTAATCTTATCATTAAACAGCATCCCTATAAAATCAAAAGGAGCAATAAACCCATGCCATAAACCTCCTAGAAAACCATATGTATGTCCGGTCAGACACTGTTTAACAACCTCATTGTTAGCACATCCAGAAAGAAGGATTGCTAATGCAAGAAAAATCATGGATAGAATTTTTTTTTGAGAAATGAAAGTTTTCATTTTATTTCAGATTAAGTTAAGAATTTGTATGCAAAATTATATCAGAATAAAGAGAGGTCGATTGCTTTACCCGAGTATTTTTTCTCATGATCCAGCAACCATTTTTTCCGCTTCAGGCCTCCTCCATAACCCGTGAGTCGTCCATCGGAACCAAGAACCCTATGACATGGAATTAAAATAGATATTCTGTTCATCCCATTCGCATTAGCGACAGCACGCACCGAATCCGGACTATTCAGAGCGATTGCCTGCTCCTGGTAAGACCTGGTTGACCCAAACTGAATATGCTGCAATTCTTTCCAGACAGCCTGCTGAAAATCTGTTCCGGGAGTAATAAGAGGAACAGAAAATTCTTTTCTCCTCCCATCGAAATACTCTTTCATTTGTTTTTTAAGAGTTTTAAGATGCAGGTTTTCCCCATCTTCGATGGTTGTGTTTAAAAGTCTTTTAAGATCTTTATATTCAGTAGGTAACATTCTCCTGTCGTTAAACTCAAGAAGACATACGCCTTCATCCGTAGCCCCCGCAACCATCTCTCCAAGAGGAGTTTCTATTTTAACTATTTTAATCATCCCAATTAAGGTCTCGAATGATATTAATATCCATCTTAAACATCCCCCATGAGTGGTATTAATTAAGTTAAGGTTCACCCAGTCTCCCTTTCTCCTCTTCTCCCTTTCTTAAAATAAACAATTTATTTTGTAAATCTGTCAGATGTTGATTTGATATATTTAATATTCCTGAATCTTAATGCAGACCAGTCTTCATCAATAGCAACCAGACGGATTCCATGAAAGCCGGAATCATTAAGTACCTTCCAGCCATGATCGCGGTTAATATCAGAATTGTAGTTTTTTGATGTTTTTTTCGGATAACAGAACCACAAAACCCCATCGGCCTTAAGGTTATGAATGGTCATTGGAGCTATCTGTTCTATTTCTGAAACGCTTTTAACAAATATTATCATGAATTCATACGGATACCTGGGATCAATTTTCTGATCAATTGTCACATCTCTGAGATCCGAGGAAATTAAGTGTATGAATGTCTCTTCTGCATTTATTACTGAAATCCTTTTTTGTCCTTTGTAATTTAGTTTATCTAGCAGGTTTTTCATTTCATCTCATGGATTTGAATGCTAATTTAACAAAAAATTGATAAATCAGTTAAAAGATCTTACCTTTGCAGCATCAACAAATGGGGTGCCTTATAACAACGGGCTGAGATCATACCCTTAAACCTGATCCGGATAATGCCGGCGGAGGGAAAAAAGAGTATCCAACAAATCAGCTTTACATAATAACCTCATTCTCTTGATCTTAAAATTGGATTAATTAAAAGAACTATGAGGAAACTGATTTGTTTTGTTGTGTTTATAGGGTTGCAGGGTATTTCTCTGGCAATGATATTTCAGGATAATGGTTCAAAGATAAAGGGTAAAGTAACTGATATCAACGGATTGCCTTTGCCGGGTGCAGGCATAACAATTGAAAACACAATTCTTGGCGTTCACACAGATTCAGAAGGGAATTACAGTTTGTCGGTTCGCAAAGGCAGGATTTATAAGTTGCGTTTCTCTTTTATCGGGTTTGAGTCGCAGATCCGTGACGTCACACTTAAAGGTGATTCAGTTTTAAATATAGTCCTTTTAGCCAAATCGGTAATGACAGAGGAAGTTTTTGTAAATGCCACGCGGGCAGGAGAGCGTACACCAATGTCATATTCGACAGTTACTAAAGAGGATATTTCAAAGAATAATATTGCCCAGGATATACCGTATCTTTTAGGTTATACTCCTTCATTGGTTGTTTCGTCTGATGCCGGAACCGGGGTTGGCTATACGAATATAAATATCAGGGGGACCGATGTGAAACGTATTAATGTAACAATCGATGGGGTTCCTGTTAACGATGCAGAATCGCATGGGGTCTGGTGGGTTGATCTGCCTGATCTTGCTTCATCAGCAGATAACATTCAGATTCAAAGAGGAGTCGGGACATCAACCAACGGGGCAGGCGCTTTTGGCGCTACAATCAATTTTCAGACCACTAATCTGAACCGGGAACCTTATGCAGAAGTCAATTCATCATATGGCTCATTTAACACTTCAAAAAACACAATAAATTTTGGAACAGGGCTGATTAATAAAAAGTTTGCTATTGATGCGCGTTTGTCAAAAATCTGGTCCGACGGATATATCGACAGAGCTTTCAGCGATTTGAAATCATTTTATATCTCAGGAACAATGTACGGGGAAACCAGTATTTTAAAATTAATGATTTTTTCAGGAGTTGAACACACATATCAGGCATGGGATGGAGTCCCCAAAGACTCTCTTGCAACTCATAGAACATACAATATACATAATTATAAAAATGAAACTGACAATTATTGGCAGGATAACTACCAGCTTCATTATTCAAAAGAAATAAACAGTAACATTAGTGCAAATGCTGCATTGCATTATACTCATGGACAGGGATACTATGAGAACCTGATACAAAACTCAAAATTCAGTTCATTTAATTTGCCAAACGCAATTTTTAACACAGATACCATTACAAGCTCGGATTTTATTACGCAAAGATGGTTGAGGAATGATTTCTATGGTTTTACTTACTCATTGAACTACAGGAAGGACAAGATCAGTACTATTATTGGTGGAGGGTGGAATCAATATCTGGGAAATCACTTCGGGGATATAATCTGGGCTAAAACTGTAACTTATAATAATGATAGTTACCGGTGGTATCAGGGAACAGGGAATAAAAAAGATTTAAATACATTTTTAAAAATCAACTATTCATTCACAAACAAACTGAACCTGTATGCCGATTTGCAGTTCCGGAATATTAATTACTCAATTGGAGGGTTTGATGAGAATCTGAAAGATGTAACACAGAATCATAAGTATAATTTTTTTAATCCCAAAGCGGGGTTCACATACAATTTAAATGAGAAACAAAAAGTATTTTCTTCATTCGGAGTTTCTCAACGAGAACCCGATCGTGATGATTTCATTGATGCTGACCCGGGGAAGACACCTGTTCCCGAAAAACTGTTTGATTATGAAGCAGGTTACGAATATCATTCATCAATATTGATGCTTAAAGGGAATTTATATTATATGTTTTATCACGATCAGTTAATTTTAACAGGTAAAATAAATAATGTAGGTGCGACCATATTAACAAATGTACCAAAGAGTTACAGGCAAGGGATCGAGATTGAAACCGGCATACAAATTTTTGAAAATTTAAACTGGTACGAAAACCTGACAATCAGCAGAAATATTATTCCGGTTTTTGAAGATCTGACTGATAATTGGGATAACTCGTTGCAGGATAAAGAGATATTAAAAAATAAAACAATTTCTTTCTCTCCCTCAATAATTGCAGCTTCAGTTATAGATTATTATCCCTTTAAAAATTTTCACCTGAGTCTGAATACCAAATATGTTGGAAAACAATACATCGATAACACACAAAATACGGAAAGAATGCTGAAAGCATATCTGGTTCAAAATATTTCATTCCTATATACAATTAAAAGCAAAATATTTAAAGAAATGACATGCCAGTTTGTTGTAAATAATCTCTTTGATAAAATGTACGAAACAAACGCCTGGGTTTATAAATATATTGAAGAAGAATCACTGCATGTAATGGATGGATATTTTCCGCAAGCCGGAATTAATTGTTTGGTTAAATTCGGAATAAAATTCTGATTAACAATTAATTATAATGATGATATTTAACTGGATATCAAATAATTTTATAGAAATATTCGGAGCGGTTACAGGGATAATTTTTGTCTTCCTTGAAATAAGACAAACTATATGGTTATGGCCCGTCGGTTTAGTCACATCTGCAGTCTATATCTGGGTTTTTTTCACGAGTAAGTTCTATGCTGATATGAGCCTTCAGGGCTATTATCTTGTCATAAGCTGCCTTGGCTGGTACTGGTGGACCAGGGGGAAGAAGAGGAGATTGAGGAGCAAACCGACGAAATTCCGCGAAACGGAAGCGGGAGAATGGGAGAGTGGTGAATTGCAGGTGACTCGCCTGAAACTAAGAACAGGCATTGTTTTGGCGATTGTGTTTGTCCTTTTATATATTGTAATGTGGTTTGTACTTACAAAGTTGACTGACTCACCAGTTCCGGTCAGGGATTCATTTATTACCTCATTATCGATTATTGCCACATGGATGCTCGCGCGGAAGATTTATGAACACTGGTACTTATGGATTGTTGTAAATTTCGTGTCGGCTGTTTTCTTTTTGACACGTGGACTATATCCAACTGTTATTTTGTATACTGTTTATGGGATTATGTCGTTTGTGGGGCTTGCTGCCTGGAAAAAGACAATTAAGGCAGATGGACATTTTAATGTTTAAAACCTTTGTGCACCTTTGTGAAGACCTTAGTGTACCTTTGTGGTAAACCCCTTTTCCTTTATTTAACTACAAAGGATCACAATGTAAAACTCTAAGTAACACAAAGGATCAGAATAATAAATTTCGGTTTTGAGAATATATAAAGAAATGAGCGAATTTCAGCCTGGATCATATACAGTTATTGTTGCCGATGGCACTTTCCCTACTCATGATATCCCTCTGGGGTATCTTAAGAATGCCAAAAGAATAATCTGTTGTGACGGAAGCGCACAAAATCT
>OCZT010004031.1_pt1 | contig 14907 bp, 16 predicted proteins | sample 1539031 | NCBI WGS metagenome assembly OCZT01 (sample SAMEA3539308, study PRJEB22396) | soil metagenome | biome: tundra; feature: field; material: soil | place: USA | collected 2010-05 | depth 0.15 m
TCCGATCTGGGCACGGGTCATCAAGATCTCCGACTTCACCGACAACGGCGTCGGGCTCATCCACACCACCGGGCCCAGGCTCGACAAGCTGGCCGGCAAATACGCCCCGCTGGTGCCGGTGCTCAGCGAGCTCATCGCCCGGCCCGACACCCCGCTGACTGACGAGGTCAAGGCGCACATCCTCGAGCAGCTCGGCAGCGCCCAGCAGCGATTCGCCGTCATCAGGGCAGGATCAGGCCCGGCCAACGAACCCGGCTAGGGCCGGCCGTTCGGGCGGGCTTCGCCGGGCGGGCGGGCTTCGCCGGGCGGGCGGGCTTCGCCGGGCGATGGCAGTGTGGTGGTCAGTCCGGTGAGCAGGATGTCGAGGCCGCGTTCGAGCTCGGCGGCGCCGTCATAGGAGGCCAGGACGGAGGCGAGGCCGCGCAGCAGCGGGAATTCGCCGATCGGGAGCCGGTGCAGTCCCAGCCGCAGCAGGTCGTCAGTCTCCTCGGGGTTCTCGACGAGTTCTTGCAGCTCGTTGAGCACGTGGCCGTGCAGGAACCCGAATAGTGCCCGGTAAATGTGCAGTGCATCAGATCCGCTGAACCCGGCGCGGGTGAGCAGCGTGAGGACGTCTTCGAGCGGGCGCAGGGTACCTCGCAGGCGCAGCCCGAGCGGAGTGGCAAGGGGCCGGGCGACCAGCAGCGGCACCACATGCGGGTGGGCCAGCGCCAGCCGGCGGTAGTCGCGGGCGACGGCACGCAGCTGGGCGGCCCAGTCGGGATCGGCGGAGTCGACCCTGAGCTGGGCCAGCACGGTCTCGGCGACGCCATCCAGCAGGGCAGCCTTGTTCGGCGCGTGCCGGTACAAGATCATCGGATCCCGGTCCAGGGCGCGGGCGAGGCGGCGCATGGACAGGGCGTCAGCCCCGTCACGGTCGATGATCTCCAGGGCGGCGGCCAGCACCACATCCCGGGTGATCTTGCCGCCCCCGTTGGCAGTGGTGTCCCGGGCGACTGGCGGTAGGGTCATCGCGCTGCACCTGCTCTCCGGGGTCTGGGGCGAGAATACGCGATGCCTTCAGCGTAGACCTACAAGGTTGACATTAGCCTACCTGAGGCTTTTACTGTAGGTCTACAGTGTAGCCATAGGAGCTTCTCAATGATCGTCATTATCGGCCTCGGCATCCTGGCCGCCGCCGTGATCGGCGTCACCGCCGATTCGCTCGGCAGCCGGGCGCACCTTGCCGAGGCGGCAGAGCTGACGGATTCCGCACCTAGCCCGCAGGGGGCATCATCATGAAAGTCCTGATCATCGCCGTCATTGTCGTCGTGGTGCTGCTGGCGCTGGGACTCGTCCTGGCAGTCCGGATCGTGAAGCAGTACCAGCTGGGGGTGCTGTTCCGGCTGGGCCGGGTGCTGGGTACGCGGAAACCTGGGCTTCGCGTGATCATCCCGTTCGTCGACATACTGCACCGGGTGTCAATGCGGATCGTGACGATGCCGATCCAGTCCCAGGGCATCATCACTCAGGACAACGTCAGCGTCGATGTGTCCGCGGTCGCCTACTACCGGGTGGTGGACGCGGTGAAGTCGGTGGTCGCGATCGAGAATGTCCGGGCCGCCATCGACCAGATCGCGCAGACCACGCTGCGGAAAGTCGTCGGCCAGCACACCCTGGACCAGACGCTGTCGGAGACCGACAAGATCAACCTGGATATCCGCAAGATCCTGGACGTCTCCACGGTCGAGTGGGGCGTCGAAGTCACCCTGGTGGAGCTGAAGGACATTCAGCTCCCCGACAGCATGAAGCGCGCGATGGCCAAGCAGGCCGAGGCCGAGCGGGAGAAGCGCGCGAAGATCATCAACGCTGAAGGGGAGTCGCTGGCCGCCGCCGCGCTCGGGGACGCCTCCGATATCATGATGGCCCACCCTCTCGCTCTGCAGCTGCGCAACCTGCAGAGCCTGGTGGAGATCGGCGTGGATAAGAACACCACCGTGGTGTTCCCGGCTCCGCTAATGACGACCATCGCCGAGCTCGGCTCCTTCCTGGCTCGCGAGCAGGCCGCCGCAGGGCCGCAGCCGTCTGCCGTCGCCGGCGCCGCGCTGTCGGCCGCCAACGGCAGCAAGCCGGTCAGCGCCGCCGCGAGCGGAACCACCGCGAGCGGAGCAGCCGAGCCCGGTTAGCACCCGGTCACCGCCGGGCCGGGGTCCGGCGGTGACGCTGAAGGCAGGGAACCAGCCGGTGGCGAGATCGAGGAGCAGCAGATGCCAGTCCAGGAAAACGGCAAGGATCTCCGCATCGTGGCGGGGGTCGACGGCTCGGATCCGTCCCTGGGCGCCCTGCGGTGGGCCATCCGGCAGGCCGGGCTCACCGGCGCGACGGTGCAGGCCGTGGCCGCGTGGCACTATCCGGTCGCTACCGGCGGTTACGGATGGGCGCCGGTAGGCGCGGAACAGAGTTACGACTTCAAGGAAATCGCCGAGAAGACCCTGGCCGGCGCGATCAGCAAGACCCTCGACCCGGGCAGCGATGTCCGGGTGCGTGCCGAGGTCGTCGAGGGTAATGCCGCCCAGGTGCTGATCGATGCCTCAGCCGGCGCCGATCTGCTCGTGGTCGGGAGCCGCGGGCACGGCGGGTTCACCGAGGCGCTCCTCGGCTCCGTGAGCCAGCACTGCGTGCATCACGCACCCTGCCCCGTCGTCATAATCCGCGGCCACGACCACTGAGCTAATCCGGGGCCGTCGTCGAGCTGCCCAGTGACTCAGGATCATCCAGGCCGGACGGCCCGGCAATGCATTCCCAGAGCTGCCCGGGCTCGGCCGCCCGCGTGCACGTCAGCTACGACCTGAACCGGCTGCAGGGCCTGGATGAGCAGGCCGGCTACGTCGTGACCCTGAACACCATCGACAGGATCAGGCCAGGATCCGTCATCGAACGCATGATTTACGAGCACTCGCTGTGCACGCCGCAGTCAGTGGCGGCCCAGCGGCAGCCGTGGCCCGCCCGCTACGGCCGTTCGCCCAGTTTCGCACCCGTGATCATCTGGGCGACCCGGGCGCGTCGATCCGCGCGAACGTCGACGGCTACCTGGCCGGCCATGGCATCGACCTGGCCGGCGGCCAGGTCCTGATGCTCGCCAACGCCCGGGTCCTCGGCCGTGTCTTCAACCCGCTCACCGTGTACTGGTGCCACCGCGCCGACGGCACCCTGGCGGCGGTCGTGGCCGAGGTCCATAACACCTACGGCGAGCGGCACTGCTACCTGCTCGACCCCGACGCCCGCGGCCGCGCCCAGGCCGACAAGGACTTCTACGTCTCGCCATTCCTGCCAGTCGCCGGGCGCTACCGGATGCGCCTGCCCGAGCCGGCCGGCACCCTGCGGCTGGCCGTCAGCCTCGACATCGACGGCCAGCCCGTGTTCGCCGCCACCGTCCGCGGACTGCGCAGTCCGTACACGACGTGGCGGCTGATCAGTCACGTCGTCCGCTACCCGTGGGTCACCGCCCAGGTAAGCGCCGGGGCGCGGGTGACCACCCTGACCATCTCGCGCGCGCAGTGCGCCAAGGCCAGGGCGCGCATCGCCGCCGCCGGGCTCACTGACCGCGTCGACGTGCAGCTACTCGACTACCGCCAGGCGACCGGCAGCTACGACGTCATCCTCAGCGTGGAGATGATCGAGGCCGTCGGCGAGCCGTACTGGCCGGCTTACTTCGCGACGCTCGACCGGCTGCTGGCACCCGGCGGCCGGGTGGGACTGCAGGCCATCACGATGCCGCACGACCGGATGCTCGCCACCCTCAGCGGGCACACGTGGATCCACAAGTACATCTTCCCTGGCGGGCAGGTCCCGTCACTAGAGGCCATCCTCGCCACCTTGCGCGAGCACACCGGCCTGCGCATCAGCGCGGATTTCCCCCTGGGGCATCGCTATGCCCGCACGCTGCATGAATGGCAGACCCGGTTCCTCGCCGCGGCCGACGATGTCGGGCGGCTCGGCTTCGACTCGGTCTTCCGGCGGATGTGGAACCTTTATCTCGCCTACTCCGAGGCCGGCGTCCGCTCCGGCTACCTCGACGTCCACCAGCTCCTCCTGCAACGCCCGTCATGATCTGGCCTGCGTAGTCGTAGCCGGTCAGGCACCAGGAAAGCGCAGAGGCGAGTGCCGCTATTTGAGCCAATAAGCGGGCAAGGCGGACCTTTATTGACGTTTATCTTAAGCCATCCGGACGATCTTCCCAGTGGCCCATCATGAGGCCGCATGGACCGATCGGTGGATACGGCAGTACCCATCGCAGACGCCGAAACGGCCATACCATCGATCCAGGATATTCCGGACCTTGCCGCATCAGTGGCCGATGCGCAGCGCGGGAACCCGGATGCATTCCGCGCGCTGTACCGGGACATCCATCCCCGGCTGCTGCGTTACCTGCATGCGCTGGTCGGTGACGACGCCGAGGACGTGGCGTCCGAAGCCTGGCTGCATGTCGCCCGCGATCTCCATGCCTTTAACGGGGATTATGACGGCTTCCGCGGCTGGGTCACCACGATCGCCCGCCATCGCGCCCTCGACCACCTGCGGCGCCACAGCCGCCGTCCGCCGTCCATCCCGGTACCGGTCGAGGAACTGGCCGATCTGGCCGCTATGGATGACACCGCGGCATGCGCCCTGGAGGCGGTCTCCACGGACGCGGCCGTCCGCCTCATCGCGACGCTGCCACCCGATCAGGCCGAGGCGGTGCTGCTCCGCGCCGTCGTCGGACTGGACGCGGTAAGCGCGGGCAGGGTCCTCGGCAAGCGGCCGGGCGCGGTACGCACCGCCGCCTACCGGGGTCTGCGCACCTTGGCCAGGTACCTGGAGCAGGCCGGAGACTACCCGCCACCAGGGAAACCCGGCACCGGACCGCACCTGCGGCGAGCACGCCCCAGGCAGTGACGCGGTCAGCGGAGTGACACAAACGAGGGACTTGACGCTGAAGGAAATGAGATGAGCACACGCCAGCCCCGGAGAATCAACAGGCACGCCGCCGAGCAGATGCTCGACGGCGCTGCTGGTCCGGGCACGCGCCCGGACCAGCTAACCCGCGTCCTGGCTGCTGCCGCAGCGCCAGGCCGCGAAGGCGAGCTAGCCGGCGAGGCGATGGCGATGGCCGCGTTCGAAGCGCACCATCTCGTTCCAGCCGCCACTTCCCGAAGAGGGCAGATGATCAAGTCTCCGCTTGCAAAACTTCTTACCGTCAAGATTCTCGCCACGACACTGGCTGTCTCCGCGACCGGCGGCGTAGCGCTTGCCGCGAGCACCGGCGCGCTGGCTGGCCCCAAGTCTGCCCACCTGGGCACCGGCACTAGCCGCCCAGTCTCTGCCGGGGCCCGGGCGGGCGCCTCCGCATCCAGCGTCGGCCCCGGCCCCAGTACCGGACCTGGTACCGGACCCAGCCCCAGCACCGGACCCAGCCCCAGTGCCAGCCCCAGTAGCGGACCCAGCCCCAGTACCGGCACCACTACCGGCACCACTACCGGCACCACGCCAAACCCGGCCCAGCTCTGCCGTACCCTTGTCACCCTCATCACGTCGTCCGCCGGCAGCGCGAGCGGGGCTAGCGGCCAGGCGGCCATAGTGCAGGCGCTGGCCAGCCCTGCGCTGACCCCGGTGCTGACCAGCCCCGAGTTCTCATCCCTGATCACCACCGTGCACAACAGCACCGCAGTGCCCGACTACTGCGCACTCCTGCTCGGCCTGTCGAAGCTTCCGCAGCCGGGTGACTTGCCGCAGCTGCCTACCTCGATCCTGTCGGAGCTCCTGACCGCGCTGCCGACCCCGGCGCTGTCCCAGGTCCTGACCGCGCTGCCGACCTCGGCGCTGTCCCAGATCCTCACGACACTGCCCACCCCGGCGCTGTCGCAGGTCCTGACCGCGCTGCCGACCTCGGCGCTGTCCCAGGTCCTGACCGCGCTGCCGGCTTCGGCGCTGTCGCAGGTCCTGACCGCGCTGCCGACTTCGGCGCTGTCCCAGATCCTCACGACACTGCCGACCTCGGCGCTGTCGCAGGTCCTCACCGCGCTGCCCACCTCGGCGCTCAACGGGCTGCCGGGATCGGTCCTGTCCCAGCTGCCGGCGGGCTAAGGCTTACGGGTAACAACGCTTACGGGCGGGACGGCAACCAGCTTGGTGCCGTCCCGCCCGCGCTTGCGCGGGGGCCCGACGCAGTGGCTATCCCCCCGGATAAACGCTCAGTCCCGGGACTGGGCTTCGTCATCGGGACGCAGAGATGACACCGGGACCTGTCACCCGGTGCTGGTTTCCCGGCGTCTAACCAGGTAGAGCCGAGCCAGCCAGGTGGCACCCCCGGCCCGGGCATGTGCCCCGGAACTCGGCAATAGCCGCCGTCCCGGGCGCGGAAGGGCCGTGGACATGAGCGTGACCGGCAGGGCGACCGCCGTGGGCTACGACCTCACCACTTCCGGCAATTCCCTGACGCTGGCGGAGCGCTGGAACGGCCGGCGATGGTCCATCAAGCCCGCCCGCAGCCCGAGCCCGGCCTGACCGGGACCTGCCGCGTCAGCGGGTGACGTGGGCGCCGGTCATCATCGCGGCCAGGTCGTCGGGGTGCAGGAAGGAAGCCGGCGGCGGCGGGCCCCAGGCGAAGAGCCCGCGGGCTCCTTCAAGATCCTCGGGCGTCCACAGCTGATCGTCGACGATGCAGTCCATGTCCGAGTAGTACTCGGAGAAGTTGCCGGCCGGGTCCTTGAGGTACCAGAAGAAGTTCGAGCCCGCGTAGTGACGGCCGAGTCCCCAGACGTGCCGTTCGGGCCGTCCTTCGAGCATCGCGAACGCGCCGCGGCCTACGTCGTCGACATCGTCGACCTGCCACGACGTGTGGTGCAGGAAATTCACCGGCGCGGAAAGCACCAGCACGTTGTGGTGATCCGTCGAGCAGCGCATGAACGCGCCGACATCCTTGATGCGGTCACTGACCTTGAACCCGAGGCCATCGACGAAAAACGACGTCGTCGCGCGGTGGTCGACACTGCCGAGGACAGCGTGACCCAGCTTGCGCGGACGTACCCGGCCGGGTCGCACGAAGAACGGTGCGCGGTTACCGCGGCGGTCTGGCCGGCCGGGCCCGTTATAAATGCTGGCGGGCGCCGGTGCCTGCTGCACCCGGGGCGCGACGTCGAGAATGACGCGCATCCCGGTCACCGGCTCGGTCGCCGACAGGCTCGCGGCGTGCATCACCTGCGGTAGGCCCAGGCAGCCGAGGCTGGCCGCCGCGCGGCCGAGGTCGTCAGCGTCGTCGACGCCCACTCGCATCTCGACCAGGCGCCGGGTCGGCGCGGGCACGATCCGCAGCTGGTTGCCGGCGTCAACGGTGCTGAACCAGCTGCCGGCCTGCGGGGTGAGACCGAAGTCGGCGTAGTATGCGGCCGTTTCCTCGACGTTCGGCACGCCCATCGTGACCGACATCAGTCCGTGCAGGCTCATGGCGCTCCCTTCGCGGGTTATGCGGGTGCGTGCTCTGCTCCGCCGCACCAAAGGCGGCTGATGCCTTCCATCATGGCTAGCGTCGGCGTGCTAGTCACGGCGCCTCCTGGCTAGCAGTTTGTCAGCGCGGCGGCGCTGCCGTACCCGGCAGCCAGGCCGCGGGGCGATATCGGCCGCGGCGAGGGCCCGCCGCCTTTACGGAACAGAATGCGCGGGGAGGCGGTCAGCTGCGCGCGTGCGCGTCGAGAATATGCGCGACGGCCTCGGTCACCTGCTCGGCGAACCCGATGTTGAGCCACTCGTCGGGCACGTGCATATTCGAGTCCGCCCCCAGGGCGCCGGTGACCAGGAACTGCGCCCGCGGGTACAGCCGGCCGAGCAGCTCCATGAACGGCACCGAGCCGCCGATGCCGATGCTGCGGTGCGGCGCGCCGAACACCTGGTCGCTGACCTGCGCCAGCGCCGCGTCCAGCCACGGCGCCAGCGCGGGCGCGTGCCAGCCGTTCTCCGCCGCCAGGTCGCTGAGCTCGACCTTCGCGCCGTAGGGCACGTCGGCGGTGAGAATCTTCTCCAGCGCGGCCCGGGCAGCCTCCGCGTCGGCCATCGGCGGGATCCGGAAGCTCAGCCGCAGCGCCGTCCAGGCACGCAGCACGTTCCCGGCGCTCGCGGGCTCGGGCAGCCCGGCCGCGCCGATCACCGACATCGTCGGCCGCCAGGTATTACTGAGGATGAGCTCGGTATCGTCGTCCGAGGCCGGCTGCATTCCCTCGACCAGCGGATACAGCCGCCTGGCCGCGCCGGGATCGGATGCGGCGGCCGCTTGCGCGTCGGCGCGGCGCGCCGCGGGAATGGCCACGGTCATCTCGCTGAGCTTCACCTCGCCGGTCGCGGAGTCCTCCACCCGGTCGAGCAGTTCGCGCATGACCCGGAACGAGCTCGGCACGATGCCGCTGGCCATGCCGGAGTGCTGAGCCGCTTCCAGAACGCGCACCGTGACGGTAACCTGCACGACTCCGCGCAGGCTGCTGGTCAGCCACAGCCGTTCGTAGTCGCCGCCGCCGGCGTCCAGGCACACCACGAAGGTCACCTCGCCCAGCCGGCCGGCCAGGTGCTCGATGTACGCGGGCAGGTCCGGGCTGCCGGACTCCTCGCCGGTCTCCAGCAGCAGGATCGCCCGCGCGTGGCCGCCGCCGGCCGCATGCACGGCCGCCAGCGCCGTCGTCGCGGCGTAGCCCGCGTAGCCATCGTCGACCGCGCCGCGGCCATACAGCCTGCCGTCGCGGAACACGGCCTGCCACGGGCCAAGTCCTTCCGACCAGCCGCCGGCCGGCGGCTGCTTGTCGAGGTGCCCGTACAGGACGACGGTGCCCTTGCCCGCGGCCCCCGGCGTCGCGGGCACGTCCACGAGCAGCAGCGGCGAGCAGCCCGCCAGCTGCACGACATCGAGCTGCGCCCCCGGCAGGTTACGCTCGGCGATCCAGTGAGCGACATGGTCGACGGCGGCCCGCAGATGGCCGTTCGCCTCCCAGGACGCGTCGAAAGCCGGTGACAGGGCCGGGATCTCCACCAGTCCCGCCAGGCTCGGCAGAACCTGGTCAGTCCAGCCGCTGACGACCGCTTCCCGTACTTTCCCTTGATCCATACGGGGATCCTGCCAGACCGCCGCCAGCCCCGCCCGGCCTCCGGGCGGATCGATCAGCGAACCGCGTTAGCGGCCTACCGGCCCATGCTCGCGATCTCGACTGCCTTGCTCGTGCAGACGCGATAGCCGGCCTGCGGGTTGTAGCCGTGGATCTCCGGGGTGTCCAGGTCGCGCATGAACGACAGGACCTGATGGCTCAGCACCTGCCCGGGCACGAGTACCGGGAAGCCGGGCGGGTGGCGTGACGAAGGTGGCCGAGACGACCTGCTGGCCGGCCTCCATCCGCTGCTCGACCTCGTCGGGCAGCAGGTACTCGCACTGAGTGTCGTCGTAGGACAGGAAGAACGCCCGCCGCACATCGCCCTCGGGGGTCGGGTGATCACCGTGGCTGGTGAAGGCGGCATGAAAGCCGCTGAAGTCCGGCAGCGGCGCGCACGGGCTGGTCTGCTTCAGGACCGCGCGGGCATGAGCGGCCTGCTCGGCTGGACTCATCTCCACGGCCTGGTCGTCCAGGTCGCGGGCGATCTTGACCAGCACCTCGATGAGGTGGGCCACGGAGCTGCGGGTCGTGCCGATGTTCGTCACGAACAGGACGGTGTTGCGCGATGTCTTGTTGATCTGGATGCCGAATTTGTCCATCAGCTGCTCGCGCTTGAATGCCGCCCCGGCGATTCCGGTCGCGCCGATGTAGAGGCTGATCCGTGACGGGTCGAGCACGAATTCGTCCTGGTCCCAGGCTTGCGCCATGCGGTCCAGCCCGGTGCGCAGCGGCTGGTCTATGCCCGACGCGCGGAACTTGGCCGGGATCAGCTCGGCGGTGGACAGGCAGTGCACGTACTTAGCGAGCAGCGGGTGATTGTCGATCGCGTCCCGCAGCCGCATCGCGTATTCGAGCTGTTTCTGGACAAGCTCGAAACCCTCCAGGGACGCCTGCCGGCGCCCGAGGTCGAGTGAGGCCAGGATCTGGTAGTTCGGCGAGGTCGACAATCACCCGCTCGACGTCGTAGACAATGCCGTCGAACGTGCAGTTGGTCAGCGTCAGGAGCTTGACCCGGTCCAGCTTGCCCGCCGCGCGCAAGGCCAGCAGCCTGGACTTGATCTCGCGCAGCGGGACCGCCCCGTACATCGAGTACTCGTGCAGCGGGTAGGCCTCCAGGTAGGTGACCTGCGCCCCGGACAGCATCAGCCGGTAGTGGTGAGACTGGTGGCAGTTACGGTCGACCAGCACGATGTCGCCGGGGGCGATGATGGCCTGCGCGACGATCTTGTTCGCTGTCGACGTGCCGTTCGTGACAAAGTACGTCCGCTTCGCGCCGAATGTCTCGGCGGCCAGTTGCTGTGCCTGCCGCAGCGGGCCGGTGGGCTCGAGCAGCGAGTCGAGGCCGCCGCCGGTGGCTGACGTCTCGGCCAGGAAGATGTCCAGGCCGCAGAAGCCGATCATGTCGCTGATCCAGTGCGAGCTGACGATCGAGTTGCCCTGCGAGATCGGCAGCGCATGGAAGACGCCGGCCGGCCATGCCATCAGCCGGCTCATCCCGCGGCGACGTGTCCGCCAGCTGCCCGCTGGTCTCTTCGAGCCGGGACCACGTATCCGAGCGGACCTGCCACCAGCTGTTGTATGCCCGTACGCTGGAGTTATCGGCCATGGTGTCGCTCCTCGGGTTCCGTCCGCGGCAATCTGGTCTGGCCGGACGGCTCACGGATCCCTGCCCGACGCAATCCTCCCGCCGTGCCCAGGCGGGAGCAACAGCTACCGACGACACGGAGATCGGATGCCGCCGCGACACCACGGACGCCTTGAGCTGACCTGGACCAATAAGGACCAGACGCTCCTTGCGCATGAGAATCAGTCCTACGAATGGGTCGATCCGTCGGACTACCGGGTGTCGGAGATCCGCCTGCTGCACGATGTGTCGACGGTCGGCACGGTCGCGGCGACGCACCGGGCGAGCGACAACCTGCTGATCCGCGGGGATGCGCTGCACGCGCTCAACAGCCTTAACCAGATTCCCGAATTTGCTCGCGAGTATGCCGGCAAAGTCAAGCTCGTGTACATCGACCCGCCGTTCAACACCGGCCAGACGTTTGCCCAGTACGACGACGGCCTGGAGCACTCGGTCTGGCTGACAATGATGCGGGACCGGCTGCTCCAGTTGCGTGATCTTCTGGCGGCGGGAGGGTCCGTATGGGTGCACCTCGACGACGCGGAGATCGGGCACAGCCGTGTGCTGATGGACGAGGTGTTTGGCGGGCATAATTTTGTAAGTGCGGTGATCTGGGAGAAGGCCGACTCGCCGAACAACAGCGCGCAGTTCTTCAGCATCGATCAGGACACGATCCTCGTCTACGCTAAGGACCGTCGCGCCTGGAAGCGGAATCGCCTGCCCCGCACGGCCGCGCTCGACAGCATTTACACCAACCCGGACGGCGACCCGCGTGGCCGCTGGTACCCGGGCGATCCATTCGCCAACAAGCCGTACTCACTCGGCCGCTACGAGGTCACCGGTCCAACTGGCCGCCCCTTCCAGCCGCCGCCGGGACGGTTCTGGCGCATCAGCGAGCAGAAGTTCTGGGACTTCGACCGCGACGGGCGGATCTGGTGGGGCCCGGCCGGCGAAGCACGCCCGAGCATCAAGCGATTCCTGGATGAGGTGGACGGCGCGGTGCCACGCACGTTGTGGCGACACGCCGACGTTGGCAGCAACAGGACGTCCAAGAATGAAATGCGCGCCCTGTTCCCGGGCGAAGCGTCGTTTGCAACGCCCAAGCCCGAGGCGCTGATCCGGCGGATCGTCCAGATCGCGACCGAGCCCGGCGACATCGTGCTCGACTGCTACGGCGGTTCGGGCACGACGGCTGCCGTGGCGCACAAGATGGGACGGCGCTGGGTGACGTCCGAATGGTCCGCGCAGACCGTCCAGACGTTCACGCTCCCGCGCCTGGAGCGGGTAGTCGCCGGGGACGATCCCGGCGGAATTACGACGGTCGACGTACCCGTCGGGGATGACCTGCCCGAGGGCATGCTGCCCGGGTCGTCGCGCGCCGCCGCCAAGACGATCGGCATGCTGGCGAAGGCGGAACTGCTCGACGGCGTCGAAGGCCTGACGGCCGAGGCCCGGATCGCGCTCATCAGGGCGCTGCGCGCCATCGACAAGACACGCACGGAAACTGTCTGGGAAGGCGGCGGCGGGTTCCGGGTGCTCGACGTTGGGCCGTCAATGTTCGAGTCGATCGACGGACGAGTGTACCTGGCGGAGTGGGCTACTGACAATGCCCTAGCCGAAGCTCTCGCCGCCCAGCTCAGCTACGACTACATCGTGGACGCGCCTTTCTGCGGCACGAAAGGCAGGACCCGGCTCGCTGTCGTCGACGGCCTCGTCAACGAAGGCGTGATCCGCCTGCTCATCGAGGCCCTGCCAAAGGGGCAGCGACTTATGGTGTGCGGCACGGCGATCGACCCGGACGCAAGGGCCGTGCTGAAGCTACTGCGGCCGGGCTCGACGATGAAGAAGATTCCCGGCGCCCTGCTGGACGACTACCGCATGCAGCGGCGGGACCTGCTCGCGCTCACCTCCGTTCTCGACTGGTCACAGGCGGCCGGGGAGAGCCAGGCCGATGACGCGACGGCTGGGGCGGGCACGCCGTGAGCGGCATCCGGGCTTCCGGCACGCACAGATCCGGCCATGCTAGAGGTGGCTCATCCATAGGTTGGTCTCTGCGTATGTTCCGCGGTCTTTCTCGCGGCTGATGTCCACGAGGTCGAGCGCGTCGGGGACGACGTACCGGCCGCTTTCGGGGAATGCCATGCCGGTCCACTGTTCCCATTCGGTGACGGTGCCCGTGATGATCATTGAGGGCCGGGCGGGCGTGAGGATGGTGGCCCCGAGGCGCTGGTGGGTGCGGATCCATGGGTCGATATGCAGGCCGTCCTCGCGGGTCCAGCGGGCGAAGTTCTCCATCGGGTCAGCGGATAACGGCTCTTGAGCGCGGGCCTGACCGGGGTGATGACGTGCTGCAGGCCTGCCGCGGTGGCCCGGGTGCGGAGCGCGGTCAGGACGTTCCCGGCCAGGCCGGTGCCCTGGCTGCCCGCCTTGACCGCCGCTGCCATGATGCACAGCGTGTCGACCGGGACGGACTTCTCATGCCCGGTGACGGCACTCATCAATGCCCCGTCATAGCCTCCGTCGGGCAGCCCGCCAGGTGATCCGTCCCACCGGATTGGCACTCCCCAGCCGCTGGCCGCGACTTCACCGTCCTCCAGCAGCAGTACGTCATGGTGCGGGAAGTAGGTTCCCGCTCTGTCGAGGTACTCGGCGTCAACCGGATCGTGGAAGATGAACTGCGGCCATGTGGGCAGGAAGGCGGCCCGGGTCTGCTCATCAAGGTCATGGCGCTCGGAAGTTGTGAAGATTTCCAGATTGCCCATGATGCCTCGCCTCCGACCCTGCCTGCGAGCGTCACCGTACCCCTGACGGGGATGGCTGGTCTTGTCCGTTTCCTCGATGCCGCAGCGCTTTGCTGGGCGCGAGATCTCTCCGTGGTTACGCCAACAACTGTCTCGCCTTCACCGGATACCGGCTGTGTGGCCTGAAGGATCCTGACGGCCGCTTCACACTCGCTGCCTTCGTGCATGCCGTGGACGGGTCCGAGCAGACCCATCGCGGCCCGGGCTCCCAGAAGCGCGACTCCCCGTACCGGGTGCGGGCCGTCGACCCGTTCAGCCAGGAGAACCTCACGACCGTGGGGCACCATCAGGTGCACGGCCGGTCGCCGCGGCGGGATCGGTGGCCGCCAGCGACGTGCCGCGGAAGCACTGCAGCCACCGATGGATGCCCTGCCGCCCCCTCCGCGCCCCGCTTCAGCCGGCCGCGGGCGCGTCGGGGCGGAAACGGCCGGTCAGCGAGGCTGGATCTCGCCCATCGGACCGAAGCCGTCACGCGGCGTGTCGATGTAGATGATCTGCGGCTGCGCGGACACGAAGTCGGGCGCGGTGTCGAAGAACCTCTTCACGTACGGCTGCTTGACGTGGGCGGCGCCCGCCTCGGCATCCTTGAAGCCCTCGATGCAGACGAACTCGTTCTCATCGGCAAGGCTTCGGGCGAACTGGAAGAACAGGCAGCCGTCCTCGGAATTGACGTCCTTGGCGTAGGAATCGGCCAGTGCCAGCCACTCGTCCATCTTGTCGGGCCGGATCTGCATCGTGATGTTGATCAGGATCATGCGACCGCTCCTTTGAGGTGACTGTCGTCATAATCGTGGTGCGATCATCGGCGACCGTCAACCGCAGCGATGCCGCCGTCTAGCTCTAGATGCTGAAGCGTAAATCGTGACGGGTCTTGCACCGCAGGCCAGCGGCTCCAGACGGCGTGAGCTGCAGGAACGTTGAGCGGTAGTTGTCATCGCTGTTCGCTGCTGACCTCATTGGTGTCTCGGCGGTGACGACACCGACCGGGACCTGTCCCGCGGAACACTCACCGACGCCTGCCTGCAGGGTGCCGATAGTGCTGCCTCAGCCGCACGGCGGCCTAGCGGGGGGGCGACGGATCCCGCCGCCGACATGACCCAGCGCGTAATGGCCCCGCGACGTCCGGACTACCAGCGTTGTCCGCAGCAATCCGGATCTGGCCGGACAGCACCGGACTACGCAAAGATCAGCCCCCGACCGCAATCACGCTGGTCAGGGGCTATCTAGGCGACGCCGCCCGGGTCTCATCCACGCGCCGGGCTTCGCGCGCCGGTCCGATCTGGGCCTGCAGCGTGGTGAGCTGCCTCTTACGGCCGTGATCAGCGCTCACCCGTCGAGC
>OCZT010004032.1_pt1 | contig 14906 bp, 28 predicted proteins | sample 1539031 | NCBI WGS metagenome assembly OCZT01 (sample SAMEA3539308, study PRJEB22396) | soil metagenome | biome: tundra; feature: field; material: soil | place: USA | collected 2010-05 | depth 0.15 m
GAGCATCGGATTTCTAATCCGAGGGTTGCAGGTTCGATTCCTGCCGGGCCTACCACTCTAACCCCGTGATTCCACTGCATCATTGCAATTGCCCGATTGCCATCACGGGCGATTCGAGAGCACGAACAGAGAACAGAGACGCATCTAGCAGTCCCAAAGCGTTCACCGAATCCGCTGCGAGTGGCTTGATATAGCACCGCTGCGTTGTGCCAACGTTGGCGTGGCGCAGGATGCGCTGGATTGTCAGGTCGGGCACTTTCAGGGCGTAAAGGTTCGTTGCCAGTCCACGCCGAAACCCATGCCAACCCGACCACGATGTGATGCCTGCCCGCGCGAACGCCGGTTGCATCTGATCCCTTAACAAATTATTAGGGTCAAGGGGCGAGCCATTCGTGGTGGCGAACATGGGGCCTGAGACTGGATTCCCGACGCGATCGCGGTGTTGAGCTAACATCTGCACCAAAGATGGGATCAATGGTACTGGGGCCTTCCTCGCCGGGGTCTTCGGTTCCTGTACGTGTCCCGCAACAATCCCGCGTAGAACATGCAGTTCGTCTCCGCGCCACGCTTCCCAAGTCAATCCTCTAATCTCGGAACGGCTGAGGCCGGTGAACGCAGCTAGGGCGATCATTACGCGGGCGGTCGCATCGGATTGCGCGTTAAACATGGCGGCGACCTCTTCCAGTGAATACGCTTGGGTTGCCTTCGGTTCGGTACCAGCGGGCAGCATTGCTCCATGTACTGGGTTCGTTTCCACATACCCCAGGTTAACCGCCACGGTGAAGATTCCCGAGAGCAGGCTCTTGAGATGTTTGACCGTTGCAGAGCCTAGTGTTTCCCCGCCGTCCGTCTTATCCGTGGCCACGATCGCTTCCAACCAGGTGTATATGTTGGCGGTCTTAACGTCGCACAGCAACATCCCCATGATGTGTGGACGCGAGGCAAAGTGCTTGTTCCACGTCGTCCGGTAGGTGTTTCCTGTCCAGTGTCGCAGCTTCTTCTCCACGAACGGCATGTAGACCCTGGTCACGAAATCCCCCAGGGCCATGACCATTTCCGGATTAGCCGGTCGGGACTGCTCTAACTTCGCCGCGGCGGCCTCCGCCAGTTTGCGCGCTTGCGCTTCGTTGGTGGAGTCAACGGTGCAGAGTTTACGGGCACGCTGCACGGTTCGCAGTGTTCCGCCGTCGTTCACGGTTTCACGATATCGGAAGATCCAGTAGCCCGCGCGCTGGAATACATAAGGTGCAGTGGTTCGTCTTTTTGTGCGCTTCATGCGGCCACCTTCGCTTTCTTGAGATAATCGGCTACTGCGCGGCGTACCAGTTCACCGACCGGCGCTCCGGTTTTCTCCGATAGGCGGTCAAGAGCTTCCCGCTGGGAACGATCCAGATAGGCGACGGTTCGGATTTTCTCTTTGTTTGTCATTTCGCCATTATGCACGAGTGGACACACTTGTGCAAGCACTCTTTTTCACGTCCGGTAACGGCGAGACAACCACTTGTCGAGATCGGGCGATCCCCAGAGGAACCGTACATAACGCCCGAGCTTTACGTGGGGCAGCGGGTCGCTGGATGCAGTCTGCTTACGGATCCAGGTTGGCTTGACCTTCAGCCGGCCTGCTAGTTCGGGCCCGGTCAACATCTCGTAACTGAGAAGCGCCTCTGCTTCCGCAAACAGCAAATCGATCACCCCGGGTTCCGGTTGGCTATTCATGTTCCAATGCCTCAGTTCGGCGGATTATCTGTTCGGCGGTGGTATCTTCCGGCACAAACACGCCGTCCAAGCGCCGCCGGAATACGTCCAGATATTGCTTTCTCAGTTCGGGCGCCAGGGACTGCATAAAATGGCACGAAGTAGACTTGTGCGGATTCCACGACGAACAGCCTACGAAGATGGTCGATGCAGAACTAAGTTTGATGACTAGATAGCCATCCATACACTCGGGGCACGGTTCTCCGGTGAACAGTTCTCCGTACCTAAGCGCCACGGCTCCGCGGCGAGACTCCCGCCGTGCCAATTTTTCCGCTACACGCCTGTTGTGCTCAATTACTTCTGTTTCGCGCCAACGCTGTTCAGCTAACGCTTGTTCCGCCCGTTCTTTCTCCCGGCAATTTTTACAGCGCAACAATCCAACATCTTCTACCGCTTGGAGAAGTGCCGTCCTATTCTTGGTGCCGAAGAGCACTGCTTCCACTCCACAGGCACCACACGGCGCGGTGAATGTCTCCTCGGTGATAGCGGCTCGCATCTGGGTCACACTGACTCCATGCTCGCCCAGGTACTTGATGATGTTACGATGGCCCCAAACCATCCCGGTGGGGCCCATCTCGTGCGCCCAGTACGCGGTTCTAATCTCGGAATCGGTCATTTGTCCCTTCGCTTGCTTTCGAGAACTTCTATTCGGCTGGTAAGGTCGTCGATCTGCCTCCTAATATCCGGGGTGATGTCGTCGTCTAGGTATTCCGCACAAGCCATGATGTTTGGCACAGCTTCTGCGGTGAACATGAGCGGTGATCGCTTTGCGCCGGTCACGGTATGGATTAACTTCTGAACTAGCTGATTCATTCGTTGCGCGTCACTCATTTGGTTGCCCCCTTTTTTGATGGAGTGAGAACCTGTCTTCACCATCTCTGAGAACTGGAAAACAACAGACCTCGAATACCGGCGTTCTTCAGCCGGTTTCGAGTGAGGCGATAGCCGATAGCTTTTGACCTTCGGGTTTCCGGCGTTCTTCAGCCGGAACGGCGATAACCTTCCTCCCTGCTAGACTAGTCGTGGCTTTCTGTCTCCTCCGGGCCAGACGCCACTCTTTCATTTCTCGTGCTACCACTAAACTCGGAGGCACGTAATCTACTTGAAGTTCTGAATCTACTTCTAGTGATCCTTTTGACCATGCGTCCGTGTTATCCTTTTGGGGTGACGGCGGATGGGTTAACCGTGACCCGCTTTTGGGGTGACGGCTTGAGGGTATAGTTCCCCTCTTAACGGTGAATATCGGCACCCCAAATTCCCCGTGATTCCTTCCCCTAATCTCTCCCGTCTTCACAAGCCAGCCGTTGCGTTGCAGCCAGGATCTCCAGCGATAGACGGCCTTGCGCCCTAGCTTGCACTTCTTCATTAGGGTTTCGATGGACGGCCAAGACTTGCGATCCGCGTTTTCCCGGGCGTAGTGGTACATCCAAATCTTAAAGGCGGCTGGGGGAAGTAGGAACGCCTCGGGCCGATCGCAGAAGAACTTTTTGAACGGGCGGGGTTTAACGGTGGTTGTAGTCATTGGAATCCTTCCGGGCGGCCCGGTCGAGGTAATCATTGAGTTTCTTGCTGGAGGTGGTCGAGACGATGGCTAACAGCCCGTTGTGGAACCGGAGCTCCATTGTCCCGTAAAAGTTCTCAGACAGCGCGGTGATTTCCTTCGCGGCCTGTTCCGCGTTGCTCTGTTGCTTGGTTGTCATTCGCATCTCCCTACGTTTCATGGTTTCACAAACTCGCCTGCGAAAGTGCCAGACTATGGTGCATAAAAGTGAGGGGCGATCCCGAGAAGAGGACGCAACTCGAGACCGCCCCTGCCGTGTTTCGGCCTTATGTCGTTGTGCTCGCCGGCAACCTCGCGCCGAATGCTGAATCCGCTTCACGCTTCAACCCCTTTAGGGAGTCCACGAACGCCCGCGCCTCGATTGTTCCGCCGTTGTAATATTTATGCGCCAATTCCCGGGCGTGCGAATCCTTGTCGTCGAATAGAAACCGACACCGATTCCTGCCCCCGGTCACGCCTATGAGCCGAGCCCCTAGTGCGTAGCAGTAGGCACTCTCGTAAAGTGAATGACTTTCGTACTGCTGTTCTCCATCGTTACTCTCGGTCACTTGATCTCCTGAAAGGGTGAAGGGCCCGAAGGCCCCGTGTGGTTACCGGTTAGCTTGCGTGCCGTCTTCGTAAGCATCCTGAAGCATGGCTTCGTTGTCACCGCCGGCGTGATTGACGGCGTTGCCGGACTTACCGCTGCCGGTTATGCCGCTGGCAATGAAAGCACAAGCCAGTGAATGAACTTCGGCCCGGTCAGGTAGGCCAGGTTGCTGCGCCAGGGCAGCACTCGCCAATTGGTGAGCGGCGCGGTAAAGTTGGATGGATTGTTTCTCTGTCAAATTTGCCATTGTTAGTATCTCCTGTTTGGTTTTAGTTACTAAGCTGGTTGTAAGTGTCCTCTTGCGCGAATAAGGTCACGGACTGCGGCTGTTTGCGGACAGGTTCATCGGGCAAAAGGCCAAGCATCTTATTCGTGCAAGCGTATTCGCCGTGGAGTTCAACGGCGGCGGCATCGTAGGCTCGCGCCGCGCTGTCTAGGTCAACAAATGAACCGAGATGGATTTGGCGGCCTTTGAGTTTGATCCGTGCTATCCATTTGTTTCGGCAGCGGCGATCCAATGTAACGCCTTTCCTTCCGGCCGCGTTGGGTCGGAGACGACTATTCCGGGCCTGCTCTGAGCGTGTTGCCCATCGCAAATTTCCGGCTTCGTAGTGGCCCTCATTGTCAACCCTATCCAGGGTCTTGCCTGCGGGGCGGCTTCCTATCGCGGCGATGACCTGTATAACTGCATCGCCCAATGACGAGAACCGAAATTCGATCCCGCGGCCGCCGTAGTTTTTATAATTGCGGCTTTTGGGATTCGTGCATCGCTGGTACGCGTTCCCCAGGGCCAGATACTCGGGAGTTCCGGCCATCCCGTGGGTTGTCATCCGGGCCGCGCCCCATGCCGTAGCCAGTTCCTTCTTGAGACACCCGCAACTGCGCGTAGCCCCGCTCAAAAGGCCCCCGCCCGGAACTACGTGCACGTTGCCGCAGTCGCACTCGCACGCCCAGAGTGCGGAGCCCCACTTGTTGCGCCCGGCTTCACCGGTCACCACCAGTCGGTAGAATCGCTTCCCGAGAAGATTAATCTTTCTCGGCATCAGCGCTGCCCCTTGCGGCCTTTTATGTTTTCCCAATCCATACCGTTCGTAACTCTGACCGGATCGCCAACATGGGAAAACTGACCGGGCTGGATGACCTCCGTTTGCTCCGGAGTCGCTTCCAGCGTCTGTACATTCGGATAATTCGCGAGCAGCTTTTGCAGTACCAGGTCGCTGGTAGAGAATCTGCCGGGGGCGATCACGGCGTGAGAGTTCCCGCCGTTGTAGAGAGCGTTGATTCCGCCGCTTGGAATCACAAATGTTACGAGCATGTTACTTGCCTCCGTTAGTTCTAGTTAGGCTGGGCGCAGGGCTTGAGTTACTCTCGAAATTGACCAAGACCGCTTTCGGATGGCCATTAAGATAACGAGCTTCCGAGGCGTCTGTCGTGCTGTACAGGCTGTGAATTGGTGACGGAGTTACGTGGATCGGTTCCCCGCTTGCCAGTTCGCCGTCGATGTTGCCTTCTACGTGAAATGTCCATTTGCTCATGACTTGCTCCGCTTCTGAAACCGCGTGTCCGCCGCTGCCGGTGTCCAGCACAAAGTTTCGTCGTGGTAGTACACGATTGCCGGTTGTAAGATTCGCCATGCCTTCTCTAACTGCTTCTGTACTGCGGGTGGGTGTTGGTCTTCCCCGTAATAACCTGAATCCTCGACTGAACTAGCAAGTCTCAGCAGTTGATGCGCCGCGGACAGTTCGTTGAGGTTAGTAGCGTCGTCGATTCTCATGGTTGCTCCCTCAATTCAGCGCTGCCGCTGTTGAATTCGTAAACGCCCTCTAGGTAGAGGCGTAGCACCTTAGCGGCGGATTGAACGCGGAGTAGGACGGCTCTCGCTTCAATACAGTCTTTGCCGTCGTCCTTAGTTTCAAGGATCCCGGCCAATGCGTCAGAGGATTCGGTCTCGAATAACTGGCAATCGCGGCGAACGTCCCAAAGGGTATCGGAGTCGCTCATTTAGATTCCACCATTGCCGTGGCCGCGCTCAGTATATGCGTCCATCAAACTCGTGCGGCGCTCACCGCGGTCCATGCTTCCGATTGACTTGCCAGCACCTAGTGCTCTACCCGCACTTACTCTGCGATGAACTCGGTCAGCATCTGCCCGCCCCTTTTCGTACGAACCGCGTGCATCAACTTTCCCCTCACGCATCGCCTTGGCTATGATTTGCGCCTTTGCCTCTAGCATTTGTGCGTATGACTTATTCGGAAACGTAGCCTCATTAATCCAGGGATTGTTGGCGTGTACTTCGCGCGCTGCTTCTTCGAACTCAGCCGAATCCCAATGAGGTAAATCGTTTCCCGCGATGCGGTTCCACACATTGTTTTGAATCGCGTCGGTATACATTCCGCGAAATTCCGGGGCATACGCCGAAAATATTCGATCGAAGTTGGCGCGAACGTACTGTTCGATTCTCGCGTCCACTTGCGGTTGAACCGATGATTCGATCATGCTTTGAATTGCGACTGCCGCGGTTGAGACGGTGTTAGTCATATTCCGACCGCTGGGATCTAGTTTCAGATCCTCCTGCATACTTAACTCCATGCCGCGCGCGAAGGCTTCCAGATATGCGGGATGACATGCCTTTTCCGTTCGTTCGGCTAACGCCACAATTTCGGCGGTCAGGCTGGCGGTGTGTGCCGGCGTAAACTCCGCTAGGGTTTTCGGATAGTCGGTTGGCTTCCCGGCGTTCTGCTCGGCGGGCTTAGTCTCTTCGGCGGGCTTTTGTTCCTCCTCGGCGGTCTCCGTTTCCTCCTCGCCGGAATCTCCGTCACCGTCTTCGGCGTCACCGGTTTTTAGTTTGGTGATGTAAAGGTCGCTGTCGATTTTCGATTTCAGAAGATTCGCGGTGCGCGCATCGCTTAGGTCCTCCGCCGTGAGTTGGAACCGTTTGCAGTAATTTGCTAGGTCCTCGGCCTGGAAGTGCCTTAGGCTTTTGTGGAGTTCGATTTCGCCCGCCTCGCATCCAAGCCGTTCGGCTAGCTCAGCATTACGTTCCTTTTCCCATGCTGCGCTGCCTATCTCCGCGCGGGCACGATCGGCTTCGCTTTCGTCGTCCACTTCGTCGGCGTCACCCCCGTCAATGTGCTTTGGAGTTGTGCGCTTCTCTAGAATTTCCTCGTCGTCAATGTCTTGTTCGGCGGCGGCCTGTCGAGCCGTTTCGCGCCGTAACTCGTCGGCGTTTCCCCGCTGCACCTCAGCCTCAGGACCGGCGAGTGAATCATCCGATATTTCCGCGGCCGTGGCGTTGGCTTCGGAGTGGCGACCTTCATAAGAGGCGATCAGTTCGCCTTGTTCGTAATCGGTTTCGCTCATCACTTACTCTCCTGTTCGGGCTGGTGTTGAAGCTGTCCGTATATCTTGTTTAGTTCGGCAATGCCCGTCGCATCAAACTGCGCCCTTTGGAGTAGCAGGAGTTCAGCCATGCGTGCGTTATCGGCCTCGGGGGAAAGTGGGCTGTCTGTAGGTTCGCTCACTTCGATACCGCCGTGGTGCTGGTGGTGGCCGCCGCGCCGCCGGCGGCCTGCTTGTCCTTGAACTTTTGGTTGGCATCGTCGAGCAGAACGATGTTCCGTGCCCACGCAACTGTAGCCGCCCACGCTGCCGGGCTCGAAACCGTCGCCAGAACCATCCTCTGCGCCACCGCCTGCACTAACCTTTCGCGCGGGGAGTCAACAGTCCTCGGTTGCAAGGTCGCCAAAAGTTCGTCGCGCTTGAATAATATTTGGCCCGCGGCGTTAACCTGATAGCTCTTGAGCTTGCCCTCAGTCGCCAGCGCATAGACCCGTGACCGCGACAAGTGCAGCAAGGCCGCCGCCTGGGTAATCGTTACCATCCCGAAACCGTCTTGTACCTGTTCCGCCATTGTTTCCTCCAAAAATTGCTTAACCTATTCGAAAACGCACTAAACTTATCTATATAGGGTTTCCACGCATACCACGGGGTACGTGGGGCGCGGCTAAGTCCTTTGACCACAGGGTAACTAGAATTTTCGCGGCTCCATTTTGTCGGGGCTATTCCGTGCTCCCATTGCGCAGGTGATAGATCACGCGCTGAACGTTGCCAACCTTCATCTTGCAGGCCGCCGCTACCTCCCGCGCGTTGTAGCCCATCCTGAAATAGAGGTATGCGATCTTGTACCTGCGCAGGCTCGGGCCAAGGATCCGCTGCTTAAGTTTGCGTTCGCTTCCGGCCCAGTCGGGGATAGACTTTTGCGGCCGGCGTACTTTATTCTCCTGAAAGCCGTCGGGAATCCAATCACGGAATTCGGCTCGGGCGTTCGACTTGCCCTGGTACCAAAGTTGTGACCGCGTTTCGTCGTCTAGCCTCAATGGTTAATCCTTCCTGTAAGGGTTGCTCGTCAACGTCCTTCCCTGTAACCACGCTGCCCACGTCACTGCGGCTCCGCGGCCCGGCGCTCCTCCAGGGCTATGACTCTGCGCTCCACGTCGTCCAGGTCAACGCCCCCAGCGTCGGGGATGCCCTGCTTTGCTTCGAGCGCCGCGATCCGCCGAATTAGTTCCTCGGTGCGCTCACGGCGCTGCGCGTCTGCCAGAACACGGGCGCCCCTCCACCGATACCGAGCCGCCTTGACGTTCGTAATGTGCTTCGCCGTCAGCACGAGGCATCCGTCCGCGATTGCCCACTTGATATAGGCGGCCACCAGATACGGTGACAATTTGAATCCGGCCGCAACGAAGACCTTGGAGATGGCGTTGCAGGACAAGAACAGGTCTTCATCGGCTGGAATCAGTTTCCGTAGGTGGACCAGCATATTAAGGAAGATGTTGTACCGGCGAAGAGTCTTCGCTCTCTTCGATGGGAACTGAATCCGCGGTTCGGTGGTTACTGCCGTGATCGCATCTTTGACGGGGTGATAATCCAGTGGGATTTTCACTGCTTCCAGTGCCGCAATAAAGTTCTCTGCGAATCCGTCGCTTTCGAGGTACTCTGGTATGTGGGTCAAGTATTCTCCTAAAATGTCTTCGTGAGCCACGCTCTTGAACGGTGAGGCGGGGTGGAATTTGATAATCCTTGCCAGCCCGAAAAGCTTGTTGCCTTGCCGCCTGCCCTTGCGCTTTTGAGGATGGGGAAAGTTGTCTCCGCTCCAGAGGATGAATTGCTTTCTTTCATCCCCATCTCCTGAACTTGAGAACACAAAATCCCCAAGCTTTAGCTTGGGTGAGCCCCGAATAGGGGCGATAGCCGTTGCCGTTGCCGTTGCCGTTACGGTATTACCGTCTATTACGTCCATACCGTCTGTTGGGTTTTTGCCGATAGCCGTACCTGGGGCCGTAACGTCTGTTGGCTTTCTGCCGCCCAGTTCCTCCCACAGCGTCACCGCACTACTCCGATGCCTTCGACGGTGACGGCCTGCTTTTTCTCTTTCTCCAGTAGTTTGTTAAGTAGGTCCCGTAGTTCACGTCAATCTTGATAAGAGCCATTTCGTTCCTTCCTGCCACTAATCCCGATGATGCCCCACGCCTCCGCCGCGCACAACGCCTAGGTATAGTGCAATAGGCGGAGATGGAGCGTTTGCGAACAGGGCTCTTCTGTGCTTTGGTTTCACTGCCGGGGTTCTAGGAAACGGCTGAGGCTGGAACTACTCTTCCATTTAAGCACAGTTTCCCGGGAAAGTCAAGGGACTCACCTACTCCGCACTAACTACACCATTAGTGGGAGGGATAACTTGGGGTTGGGAGGGATAACTCGGGTGCACCCATTGGTGCAAAGGGTTCCTTTCCATTTTTTTATAGCGCGCGGAAACGATTTCGGGAGTCGGCTTACGGAATAGGCCAACGCGAAAGAGAATTATTAGGAAAGCTCGTGCCAATTTTGATCTAGCGTCGGGCTGTAGAACTGTAAGCCTAAACGGAAGCGGATCGGATGCCGGCATGGTCTCCGCCGGTGGGGTGGTCATAGGGTAGTGCCGCGGTAGGGGTGGCGCTCCGCTGTCCAGCATGATGTTGATGGTGTGGACAGTGATAGCGATCAGAATCTGGATTCCGGAATCTGAGCGGGATCGGATCGGGAGTTGCCACCGAAATCCCGGTTTTCCGCGTTCCTTTGTTTCTAGGGCTTTAGCGGGAATCGGTGACGTACATCACAAAAGGTCCGTTTTGCCGTAGTTTCGCGCGGCATCGCCAGTGCTTACGCGGGTCCTGCAGGTTTGCCATAGCGGCAGAGTCAGTGTTTATCGTAGTCATATCCTAGCCACATAGGCTTTAGTCAATGATTTCAGGCGTGCTAGCGACTCCAGGCCCGTGAATGTGCCCGCAACACTTAGCCCGAGGTAGGAACCGCAGGAACGCCAGTGTTTACGCGGTCCTGAGCTTCTAGTATCTCATCTGGCAAAAGTATGCAAAGATTAAGATATTCAAATGTACGCATGTAATGTGCAGGTACAGTTCAGGGCCAGCCCGCTGCTGGTGCCTGTGCTTGCAATGGCTTAGGGCGGCTCCTGGGTCTGAATATCCCACGCGCTATCGGTTCCGGCATCCGATGCTCGCTAGACTGCCGATGAAAACACAGGGCTTACGGGGTACAGAGCACATAGTGAGCACCAGAGCGGTGTTGCGAAATGCAACAGTCTGGGATCGCCAGGGTAGTGTTGCACAATGCAACAGTCTGGGATTGGGGCGGGAGCACACTAGGGGGAACCGTTCTTCTGGTCGATGAACAACCAATATCCCAGTTCGAGTTCTAGGTGGGACGGAATGGTGTTGTGGATGAGCTGCGCTGCACGATGATACCTGCAAGCGTGTTCTGGCCTGCACTATTGGTGCTGATGCTGGTGGCTGGGTGTTGTGGGATGGTTCGGGTACTAGCTTCCAGCTGCCTTGGTTTCCCTCTGGAGTTCGCTAAACGTTCGCCTGATGCCCCTAGCGAGCGTTCCTGGCCCCGTGGCTGCGTTTGTAGCCTGGGGATGACCTCAGACCCGTATTCTCCCTGAGCGTGTAGTAGTTGTAGATGGAGAACAAGTCAGAGTCATTGGGGGGCGTCAAGGCCGGTGGAATCAGAACCTAAACACTGGAGTCCCCCGCCCCGTTACGTTCGTGGTAGGCCAGAACAAAGTCAAGACCTCACGGCTTAAAGCTCGGCCGGCTGTTCGCGCGTGATTGGCTGGTCCTGCTCGGCCGCTTTTACCGCCACATTTATGACGCGGAAACACCGGGGCCTCGTCCTCAGCGTTTAGACGGCTAGAACATGCTCGGTATATCGATCTGGAACTCGTCCGTTAACATTGGTCTTCCTCCGTGGGTCTGGCTTCGCCAATATCTCCGCAATGAACTTGTGATGTTGCTTCTCGCTGTTGTGCCGGCGCGCATGGCACCCCCGGCACCGAAGCTCAAGAATTCCCTTCGGAAAGTGATTAGCCCGTAACCATGCAAGGACCGCTCCGCCGCCTCCGATCTCCCGCCGGTGGGCTGGGCCGTCAAATTTGACATGGTGAAAGTGAAGATTCTTGGTAGTGCCGCATCCGACGCAGCGGTTGCCGTATGCTTGTAGGGCTTCGGCGCGGTAGGCAGTATGGTGGGCGCGACTCTTCTCCGGATTGGCTGCGCGGTAGGTAGCCGCGCTGGCGCGACTCTTCTCCGGATTGGCTGCGCGGTAGGCCCGGCGGCCGGCCTTGGCCTTGGGGCGCTGTTCGTACTCGCGCTGGCGCTCTTTCGCCTCGGGCCGTTGGCCGTTCTCACGCTGGCACGCCTTGCACTGCCCCTGTAGTCCGTCGGCACTAGCCTTGCGCCGATGAAACTCCGCCAGCGGCTTCAGTTCGCCGCATTTGCTGCAAGTTTTCATGTTCTGCGCCCTTAGGCCGCCTTGTCCCGTTCGATCCGGGCGACACGATCCGCGTTGACGACTTCCCGCAAGTAGTCGTTAGCCTTGTCTTGGCGACGGTGGAAAGAATCGCCGATGGCGCCAGCGATGCAGAGAACTACCATTAGCCAAGCAAACCACATTCCAAAGCCGATCAAGCTCATTACGTAATCATCCGGGTTCATGCCGCTACCGTCCTTTCGTGAAATCGGTGAAATTTCAGGCGAGAATGGATCGCCCGCTCAAAAGCCGTGGTTAAATGATCGGCCCCAGGTTCAACGCAGAAGCCGATTCCTTCCGGATATTTGCAATTGAAACTCGCCAGCGGGAAAGTGATCCTGCTCTCCATGCTGGCGTGTGGTGCTGGTAACTCCACCGTGCCCCAACACAGTGAGCCGCTGTCATCGAGCCACACCCGCGTATCACACGGAGATCTCGGGTTCTTCCTGTAAAAGTCGGTGGCTGCATCGACCATGGAGCGAAATTGCAATAGAGTCGGGGTTGCCAGTAATTGGGTCACGATGCCGCGCCTACCGGCGGATACATCCGCAAATAGATGATCGCCTCAGATTTTTCGATAGCCGCTGTGATTGCTCCGGTTGGCACTGCGGGATCAGATAGGAGCTCACTTAAAACCGCCATTCCCAAAGCCACTCTCATCCGTGGTTCGGCGAACGGGCGAGCGGCGGTGTTCAGTGCTCGCATGATTGCTTGCCTTTCCAGAACCAGATCGTCGTCTTCGTCTTTCTCGTAGTCGGTGTAGTCGGTGTCAGGATCATCCATAAAGTGCCTCCAGTTGACAGATGTTCCCATATGGTGCATACTGGTGTCAAGGTATTTTTTTAGGTACTAGAAGGTGAGCATGCTAACGCATAGAATTCACGTCATGAGAAGGATTCGGACCGTTATTTATCTTGGCAAGGCGGAACGGGAAGCCCTCCGGAAGCTGAGCGAAAAGAGTGGGGCGCCCTTGGCCGAACTGGTCCGGCGTGCGGTAGTAGCGTGGCTGAAAGCCCAACAATGAAGAAACCGTAGGAATGCCCGGCGGCGCGAAGCAGGTTCGAATCGAACCGCCGTCTATCCGGTCTGCCGTGCTGCCGCAGACCAAACGTCAACTATTTATTAGGCTTTGTGCTTCGACCCTTCCTCTTCTGTTCGAGCAACTCAATCCTGCGGGCCAGGTCGTCAATCTGCCGCCGAATATCCGGGGTGATGTCGTCCCGATGCTCCGCACAAGCCATGATGGCAGGAACCACGCGCGCGCTGAACTTGTACGGCACGGATCTCTTCGAGCCGCTGACGATGCGAATTAGTTCCTGTACCGACTGATCAATTTTTTCTGCGTTACTCATCTTTCGCCCCTCCCTGGTTTTCTAGCGTTGCGGCGGCCGGAGGTTCCTCGTCCCGGCATTGGCTGTGAAGACTGGAGAACGTGCTCCATTTATGGAAGATTGAAGACCACTTCGAGAGGTAGGATTTCTTGGGCTGGGTTTTTACGATGTGGTGCGCCATGTCGATAGCGAACGCCATCTCCTGCGCTGGGTCTGAAACTGGTGTGTCGTGAAGACGGGAGATGATAGCCATCGCCATCTTCTTTTCTGATGGGTTGGGAAGTCCATCCTTATCGAAGGCGTTCAGGTAGTAGTCCCAAGCCCTCCGTAGTTCTTCCTCCATCTGATTCTGAGGAACCGTAGCAGCAGCGGTTGTCCTACTTGCTGCTGCTGTTGCTTTGTTGCTTATATTACAAGTGCCAGTTATGTCCCATCTCTGGGCCATTTGTGTCCCATCACTCGGCCGTTCTTGTCCCATCACTAAAGGGGAGTGATGTGCCGTTTGTGTCCCATCTGTTTGGGTAGGAACCTTCCATTTTTTGGGTTTCGTGACTGCGTAGATGCACCCGTGAGGCGCCCGCTTCGCCATGATGTAGCCGCCGCAGATGAGAATCTTGCGCCATCGGCGGACCGTTTTCCGTTCGCATCCGAATGTGCCCGCAATATCTTCATCGCGGAGCGGCATGCTCCTTGCAACCTTGCCAAATCCATTCTCGTCCACCTGCTTCCCTTGTTTGTCCACCAAATACATGTAGAGCCAAACGGCATCACCCATTGCGCGGTAGTGCTTTGGCTCAAGAAGCCCGTTCCGTATCCCCACCTCGTAGTTCGTTTCCGACCTCTTGGTGGGTTGTTCTGTGGGGTTAGCGGTGGCTGTTGTCATTGGCGTCCTCTTCGTCGGCCAAGGCTACGGCGACATCGCCTACTTCTTTGAGCGTGATGGTTTCGAGAATCTTCGTCTCGGCCCGCGTGGTGCTGGGGCTGGGGGGGAACTTTCTAAGCGCCTTGATGCGGTGAAGCGCCTCAAGTGCTTGTTCGGATAGCTTACTGCGCATGGTGATTTCCTTTCGGGTTGTGGCTCAGTTCCCGCTGAGCGTCGGTTGCGCTTCCTTCCCGTTGGTTTGGAACGGATAGACAGTGGTGCGCTTGTTGCGGGCTTGCTGTGACCATGTGGCCCATCTCACATTTCCGGGGGCGTAGGGTCCATCGTTGTCGATCCGGTCAAGGGTTAGCCCTTTTGCGGGCGGTCCTAGTTCGGCAAAGAACTGCTCAAACGACACGAACAGAAACCGGATGCCCCGCCCTCCGTAATGTGAATAGGCATGGTCGCGCGGATTCTCGCATCGGGACTTAGCGTTGCAGAATGCCGCGTACTCTGGCGTTCTCTTTCCTGCACGGTCGTGGCCGTGCGTTTGCATCCTGATCGCCATCGCTTCGCGGTGCAAACACCCACAACTCTGCTGTCCGATCCGCAAGGCTTGCGCCCGCACGATCCGCACCGTACCGCATTCACACTGGCAACGCCAGAGCGCCTTGCCCTGCTTGCCGCGCCCGGCGAACTCCGTGACGAGCAAGCGCCCAAACCTCTTGCCGGTCAAATCGTCCATGACCTTTTCCAATTTGTTCCCCCTTTCATCCGTCAACGAAACAGAGAACGAGATCTGTAACATGAGAGCTATTCAGCGCACACGAGAACGCCTAACGCGCGCCTATCTCCCTGTAGAATCACAGAGAGAGCGCCGGACTAGGTATTTTCTAATCCGAGGGTTGCAGGTTCGATTCCTGCCGGGCCTACCAGTCAACCCAT
>OCZT010004033.1_pt1 | contig 14900 bp, 20 predicted proteins | sample 1539031 | NCBI WGS metagenome assembly OCZT01 (sample SAMEA3539308, study PRJEB22396) | soil metagenome | biome: tundra; feature: field; material: soil | place: USA | collected 2010-05 | depth 0.15 m
CGCCCGCCCATGTGGGCGAGGAGCTGCGGGTTGCCCGCCTGGCTCAGGACGCGGCGCGGGTAACTGCTGCCCGGCTGGCTGAGGACGCGGCAGCGTCACGGCGCAGTAAGCGGCTGGGCTGGGCGAGCATGCATGAGAACCGTGCCGAGCTGGCCCGCCTGGAGCAGCAGCAGGCCGCGGCCATACTGGCCGAGCTGGAGCCTGCCCAGGAGACGCGGCACGAGTGGGAGGCCCTGACCGAGCACACGCGGCGGATGGCGCTGGCCAGTGACGCCGAGCTGAAGCGGCGGCGCGTGCTGGCCCCTGAGGACTCGCTTCGCTCTGGCGAGCCTGAGGGCATGGTTCCCGGCAGCCCGGCTGACAAGGACCGCGAGACCCGGATCCGCGAGGCCCTGGGCCTGGCATCACCCGGTGCCGGTGTGCCCGAGAGGGTCCGCGAGCTGGCCGAGCGCAGCCGTCAGACCCAGGCTGACATCGACCGCATCAGGGGCACCCGCGAGCCTGAGGATGAGGGTGACGAGGAGCTGGTGCCAGGCACTGCCTGGGGCGCGCTGCTGGGCCGCCAGCGCGAGGCCGTGCTCCAGCCGCCAGTGGCGGAGATGCCGCCGATGGAGGGGATCGGCAGGCCCGGCATCGAGCCGGAAAACTGGCTGATGTCAGGGCGATGATGCATGATTATCGGTGGACGAGCGAGAGGAGGAGCCATGATCGACTGCGCATGCGGCGACGGCGAGAGCCACGCGAACCTGGACGAGGTCAAGGTTCTGCTGGACTGCGTCGAGTGCGGCGGCTTCCTCATGGGCATCCAGGGCGACCTTGACACCGTGATCGACACGCTGGTCCGGCTCAGGGAAACCCGCTTCCACGGCACGGTTGACCGCAGCGGCCACCGGCCTGTCGTCCACCGGGTGCCCGCCTAGAGACCCCAGCAACACAAGAGACCGGCTCCATTTCGGATCCCCTGGAGCCGGGTCTCTTGCTGTCTGGCGTCAGGTAAGCGGCCAGTCGTAATGCAGCACCCATAGGTACGCGGGCACCGCATGAATGCACACTTCCACTGCCCTGTCGTCTTTGGTCCAGCCGGTGTGCCAGATCTCCACGACAGGCTGGTCATCTTCCAGGCCGAGAAACTCCTGCTCTTCGTCTGTCGATCGGCGCAGGCGCACTGACTCGGTAAGGCGGACCTGCTCATAGCCGAGTTCCCTGAACCGGCTGATGATTCCGCCGGGGCCTGAGTCCACTTCCGCGAGCTGAGTTCCGGTCGCTATCTCTGCCGGGATCCAGGATGTCGCGAGCTGTACCGGCACGTTGTCGGCTTGCATCCGGCGCTTGCGCATGATCGCGCTCTGCTCGTCCTTGGCCAGGCCGAGCGCTTCAGCGACCGCGTCAGGCGGTGTGGCCAGGGCCACCTCGGTCTCGGTGCGCGGCTCCATGCCGAGGCTGCGGATCTCCGTGTCGAACGCGCCGTGGGCGCCGTTGCGCTCGCGGGCCTTGCGGTCGTAGCGGGCCATGGCCGTGCGGTGAATCACCGGGATCCGGCGTACCTGGGTGCCCCGGCCGCGATGGGTCCGGATCAGGCCCTCGGTGCTCAGGACGGCTAGCGCGCGGTTGACGGTCGGCCGTGTCGCGCTGAAGCGCGCGGCCAGCTCTGGCTCTGCGGGCAGCGTCGAGCCTGGCGCGATGTCCCCGCGCTCTATCTCATCCCGCAGCACGTCAGCGATCTGCCGGTACTGCGGGCGTGACTTCTCAAGTGGCACTGGTGATCTCCCCTGCTCTGTCTGAGCCAGCTCAGTGAACCCGCCTGAGCATAGACGTTCGACGTTCGGTCTTGACACCTAACCCGCCGTGTCTCATCATGGCAAATACACCGGACGTCGAACGTTCGACCTTCGGTGTTAGGATGACAGCAACGCAGCACGCTGCCAGCCCACCGAGGAGGACTCATGGCTACCTACGACTACCGGCTCGCTACGAGGGTCACGTCAGCCGTGGCCCTGCGCCTCCGTCAGACCGCCCTGCTGCGGGCCATGCCGCTCAGTCACCTGCTCACCGAGGTGCTGGACAAGGGCCTGCCGTCAGGGATGGAGCTGGCCGGCCAGCTCCACGCACAGATCAGCGAGGGAGATGCGCGATGAGCACGGAGAGCACTACCTGGCCGTACGGGCACCAGCCCGGTGATTCCTTCGGGGTCACGGACGCAGATTTCGCGGGCATCCCGCGCAACGGCCAGGCGACGAAGATCGTTAACGTCAGGCTCGGCCAGAAGAGCAAGGACCAGGGGAAGCGCTGGCTGCGCTGCGCGATGCTGGCACTGGGCATTCTGGCGGCTGCTGCGGCCGTGGTCAGCTTCCAGGCGCAATTCGTCTTCATCCTGGCCTACAAGCACGTCGTGGCCATTGCCGCGCTCCAGGCCGGTATCCCGGACGTCGGCGCGCTTGTCTTCGCCAGCCTGGGCATTGCGCTGGCATTGCAGGGTCGGCGCGCTATCCGCGCTCGCGCGCTGAATGTCGTGTGCGTCGGCATCAGCATCGCGATGAATGCTCTCGCGGCGACGGCTGGCTGGCATGCGCTCGCGGTCTGGGTCATGGCCCCGGTGCTCTACGCACTGGCGAGCGACACCCTGATCGGCGTTGTCCGGGCCTACAGCATCGCCCGGCAGAAGGCCCTGAGCGAGACCCTGGCCGATGACGAGGTCACTCCGCTGGCAGTGGTCGGCGGGCTGCTGCTGTGGGTGCTGCGCCTCGTGCTCGCGCCGAAATCCACGCTGGCCGGATTCCGTGGCTGGGTGGTCAGCTCGGTCAAGGTCGCACCCGGCACCTACGCGGGCGGCTCCAAGGCCATCGCTTCCATCTCGCGCAAGGCAGTGACCGCTGGCTCGCGGAGGGGGACTGGCGGCACCGGGTCACGGATCGGCACCAAGACGGCCGAGTTCCTGGCCCTGGTGGAGCAGCAGCACGGGCCGCTGGCGACCTTCCCGCTTGACCGCGTGTCGAGGGTCTCCTCGGAGCTTGCCCCTCAGGTCGGGCTGCATGCAGGCAGTGCCCGCTCGGCTCTCAGGTTCGCTGCGGTTGCGGCGCAGAACGGGAGCCAGCCATGAAGTTCATCGGCGGGCTGCTTGAGGAGATCCTTGGCGAGCTGGTCTGGGTGCTCCTGTTCCTGGGCCTCGTGGCGACCGTGATCTTCATCTACTTTGGCCCGGTCAAGGTGACCGTGGCCCTGGTGCTGCTGTCCGGACTGCACTGGGCATTCTGGCCGCACCACAAGCTGCCGCGGTACCGGAGCCGCGACCTTAACCTGCGCCTGCGATTGCGGCTGTACCCAGGACGCGGTCACGCCACCCTGCCAGCCCTGTGGCTGCGGTGGGGACGCTGGGCGGCCTTCCGGAAGTCGAGCCGGTCCCGTTACTCGCTGAGCACCTGGCGGCGGATGCGGTGCTCCGCGGCATGCAGCATCTTCCTGGGCCGCGCGCAGTTCCGGCACGGGCTGCGGCTGCCGCTCGAAGAGCATGTGCTGGTAATGGCACCGCCGCGTACCGGCAAGACGGCGCTGCTGGGCAGCATCATCCTGCACTATCCCGGCCCGGTCGTCAGCACCACCACCAAGGCCGATGTATTCGCGCTCACCTCAGGCGTGCGCAGTGGCAGAGGCCCCATTCACGTATTCAACCCGCAGGGCATCGGCTCAGTGCCTTCCACCTTCCGCTGGTCTCCGCTGGACGGCTGTGAGGATCCCGCCACCGCGATTCGCAGGGCTGACGCCTTCGCGAATGGCGTCAGCCAGCGCGGTGTCGAGGACGGCTCGTTCTGGGCCTCAAAGGCCAGCTCTTACCTGCGTGCGATCTTCCACGCCGCAGCACTGGCCAAGGTCGATATGCGCACCGTGGTCGCGTGGGCGCTGGGCGACGCACGGCAGGCCGAGCAGATACTCGCGGCAGCCGGGCGTAATCAATGGGCACTGGAGCTGGCCGAGCTGCGCGGGGATGCCCAGAAGACTGCTGGCACGGTGCGGATGACCATGAGCCGCGCGCTGGCATTCATGACGGATCCGCGCCTGGCGGCCTCGGTTCTGCCCGGCGGCGGCGATGGCCTGGACTTCGGGGAGTTCCTGGCTGCGGCCGGAACGCTTTACCTGATTGCAGATAGCGACAATGCCGAGTCGCCCCTGGCCCCGCTATTCGCATGCCTCGCTAGCGAGCTGCATTACGCCGCTGAGCTTATCGGGCAGGCATCACCAGGCGGCAGGCTGGACCCGCCATTGCTGATGGCCCTGGACGAGATAGTGCAGACGTGCCCGGTGCCGGTGGATAAGTGGGCCGCAGACAGCGGCGGTAAGGGCATCCAGCTTGTCATTGTCGCGCACGGTGAGGCGCAGTTGGCTTCACGGTGGAAGGACGACGGCATGCGGATCATTCTCGATACCGCGAGCGTCAAGATATTCCTGCCAGGCATCAGCGACACGAAGACGCTGGAAATGGCCGCGAAGCTTTGCGGGCAGGCGGCTCAGAAAGAGCGCGGCCACGATGCGAGTTCCCGGCACGACGTGATGTCCCTGGACATGATCCGCATGCTGCCGACTGGCCGCGCGCTGATCGTCCGCAGTGGCCTGGCACCAGTCGTGGCGAAGCTGCCCAGGGCCTGGAAGCAGAGCGTCTACAAGCGGGCTGCCCGCCGTGGCACCGCCGTGGCCCAGCTCGTCCCGGCTTCTGTGCGGGCGCTCCAGGCAGTGCTCCCGGTGACGCCGCTGCACATCGTGCCTGACGTAGAGGCCGAGCCTCCCGGCATTGACGGCGACGAGACCGGCACCGACAGTCCCTGGCGGTCATGAGATGACGACTCCTCAGCCGCAGCCCGAGGGCCTGGCGACGATCCTGCTGCAGCTCGGCTCACTGACCGAGCGGATCGGCGCTGTCGATCAGCGCGAGGGCGACCACTGGCAGCAGGTAGGCGACCAGCTCAAGGACATCGCCACCCGGCTGACCGGCATGACGGGCACCCTCCGCGACCAGGGCGCGATCCTGGCCGAACTGGAGGGCCTGCCCGAGCAGGTAGTCCAGCTCGCGGCCAGCGTCAACCTGCTGCTGCCCGAGGACGGTGACGACGCGCCGAAGCCGTACCAGCCCGCGTCGTCTGTCCGCTGGTGGGAGCTGGAGGACGCCGACCGCGAGCTGGCGGTCACCAGGCTGCGCAGGTGGGTGCGCGACATCTATGTGCCCGGCTACGGCACCCTGGCCGCTGCCCTGCCAGCCTGCTGGACCCGTCACGACTTCTGCCTCTACACGCTCGACTGGCTGTCTGAGCTGTGGATGGTCCTGTACCTGAGCCCGGAGCGGAAGCCGAGCACGCCAGGCGCTCAGGGTGACTTTCAGACGCGGATCCTGCCCGCCGCAGTGCAGCAGATGACCGCCGAGGCCCGCGCTTGCCAGCACCAGGTCATGGGACGGGCGGTGGCCGGGTCATGAGCGACGACAGGAACCTGCAGGCCGCGCTTGCCTATGCCCGCGTCGGCTGGCCGGTATTTCCGGTGCTGGCCGGATTCAAAGAGCCCGCCACTAAGCACGGCCTGCTTGACGCGACCACGGACACGGAACAGATCAGGTCATGGTGGGGCCGCAATGGCGGTCGCAATATCGGTGTCGCCACCGGCTGGCCAGGGCCTGACGTCCTGGATATCGACCAGCATGGCGAGGCAGGTAATGGCTTCGCCGGGCTTAACAAGCTCAAGCGCGCTGGCCTTGTCGAAGGTCCGCAGGCGATTGTGCGGACGCCCAATGGCGGGCAGCACTGGTATTTCGCCGGTACCGATCAGCGCAGCGGCAAGCTCCGCGATCAGCACATCGACTTCCGTGGCGCTGGCGGATACGTCGTAGCCCCGCCGTCAGTGGTCAGCGGCAGGCAGTACCAGGTGGTGACTCACCAGCCGAGCGCATCGCTATTCGGCTGGGACGCGGCCAGGAACTGCCTGGAGCCCGAGCGGAACGCGGTGCGCGCAAGCAGTGGCCGCAGGCCTGAGCATTCCCAGGATCTGAGTCACCTGGTGCGGCTTGTCAGGCAGCAGCAGAAGGGCAACCGCAACGACTGCCTCTTCTGGGCCGGGAATCGCGCGCTGGAAGCCGACCAGCCCGAGCTACTTGACGAGCTCGCCCATGCGGCCATCGAAGCGGGCCACCCGGAGCGCGAGGCCTGGCGCACTGTGCAGTCACTCCGCGATCGTGCCGCGCGCCGCGTGGACCCTACCCAGCGTCAGGCCGAGGCGGGCTGAGCGATGCGTCGTGACCGCAACGTGCCGTTCCTGGAAGGCCTGTGCGGCAAAGGCACCCGAGCCGAGTTCTATGACCCGGCCGGGGAGCGCTTCGGCACGCCCACCTTCCCCTATCACTACGCACCTGACGAGCTGGCGACAAGGCGTCAACTGCGCGCAGCCGGCCTGCGGCCGGGCGGCCAGGAAGTGCAGGCGCAGATCATCTGGCGCCATCGCAGCGGAAGACGGGTCGCGTACCTCTACGACAAGCACCTTGCCCTGCCAAAGCGGGAAGCAACACCTGCTCAGCGCGAGGCCATCGCGAAGGCGCTGCTGGCGCGGAAGACATGCCAGTCATGCCAGACGGTTTACGACTACTGCATTCCCACATCACTGGGTGAATGCGTCTCCTGCCACGAAGGCACGCGACGCGGCCCTGCCGCGAGGAAGAGCTAGAGGCGGGCTGATGATGACGGTTTATGTTGACGACTCCCGCATTCCGGCAAAGGTCGGCCGTCACGAGTCCACCTGGTGCCATCTCATTGCGGACAGTCAGGCCGAACTTCACGAGTTCGCTATGCAACTGGGGCTAAGGCGGTCCTATTTCCAGCCAGGAACGCCGCGTGGCGACGGCAGCCCTTCTCCGCTCTGGCATTACGACGTCACCGAGGGAAAGCGCAAGCAGGCCGTGGCACTGGGCGCGGTCCAAATCACCTGGCGCGATTCGGTGCGGATCATCCGCGAGCGAGAGGCCCGTAAGGCAGCCGAGAACAACGGCACTGAGCATCAGCACGAATGGCAGGACACGGCACGGCTCCAGAAAACGTGCTGGGGCTGCGACACCGTAGCTGCCTGCGAGCACGACGACCCAGGCGGATGGGTCACGACTTACCGGCCGACATTGCGAGCGGCAACGGCACAGCGGCTCGCCGCACACGGCATCGGCCCTGAGGACGCGGGCCTACAGCAAGTGGTCCGTCACAACGCCGCGCTGGGAATCCGGCCAGCGGAAGACAGGGAGGCAGCGCAATGAGTACCGAGGAAGAGGCCGCGCGAATGGGCGTGCAGACCGCGCACCAGCTCATTACCCGGCAGGCCGAGGCAGGCATGCCCGTGGACCGGATCCGGGACCACCATCACGACGTTATCGCTGGCCTGTTCGCGGACGCTAAGACGCCGGACGGCCGGGCATTCGCGAACGGCTACGGCTTCACCGTGGACAGCTACGTGGCCGAGCTGGCAGCCGAGCAGGAGGTCGCCGAGATCACGGGCAAGCCGCATCCGGACCCGCACATGGCCGCGAACGGCTGGCAGGCAGGCGCCCGTGATGAAGAGCGGGAGGCGGGCTGACATGGCAGGTATCGACGCACCGAGGCCTACCGGCATCGGTGCTCAGCGTCGGCTCCGTGCCCTGGCCAGCCGTGGGTGGTCCCGCTCCGCGATCGTGCGGACCACACGCCTGACCGTGGCTGAGATCCGGTCTGTGATGGAGAGCCCTGAGCGTGTCCCCGGGGCTCTGGCCATCCAGGTGTCCCACGTATATGACCGGCTGTGGGATCTCGCGCCGCCGGGCACCACGGCGCTGGACAGGACGGCTGCGCGAGCTGCCCGCGGGGCTGCCGCGCGGCACGGCTGGGCACCTCCGATGGCCTACGACGACGACCGGATGGACAGCCGGGACTACGACGTGAACGAGGCCCCGCACTGGCAGCGAACCGGGGTCCAGCGCAGGGGCAGCGACCTGGCCGAGGACATGGCCTGGATCCGGGCTGAGGGCGGCTATCAGCACGCGACGCTGGCCGATCTCGCGTACCGCCTCGGCACCAGTGAGGCAACTCTCCAGCAGGCCATGCGCCGACGCCGCGAGGCCGAGCGCCATGAGCAGGCCGACCACGAAGCCGAAGACACCGGCTGACGGCACCACGCAGGACGCGGCCAGAGAAGGGACAGACCGATGGCCGACACAGCACAGCCCGGTGGCGACCTGGAGATCACCAGCCGCACCGTCGAGACCGAGGTCCGCGCCGATGGCGAGGAGCTGAAGGTCTACACGCGCGCTGAGTACGAGGTGGTGCTGGCCGCGGGCCCCGGAAGTTACATATCCGACAGCGCAGCAGCTTGACGATGCCAAGAGTCTTGTCGATGGCCATTGCATGGCCATCGTGGGCTGGAGGATCTAGGAGGACACAGGACATGACCGAGACCGATGACGACGCGGTAGTCCGCAGCCTGTTGGCCAACGTGACGCCGCGCCAGGCGGCCCAGCTCCTGGGCAAGCTGGAGCGCGGGCACCAGGCGTTCTGGCCGACCGTGCGACCGCTATACGGCACGCCCGAGTGGCCGCCTGCTCTGGACATGTCCACTGAGCTGAGTGACCTGAGCGTCGCGGCCATGTGGGCGACATTCCAGTCCGGCATGCGCCAGCCGGGGGAGTCGCTGGAGGAGTTCGCGGCCAGGGCAGAGCGGGAGTGCGCAGAGCCGCCCGCTGCGGTGGTGGCCCAGGCAGCGGCGCACCACCACGACCAGGACGGGCACCGCTACTTCACCGGGATGCCGCGGCAGGAAGAGGACGGCACCTGGCGCGCGGCCTGCGTGCAGGAAGCGTGCGCCAACCCGTGCGCTGGCGCCTGCCCGAACGCCAAGGCAGAGCCTTACCCCAGGCCCGGTGCCCAGACCCTGCCCCTGGAGCCTGGTGAGGCTGACCGCGCCGGGCAGCTCATGGACGGCGACCGTGCACGCTGGCCGCACGCCTTCGGCCAGCGGGAGCCAGGCTGGACGGCTCCTGTGGCTGGCGAGGCGGGCAAGAGTTACGCCGAGGGTCAGGCCGACCATGACGAGGCCATGCGATCCGTGGAGCCCGCAGACCGTGAGGGGCCGGGCTACACCGAGCCGCCGTTTGGCTGGGATCCCGACGCGGACAAGGACGGCTATAAGGTCCGCGCCTGTGACCCCGACGTAGGCCTGAGCGGTAGCGAGTCACCGCGCACCGCCGACGCCGCGCTTTCCCCAGGATGGAGCCCGGACGGTGGCAGGCACGGCCTGTTCGCCCTGGGTGACCGCCAGATCATCGACAGGCCGGCCGACCGTCTGGCGCTCCAGGAGGAGCAGGCCGGGGACGACGCCTCGCTGCGCTGCGGTGCGATCACGCCCGCGATCTGGGAGGCACGCAACAAGGCAAACGGGCGTGACCCGCAGGAGGCAGCGCGGGCTGTCGGCCCGTTTGCCCAGGCTGATCGGGAGGCAGAGGCGTGAGCGCCCGCAGCATCCAGGCCTGGAAGCTCGCGCAGGCCCTGACTGCCCAGGCGCGTGTGTCGGTCAGGGTGGAGTTCGACGGCCCCAAGGGCTACATGGTGCAGTGGGGCAACGGGCCGACCGTGGACGCCATGTCGGGCCTGATCACTGCGGAGCTGGGCACCGGGGCCTACCAGAACCTCCCGGCCTCGAAGCTCAGCGCGTTTCGTGGCACCACGGCCAGGGCGTTCGCATCACGAGCTGCGGCAGCCCTGCGCACCGGCACCCTGGCTCAGGCTGTCCGGGCCGGTGTCGCCTACCGCGAGCAGCACGACGTGATGCCGTCAGCGTGGTCGAAGCTCACCGCAGCGGACTGCGCGGCGCACCAGCACGTCGAGGACGAGCTGGACAGGCTCTCGTATCCGGAGCGCCCGGACGACCCCGCCGACGAGCCGGTGATCGAGTCCCTGTTGGCAGGCAGCAAGGGCAACGAGTACGCGATGCTCCCGGCTCTGGCGGTGGCTCTATGGCGGGCAGGGGAGACAAGCGCCGGGATGGTTGACGAGCTTGCGCAGGCCAGGCAGGCAGCAGAGCCAGAGGCAGGCTGACATGCCGGTGACAGCGAGGGACATCCTGGCCGACGCCGATGCGTTCCGCCGTGCGTACCCGCACTGGCCGCACGCGGAACCTGAGCGCGAGCCAGACAGCGAGGACCAGGTTGAGCCCGAGGCAGACAGGGAAGCAGGGCAATGACGGCACATGCACAGGCACCCGCCCGCAGGGAGCCCGTCCCGTTCGGGACCACCGGGCCACGGCCGAAGCAGCCCAGCTCGATGCTGTCGGTACGGGTCTGCCAGGGCCTGATGGCGATGGCTGAGCGGCGAGAGGAAGAGCGGCGAGAGGAAGAGCGGGAGCCTGGCTGGCCTGGGTGCGTTCGCTGGGTGGTGGTACCGGACAGGGAGGCAGGGGGCTGAGTAAGCCGCCCACGGCACGCAAGGATCACGGCGAGGACCGCGCTCAAGATCCTTGCTGATGCCGGTCTGCTGACGATCATTCACGGGCGCGGACGTTCGTCAGGGCCGCCGACGACGGAAAGGCTTAGCCGGACCTTTCTGCCAGGCCGTCACGGTCAGCCGGTAACCTGAGGCTTTCGGCCAGGCGAACCTAGGCAGCTCACTCATGCGATATCTCGGCGCGGTACGGCTCAGTGTCGTCACGGATGAGACCACCAGCCCGGAACGCCAGCGCGAGCTGATAAAGCACGCGGCCAGCGCTCCGGGCCAGACGCTGGTTGCCATCGCGGAAGATCTGGATGTCAGCGGCTCAGTCAGTCCGTTCCTTCGCCCGAAGCTTGGCCCATGGTTGACCGACGAGCACCAGATCGCCACCTGGGACGTGCTGTGCGTTGCCAAACTTGATCGCCTGTCCAGATCGCTACTCGACTTCACCAAGCTGCTGCGCTGGTGCCATGACCACGGCAAGGCAATCATCAGCGTGTCCGACAGCATCGACTTCGGCTCGTCAACGGGGCGCATGGTGGCCAACATCCTGATGGTGTTCGCTGAGTTTGAGCGTGAGCAGATCCGCGAGCGCAGGATGGCCGCAGCCAGACTCCTGCGCGAGAACGGCAAGTATGGCGGGGGCCGCGTGCCTTTCGGCTACGTTTCGGAGCGAGCCGGGCCGAAAGGCTTCCGGCTTGTCCAGGATCCGGAGCTTGCGCCAGTCGCTCAGCGGATGGCTGCCGAGGCCGTGGCTGGAGTGCGGCTGAACAAGATTGCGGAGCGGCTTGAGGCCGATGGCATACCGACCTCGCTCAGGGCACATCGTCAACGGTCAGCCCGGCAGCCGAGACCGGATGAGGAACCGACCAGACAAGTAAGGTGGCATGACACGACGGTTCGCCACATCCTCAAGTCCCGAGCGCTACTAGGCCAGACGACTGAGACGCGCAACGGGACTCAGGTCGTCGTCCGTGACGATCATGGCCAGCCGATCATGTTCACTGACGAGCCGCTGCTCACCGAAGAGGAATGGATGCGGCTTCAGCAGGCGCTCATCTCACGTAGCCACACGTCAGGCGCTGGGCGCGCCCGCCACTTGCTCTGGCGCGTCGCCTACTGCGCCCACTGCTCTGCGTCACTCGACAAGGACTCCCCACGCGAGTCCGATGTGATCCTTTACGGGCACCGAGGAGCCGGGGTGAATAACGGCGGCTACTACACCTGCACTCGCTGCCGCTTCCGCATCCCGTTGCCCCGGCTGGAGTCGGCCATTGAAACACTGGTGCTCCGCGAGGCCGGGCAGCGGATCCTTCGCCAGAAGCAGATCGTCCCAGGTGATGATCACAGCGTGGAGATAGCCCGCATGGAGCGCAGGGCTGAGCATCTGCGCGATCTGCTGGCCGAGGATCACGACGACGGCCTGGCCACTGTCGTCACCGGACTAACGGCGAAGATCGCGGGACTGCAATCGCAGCCGCACGAGCCTGCCCGAACTGAATGGGTGCCGGTGGCAGGCGGCAGGACGGTCGGCCAGCACTGGGCAGGCCTGGGTACTACCGAGCGGAACGTCTGGCTGCGGGACTGGGGAGTCGTTGCCTACGTGGGCACGGCCGGGATGCGCACGCGCATGGGCTGGCTGTCGGCCGACGACGACCAGTTCCGCCTGGGTCAGCAGCCCCAGCGAAACGGTTAGGCCGGGGATGTCCCGTCTGCTAAAAGTGCTTGAGATGTGACATTGCCCGCAGTTCGTTGTGGCGAACCGCGTAGCTCTGTACCTATTCGCTCCAGGGGACAGCGCGCGCCGATGTTCTCGGCCCGGTCGGGGTGTCTCGCCCAGGGCCTAGGTGTCTTGGCTGGGCAGCGCGATGTCCGTGAGCGTGCCATCCTCCCGGACAGCCCAGCGGACTCCGGCTGCGTCACGGAAGGCGACGAAGGCGCCCAGCGCGGCCGGGTCGGTTGCTTCCCGGGGTCCCCTGCGTTCGAATGACGCGTCACAGCCCGGCATCAGCCTGGCCATCGGATCCGGCTTGCCCATCCGGACCGTACCTAGCTGCCATATGACATACAGGTCGTAGACCGGCTGCTTGCTGGTGTTGTGCACCGTCAGGGTGAGCCGCCATGGCGCCGTATCGGCTGCTGGCGGAGCCGACGTCGCGGATCCCTGCGCGGGCGGCGCCATCCGGTCCAGCTCGATGAAGACCTGGGCTGCTTGCACGCGCCTGCGCTCATCGAGAGACTCGCGGAGTTCCTTGGTCTGGAGCGGGATCGCTTCCGCCAGCTTCTCGTTGATCTCGTGCTGGCCTCTCAGCTGCCGGGACTGGGCCTGGAATGCCTTGCGCGCGAAGTACACGGCGATGACCGCGCCGATCGCCAGGACCACGGTGGCGATGGCGGCGATCCAGGTCGGCGTCGTGAGCGGCATGTCGGCAGCCTAGAGCGACGAGAGCCGACTGACCGGCGCTGTCAGGAAATATCGTGAATGACCGAGCGCTACCTGGATGACCTCCTGGACCGCCCGCAGGCACTGCGAGGGGCTGCGCTGAGCTGCCGGCGTCCCTCAGCGCCCGGACGGGCAAATGGACAGCCGGCGGGTGGGTCTGAAGCGTCGCTGATAAATGAGTGGTTAAGAATTTGCCGGTAGGCGCCGGACAAATCGCAACCGCTGATCTGATTACGGTAACGGTGTGACTCACGTGACTGATGGGGTTCGGCTGCCCGCCCGTACTCGCCACCGAGGAGGCCAGGAGGCTTGACGTGAGCACGCGGTAGGCCCGATGCTCGTGCGAACCTTCGCCTTGGGGGAAACATGTCAGCTCATCCGCCCACCGGAGCCGGCGGCCGATCCGGCTGGCAAATAGCTCTGACGGTCCTCGGCGCCGCGCTGGTGATAGCCGGGGGAGTGCTTGAGTTCGACATCCTCCATCACAGCTCGTCGACCGTGGTTCGCAGGCTTACGGGCAACACGGCAGGGACTGTCACGACCGTGAGCGCAGCGGCTCCCGCCACCTCATTAGTAGCGACCTGCCTGGGCGCCGGAATCGTGCTGCTACTGGTAGCTGCCTTCTTCAGCCGCATCACGAAGATCGCCATCGACAACGTTGGCGAGATCGACCTCGCGACGGTCAGCAAACTCGCGGACAAGTCGGCGCAGGCTGCCGACAGCGTGCCTAAGGCGGCACAGATCTTGAAGCGGGCGGCGGCGGCCGTCGTTGCCGAGCGCAGCCGTACATCGGCGCCGCGTGGAGCCCCGGCTGGCAGCGGCTCGCCACCCGACGATGCCACCCTGCAGGCAATGGTCGATGAAGCAGCTAAGAGCGTATAGCCGTCCGGGCATGGCCATCTGGCTGGATTCCAGGTCAAAAGCGTGGGGCGCCAGGGGCTCGAACCCTGAACCAATGGATTAAAAGTCCACTGCTCTACCATTGAGCTAACGCCCCGCGGAGCCAGCCGGGCCGGCGCCACGGCACGAATCGTACCGACTCCCGCAACGGCTGTCGTTCCGCCACGGTGCTTCCGGCTCCCTTGCCGGGGCGGCCCTCTCGTCGCCGGGCACTCGCTCCGGTAACATCGCGCCCCGTGCAGAGCGTCTTCTTCGAGCCAGCCGGGAACAGCGCTTTCGTGGCCTCGCCAGCGGCGGCGGGGCCGTGGAGCCCGGATGCCCAGCATGGCGGGCCGCCGTCCGCCCTCGCGGCGCGGGCGCTAGAACGCCATGAGCCAGCCGAGGGTCAGCGGCTTGGCCGGGTGACCGTCGACATCCTGCGCCCGGTGCCCGTCGCGAAGCTCACCGTACGTACCCGCACGGTCCGGCCCGGCCGGCGGGTGGCGCTGCTCGAGGCTGTCCTGGAGGCAGACGGCCAGGAGGGACTGCACGCCCGGGGCTGGCGGATCGCGATCCCGGACGGCCAGGTCCCGGTCATCCGGGGTCATGGAGATGCCGCGCCGCCGCCGCTGCCGGAGCCGGACGCGAACGGCCAGCAACTCGCGGCCCGGCTGCCGGGCGCCCACACGGCTGGCTACCTGTCGGCCATCGAGTGGCGATTCCTCGATGGCGGCTTCGAGCAGCCTGCGCCCGGCCGGGCCTGGACGCGGCCCAGGATCCCGCTGGTGGCCGGCGAGGACGCATCGCCGATGTGCCGGGCCTTGCTGGTGGCGGACTCCGGCAGCGGCGTGAGCGCAGTGCTCGACCCGGACCGGTTCCTCTTTATCAACGTGGACCTCACGGTGGTGCTGCCCCGGGATCCGGTCGGCGAGTGGCTGCTGCTGGAGGCGGCGACAACGACGGGCACGCAGGGTACCGGCCTGGCCGAGACCGCCCTGTCCGACAGGTTCGGCCGCTGCGGCACGGCCCTGCAGACTTTGCTGCTCGCACCGCGCTAACGGCGCCCGCCCAGGACTGCGGGCTAACGACGGCCGATTCAGCGCGCCCAGCCC